>JGI20160J14292_10002347_pt1 | contig 15266 bp, 10 predicted proteins | sample COG_10_FD_14292 | JGI IMG/M metagenome (IMG submission 14292) | reverse complement strand
ATTTTAAAGAGATTGTCTACTGCTTCCTGAGAGTTTGGGTTAACACCAATCCCGTAGACAGTTTCAGTGGGAATACCTACAATTTGATTCTCTTTAATTTTATTTACAGCTTCATCTAAATTATCTAGTTGCAAAAACATAGCGATCCTTTTCAGCTAAATCTTTTAGTAATTTAACATCTTTCCAATCTGCNAATAAATCTAAAGTTTGTTCTGACTTTGTTGAGTCAATCTCAAGACAAAGTGTTAAGTTGGTGAGGTCATTATTTTCAATTTGTTTAATTAGTTTTGATATTATTTCTAAACCATCTACTCCCCCATTTAATGCAATTAGAGGTTCATAATCAATAACCTCTTTGTCAAGGCCATCTAAATTTTCCTGAGGTATATATGGAAGATTTGCAATTATTAAATCAAGATTTTTAGTTTTAACATTTTCTAACAGATCGGATTGATAGAAATTTACAGGCACTGAGTTCAGTTGTGCATTTTCAATTGCAATACTTAATGCTTCTTGGGAAATGTCTATACCGGAAACTTCAACATCAGGAAATAAAACTTTCATCATTAAAGCAATACACCCTGAACCAGTTCCAATATCTAAAATGCCTTTTGAGGGTTTGGTATTTTCTTTGATTAGCTCAATAAGATACTCTGTTTCAGGTCTAGGTATTAAACAACGCTGATCAACCTTCAATTGAATGGTGTAAAAAGGTACGTACTCTTCAATGTACTGCAAGGGTTCGTGGTTAAGTCTTCTTGTTAAAAGCGTCGAATACTCATTTTCATAGTCTGTAGGTGAACCATTTATTTCTTTTGCTTTTTCTCTCAATCGAGCTAATTCGTATTCTGGTATATTTCTGATGTTCACTTTATTCTTCCAAGTTAGCCAAACGTGTAGTTTCATGATCGGCAATCAAAGCCGTGACAAAATCTTCTAAGTCCCCATCTAGAACTTGATCTAGTCGTTTAATTGTTAAATTGATACGGTGATCAGAAACTCTGTTGTCTTTATAATTATAAGTTCTTATTTTATCTGAGCGTTCACCGGAACCTACTTGTTCTTTTCTGTCTTTAGCTCTTTCGGCAGCAGCTTCATCTTGTCGTGCTTTTAGTAGGCGTGCTCGTAAGATTCTCATTGCTTGATTTTTATTTTTTAATTGTGATTTTTCATCTTGACTGGTCACAACTAATCCTGTGGGGATATAGGTAATTCTTACTGCGGAATCAGTTGTATTAACACTCTGACCACCTGGTCCACTAGACCTATATACATCAATTTTTAAATCATTTGCTGCAATACTTAAGTCAACCTCTTCTGCTTCTGGAAGAACAGCAACAGTAGCTATCGAGGTGTGTACTCTACCTTGTGACTCCGTTTTAGGAATTCTTTGAACTCTATGAGCTCCTGCCTCAAACTTAAGTTTTGAATAAACACCCTTGGATTTAATTGAGAAAATAATTTTGTTATAGCCTCCTTGGTCTGATGCTGTAAGTTCTATAGGCTCAACATTCCAGGTATTCCTCTCCGCAAAACGAGTATACATTTTATACAAATCCCCAACCCATATTGCTGCCTCTTCTCCACCTGCACCGGGACGTATCTCTACTAAAACATCTTTTTCATCAAGAGGGTCTTTTGGTAAAAGTGCAATTTTAATATTTTCTGTAAGGTCAATAATTGAAGATTTTGAGTCACTCACTAATGCCTCAAGCTCTGTTTTCATATCAGTATCCTCTTCAGATTTTAACATTTCTTCTGCATCAGCTATATCACTGTTGATCGTTCTCCATTCATTAAAAAGAACAACAATTGCAGTGACATCACTATGTCTTTTTGCTAATTCAGCATATGCTTTTGGATCTGATGATATATCCATCTTTTGGAGTTCTGCTTCTATCTCTTCTAAAGAGCTTTCTAATGCTGTAAGTTTCTCAACTAATGCTTCATCCATTTTTTAACTCCTTTGATGTAGATAGTAGTTCATCAAATTGAGCATTATCTTCACTATATTTAATACAATTAGCCATAGATATTATTGCAACTTGAATCTGTTCATCACTGGGTATTTTTGTAGTTATTTTTTGAGTCCAAATTCCAGGCGTTGCAAAAATTTTGGAGATTAAAGAATCACTATTTTTAAAATTAAATTTTAGTATTTCGTACGAAATCATTGCGACAACAAAAACATGTAATAATCGTGTGATAAGAGTAAAAAATACATTAAGGGTTGGAATAAAGGGAAGAGTCAACAGGCTGACAAAAACTATTAAAAATATAAAAGAAGTACCACATCGAATATGCTCTTTTGGAAATTTTTTAACATCATCTATTTCAAGTGAATGTTCAGCTTCGAATGATGCTATGGTCATATGTTCTGCGCCATGATACTCAAACAACTCTTGAGCATCCTTTGTTTTACCAACTAAGTAAATATATGTAATAACAATTAATCCTCTCAGAATGCCTTCAGTAAATCCCTTCATAGTTTGGGTAAGATCTAAGAGGTCTATCAATAATCTTGGCCCGACTATAAGAAGACTCAAAATTGACACTATAAGTAAAGTATTAGTAATTTTAGTAAAAAGTGTCTCTTCTTCTTGTTCTCCGTAATATAAAGTATCTGAAAGTGATATGCCTTTATAGCCCACATATAAAGAATCAATTAACGCTCCCACTCCTCTTACGAAAGGTATTTTCCAAATACCCTCTCTTTGTGTTAATGGAGTTCTTTTTTCAAAGTAATTATGAATTTGATTTTTTTGATCTCTTACAGCGAGAGACCAACCCTTTGGACTCTGTATCAGGACGCCACCAATTACAGCTTGTCCTCCATAGGCAATATTGTCTTTAGACATTTTGGGTGTATTAAATTAAGTTATTCTTCTTCTTGAGAAGAAGCTTCTTGTGGTGCTTGACGGGTACTTGTAGAACCGTACCTTTGTTTAAATCTCTCTACACGTCCTGTGGAGTCGACAAGTTTTTGTTTACCAGTAAAAAATGGGTGACTTGCACTAGATATTTCAAGTTTAACTAATGGGTAGTCGTTTCCATCTTCCCAAGAAATTGTCTCACTTGTTTTAATTGTAGAACGAGTAAGAAATGCAAAACCTGCATCTTCATCTTGGAAAACTACTTCTCTATAATCTGGATGTATGCCTTGTTTCATATCTACACTCTAACTTACTTGTTGTTTTTTGCGACATCTTTTAAGAAGGCTTCATTGGTTTTAACAGTTTTGAACCTATCTATTAAAAGCTCTGTAGCACCGCTCTCAAGTCCAACTAACACTCTTCTTAGTGCCCAAAGGGATTGTAGCTCTTGTGGTGAAACAAGTCTTTGTTCTTCTCTAGTTCCAGAAGGTGTGACATCAATGGCTGGGAAGACACGTTTATCCGCAAGACCTCTATCAAGCTTAAGTTCCATGTTTCCAGTACCTTTGAATTCTTCAAATATAACCTCATCCATTTTCGAACCAGTTTCAACAAGAGCTGTTCCAAGAATTGTTAAGCTTCCTCCGCCTTCTATGTTTCTAGCTGCACCAAAAAATTGCTTTACTGGGGTAATTGCAGTTGAATCTAATCCACCGGAAAGAATCCTACCACTGGCTGGAGATGCCAAGTTGTGTGCCCTAGCTAAACGAGTAATAGAGTCTAAAAGTATGACAACATCTTTTCCTTCTTCCGTAAGTCTTTTTGCTCTCTCAATTGCCAATCTTGAAACTTGTGTATGTTCTTCTGGAGGTCTATCAAAAGTAGAAAATATTACCTCACCGTTTACTGATCTCTGCATATCAGTTACTTCCTCTGGTCTTTCATCAACTAGAACTACCATTAAATGTACTTCGGGGTTATTTTCAGTAATTGAGTTTGCGATTTCTTTAAGAATTGTTGTTTTCCCTGCTTTAGGAGGTGAGACGATTAATCCTCTTTGACCTTTACCTATAGGGGCAATTAAATCAATTATCCTTCCTACTATTTTTTCAGGTTTACCTATTACTTCTAGTTTTAAACGTTCGTCTGGGAACAAAGGTGTTAATTTATTAAAATCAACCCTTCTAGCCAATAATTCAGGGTCAGCGGCATTAACAGTTTTTGGATCCATTAAAGCAGGGTATTTTTCTTTTTGTCTTGGTGCACGTATAGGTCCTTCGACTAAATCTCCTTTACGCATCCTATATTTTTTTATAATTCCTGCAGGAACATATACATCATTATCACCGGGTTTATAACCACTACATCTTAAAAATCCATAACCCTCTGGAAGAATATCAAGAATGCCTTCTCTAGATTCTCCAGCTTTTACTTGGCTGTCTCCAGAATTGACTACTGATGGAAGGTCTGAGTCATCATTTTTATTAATTACCTCTGCAACAACTGGTTCCTCAGCTTCAACAACTGTGTCCCCTTGCTCTAATAGAAGATCTATAAGCTTTGCTTTTTGTAGGCCTTTAAATTCAAGACCTAAACCTTCTGCTATTGCTCTAAGATCTGCAACTGGTTTTGATTGTAATTGCGTTCTTGCGGACATTTTTCTCCTAATTTAAATCAAATTTTTTTGATATTGATTTGTGAATTTATTGTCTGAAGACATCATCATTATATACATATTATTAGTAAAGGTATAGTTTTTATTATTTTTATAAATAGTCTTTAATGTTGTTTGTATTATTTTATTGGCTTTAAAAGTGAATATGGAACAACTATTAATAGCGTCGCAAGATAATAAAATACACCTAATACAGCCATTTGAGGTAAGTTGAACAAGATGGAAAAAGTTAGCACAATAGGAAAATTTTGACATAAGGCTTCAATAGAGATAGTGACTGCGTCCCTTTTTTCAATTTTTAAGAATCTTAAAGTTCCTTCAACTGAAAGGAAGACAACCGTAATTGCTATTAAAACTATCACTATGGCTTCTGAGAAATAGTCAACTAGAGCTTCTCTTAATTCAAATGGACCAGATAAGGATATTGCTAAAACATACATTTTTAGAAACTTGTCTAAAAATATAGATACTCTATCTAAAAAATTTATATTCTTTGAGTTCAAAAAATATCCAACTATAAAAGGTAACAAAATTAATAATGAAAGCTGGACTAGGGTTTCTAGGAAATTAAATGAGAACTCATCTGCATTTATAGAAATGACACTTAACCAAAATACTGTTGTAAATGGTGTTATTAATGAAGTTAATGTAGTTAATGAGACAGAAAGTGGTATATTTCCACCTTTGTAATGGGTTAAAATTCCAGATATGAAACCACCTGGAGCTAATAAAACAATAGCTATTGATATTGCAAATATACTTGAATTAAATACTAAATAAAGAGTCAATCCAATTAAAGGTAAGACAAACAGTTGAAAAAATAAAGCATACGAAAATGTGACTTTGTTTTGAATGGTATCTTTTATATCTTGAGATTTAGTTTGAGTTCCTAAAAAATAAAACATTACTGGAATCAATGGCGTAATAGTTTTAAAGGTTATAGAAGATGAAATTAATAAATTTAATTCTTCAACACTCATATAGTTTTCAATTATATTAGATTTTACTATTGTTTGATAGAAGTTTTGTTATTAATTATCACAGCAAAGAGCAATGTAGTTGTCTAAAAATTCTCTTTCAGAATCTTGTAAAGCAATATTCTCTCTGTAATAAGCGTAATCTCCTCCGTAGTAGATCGCTAAAGCGTCAGCAAATAATTCCTCACTACCAAAAAATTCTTGTGCTTCTATACGTTTTTTTTCGCCTTCTGGATTTATGCAGTTTCTTGTTAAGTAAGAAAGTGCATGCGAGGTTTCATGAAGTAACGTATCATACCCACGGTTGTTTGCGAAAGCTTTATTTGACACCCAAACCGATAACTTCCATTTAGAATTAACTGTTCCATCTGCAAAAGTGCCTGCGGAATCCCAAACTCCAAAAGGGCATCTTTCTAATATTGTTGCTGCGTAAGAATGGCAACCATTGACAAATATCACACTACTTTCTACACTTTTTCTTAATTCATCAGGTAAGCTAGCAACTAATTCATTAAGCCGTAATTGATTCTCTCCTTCAAAACCATCAAATGATGTGAACTCACCCTCGTAAATCTCTGTATCCTCTTCACTGTTTGTGTTAATGATTACTTCTTCTTGTTCTTGAGAAACTTCTATGGTTGTTGTAGTAGTCGGAATTGTTGTGGTTGTAGTNACTGGAGCTGATGTGGTTGTAGTTACTGGAGCTGATGTGGTTGTAGTTACTGGAGCTGATGTGGTTGTAGTTACTGGAGCTGATGTGGTTGTAGNTATTTCCTATTGTTGCTTGAATATCTATCTCGACTGGATTATCAAGTACATATATGTATGAGACTCCTATAAATAAAACAATAAAAAGAACTATGACTAAAGTTAAATTACGATTCATTAAAAGAGTCGCTTAGTTCATCATCTATAAATTCAGAAATATCTTCGTCATTTAACCTTAGGCTTTCCTCGTATTCCGCAGGTTTATTCAATTCGGCATATTTTTTCATAAAGTTACCTAACAATAAGATAATCATAATATACAACAAAAGCACAAGCATAAATCTGTATGCTAAAGCTCCACTTTGTAGTAGTGTTTGTTGCGCTTCTTTAAACTCGCTATCAGGTGGCAGAACAAGAATTCGTATAAATAGCCAAATGCCCATCAAAAAGCTTACAATTGGCATAGCCTGGTTTAACCCCTCAGAATCTCCAATTGCGTCAAATAACTCATTACCTCCCCATGGAACTGCTTTAAATATAACTCCCTCTAAACACATTAAATAAGTTAGTTTACATACTGCCATTAAAACACCTGAGGAGCTTACAGATTCAAATGATGTTGCGTAAAAGAAAAAGTATCCAACAATTGAGAGACTCATCATTGAGTAAAACTTAGGAGATAACTCAGCCTTGGGTCTATTGGAGACTATGTGGATAGCTGCGATGAAACCTAGTATAAAGCCAAAGGGAAGTTCTATAACCACAAATAATATTGTCGAAAGGACGGCAAAAAACATTGCTTGCGGATTCCAATCGAATTTTATAATTTGGTCATAAACATAGTATTCAATAAGTGACTCAATACCTTCGTAAAAAAATGTGACAACAACCAAACCAAATAAAACGCCTAAAAATATTGCCAGATTTTCCTCGCTAACGTCAAAAGTAAATCCCTCTTCTACAAAAGCATATAAAAGAGCAGTGATAAGTGCTACGAGTGATATTTCCATTACTGTTTCAAGAGTTGTTTTTTCTTTTGTGTTGTTTTTACGACTTGTCCATCTAACTCTGTAGTGGGCAATAATACGATTAAACCACTCTTGGGCAAGCAGCACACCGTAGAATAAAATTAAAATTCCTGAAGTAATCAAGAATGCAAAACTATTTTTTTCGTGGTCGGTGAAATCAATATCCTTAAATAATGGAATTGTTGTAATGAGTTCATTAGTAAAAGTTATATTTGTAGAAGTATCCACAACTGAGGATTCCTCAACTTCTAGAATTGGGCTTTCAACTACCAGCGTAGTTGCTGGTACTACAGGAAGAACTGGTATTGGAGGAATTAACTTTTCATCAGATGTTATTTCAGTTGTAATATCTTTATAGCAATACATTGAATCACAGTCTGGTCCAGTGAATTGTGTATATTCTGTAGATAATATTTTTATTGTAAGTGAAAGGGTATTGGACCCATCCCACAAAATTTCTTTTGATCCAGTTGCTGCAGAATCTTTAAGCTCTAAAGGTTCGTTCAACAATCCATCAGCTGTGAATTCTCTAACTATAAGAATAACCTGATCAATGTTATCAACTCCACTAATGTTCCATGAGATTTGTAAATTGTTTTCATCTAATCTCGCTTCTTCAATTTCTATTAATACTTCTTCAGTCTCAAGTAGTTGTGGACCTGAAAAATTATCATTAATTACACCATTAAAGAAAGATATAAAGAAAATCAAAGACATGATTGTTTTTTTCATTAACCGAATACCTTTACTTTTTCTAATTTACCAACTACGACCAGTCTTTGTTTAGCTGAAAATTTTGGGTGGCAAGTTGATAATGTTATTCTGTCATCACCAAAGCTTCCAAGTAAATAAGTTTCTTCAGGTGAAACTATTTTTACATCTACAACTTTGTATTTATATTCGTTTGTGTTTGTCTGAAACAAAATATCATCACCAATCACTACTCGATCTAGATTTCCAAAAGGAGCTCCATAAGTAGTTCTATGACCAGCTATTCCGAAGTTTCCACCAGAGCCAGGTAAAGATGTCCCTACTATGTACCCGGGTCCATACTCTAATTTTTTAGAGGTAGCACCGAATACTACATAGTGGTTGACATCTGCAGATAAGAGCATAAGTCTGCCAACTACGTCAGGAAGAAACTCTGCTTTGGCGGCCTGATTAGTAAGAGTTTTAGTTGCTATAGAGAGAAAAGATTCTTGAAACTCATCAATTTGTTCTAAGTTTTCTACTGAATTTTCAGCATTTAAATTTTTGTTTCTTAAATCACTTAAGTTTGTGTTGTTAACTTCAAACTGTTTTTCTAACAATTGTTGTTCATCATCAATTACTGAGGTAGAGAAAAAAGTTTGATTAATTGAATAACCTACAATAAATAATCCAACTACTAAAAGAACTAAACCAATTGGTGCAAGTGGCTTTTGTTTATGGTCAATGTTCTTTATCTGCCTAGAAGATCTTCTCTGTCCATTATTACGGTTTTTTTTTACGGGTTCGTCGAAGCTTAATTTTGCAAAGTTTTTATGCATTTGTGCTGGCTTTTTAGTGAATACAATAGAAAACAGATTCGAAGTCATCAAATTTAGCTTCTCCCTCAGCATCTGTTCTGTAACTTTAATATCTAAATATTTAGCATTTTTTGATATATTGCTTACTGCTGATATTAGGTAATCCACTTCTTTTAACATTGAAACAATATCGCTTGCGTACTTTTCCTGATCAGTGATTAAGGGGTTGAATCTTTGACTAATATCGATGCTTATCATGACCTCGGTGCCTAAAGTATTTTCTAGAACTTTTTTAAGTGTATTAGATTTTACATATATTTCAGATAATTCAATCTCCAACTGTTGGTTAATTATTCCAAGTGATTGTTGATTTTGGAGAGAATTATGAGAAGAGTAAATTTGTTTTCCTTTTTCAATTGAATCGGCATTCTCTAAATTCTGTAAGTCGTCTCTTTGATTTTGAAGTTTTATGTCTATAGAACTATAAACTAAGCTACTAATCTCATCTGCAAGTATTGTATTTTCCAACAAATAAAACTTTGCTTTATCTTTTCCGTATCCAAGCTTTACGTCGCCGTATAAATACCAGTTCCCTTTTTTTGTGACAATTTTTTTCTCAACAGCTAGATCTAAAAGTTGACCATCATAGATAAGTTCTGTGTTTCCTAGGTCTAAGTCTTCAAACTCTACAAATATATTGCTGCTTTGTTGATGATTAAAAAAATTATATGACCTTCTATTCCTTTTTGGACTTGGAGTATCCTCAACAATCGTTGCTTCAGTGATTACATCAGCACTGTTCATTTTATTTCTCCTGATTTTCAACACACCTAAAACCGCGAAAATATTGATAACTATCACGAATAGGTAAGTAAAGAAATATTCCATCAGAACCTATATGCTCTCCTTAAGAGGAAAGCCCCACCTGCAACTAGTAATAAGCCGAAAGATATTATTAATCCTCCAACATTACGACCTGTTCTAGGAAATTCTGGACTTCCAGGAGCAGGCGGAGGTGTTGGCTCTATNGGGTCAGTAGTGATATCTTCAGCATCCTCATTGTAAANAAACTCTACAAAATCATCACCGGGAAGGAAATTTATCGATTCACCATTTTCTTCCTTTTCTTGATCATCTCCAGAGCCGTCAAAAATATTATCTATTCCTGTTTCTTCTCTTACAAGATCAATTGGATTTATAGGATCAGTAACGCCGAAGTCATCTTCTTCTATGCAATCTGCATCCTTGTTTTTAATCATTTTCTGAACTTTTCCATTTTCAGTATTGGTAACCTCTAGTGCAACAGTAAAGATCTTATTCTCTCCAACCTCAATTGAGGAAAAGTCAACAGTTTGACCTGGACCAACTGTTACAGTTTCTTCAGCAATTAATGTTTGATTAATCCAAATCTTTTTTAACACTTCTGCCCTAACATTAGATCTTGAGTTGTCGACTGTGACGCCGAACTCAGCACCACCATTTTCCTCATCACAAACTCTGTTTGTTGAGACAAGTGGTTCAAAAATATATTTCACTGGTGGAAGTGTAGTTGTAGTAGTTGTTTCACAGATAGCTGTTTCTGCATTCGATATCTGGTAAGGAGAGGCGATGGCAAACTGTGTATAACTACTATCTAAAGCTCTCCATTGAATTTTTTGGTTTTGAGTAATATTCAAGAATCTAGTTGTTCCACTCGTAGGATTGATTGTTACTAAATCATAATTGGTCCATGGGCCATCATCTATTCTGTATTCTACATAGAAGCTTTTAGATTCATTGCTTAAGTTACGAATCTCAATTGTTGATTTAGCGACATTTGCAGAGCATTCATCGAGAGTTAATATCATTTGGGGGTTATCTGGAGTACTTCCACAATCTACTCCTGATTTTTCGGGTGTAAATTGATAGGCAGTATCGCTTGTACTCTTATACCTAAAGACAATTTGATCTGTAGTTCCTATAGGAATCTCTGTAGCAGTTAAAGAAGAGTTCGCATTGACAGAGATTACTGATCCTGACTGGTATTGACCATTATTTAACTTGTAATCATACATAATAGAAGCACTCTGAGCTCCAGTGTTTATGACAACTAATTTTGCTACTGGAGACACCGGTGAGCCGTTGCTATCCACTTCACAACCTATTTCTGTATAGCCACTTAATGAACTTGCTTGAGTACAGTTTTCTGCTGTTGCGGAGACAAATTTATAGGCAGTTTCTGTTGAAGTCTTGTACCTCCATTGGAATGAACTATTTGCTGGAACACTATAAGCACTAGTAACAAAACTGCCTGTGACAGAAGTATTCCCTACAGACTGGAAGGCACCACCGTTGATAGATATGTCATAACTCACCACTACTGCTGTTGAGTTAGGATTGATGATTGTTAACTTAGCAGTCGGACTACCATTTACACATTCATTAGTGCTGTATGCACTTACAGTGGTAGGAGTTATTGTAGTCGCACAATCAGCAGGTGCCATTACTACAACTTGTTGCCAGGTATTTGGAGTTGTTGCATTGAAGATTCTGTATCTATAAATTATGTAATTTGTAGTCAAGACTTTGTTAACAACATATGGCTGAGAACTGGTAATTGTCTGCGTACCCATTGAAGTCCAGGAAATATTATTTGTTGTAGATTCGACTTGTACCTGAGCACTATTTGCTGAACCATTTGAAATTGTAAAGGTCGAATTCTTTGTAGACGTTGTTCCATTTGGTGTACAGGTGGAACTTTGAGTAGCTGTCAAGTTTGCAGACGTACAATCAACTGTGGCCGTTCTTGTTAAGTATATATATGAGGCATTTGAGAAGTCATTTTGGACTGTACTTGGTGCATATCTCCAAGTAATGTACTGTCCAGAAGTTAAGTTTTTATAAACCGAGTTATCAAGTTGGCCTGCGGCAACGGTTGCAGTGGTCATGTATTGATACCCACCATTATTGATTGAGTATTCAACTTTGTAATACTGAGTTATAGTTCCCGTATTATTAATAGATAGTTTAGAATCTCTAGTCTGATTAGAACATGCCTCAAGTGTTTGTGTCACCGTGGAAGTTTGTGGGCAGTCAACGGTGAGAGTTGTGAGTGTTGTAAAGTCACCTGTCAGGGAGCTAGAAAGACCCAGGCGATATCTCCATTTTACACTTGCGCCATGAGGAGCACCAGGAGCTTCAAGAACTTTTGGAGTTCCATTAATTACCGATGACGTTCCTTTAGTTATCCAACCAGATCCAATGTCATACCAAGCTTCTACATAAACGGTTTCGCTTGAATTGTTTGTGACCGTTAGTTCAGAAATTCTACTTCCAGCGACACAAGCTTTTAGTACATTATTCAAAGAAACTTGATTTATTACTTCTGTATCACAATCAAGCGCTGGAATGGAGTTAAAAGCTGTTTCAGATGCGCTAGATAGCTTTGTAACTGTTCCAGCATATTTATACTTCCAACTTATAGTTTGACCATTAATTACTGATTTCTCTAGAACTAACTGATTACCCGCTGTTATCTCGACTGTTGAAACTTCTGTGGTCCAATCTCCGGAATTTATTGCAGAGTGCACTGTAACAAGCATTGGAGTAGAGCCAGTGTTGTTTAGTGTAAGTGTAGAAGTTGCTGTCTGATTAGAACAAGTACCCATTTGATGTACCACTGAGATAAAGGTTCCACAATCAACTTCAATTGCACCACCTGGTAAGTTAGTAAAACTTACATTTGTCAATGCTGACGTACTGTAAGCAGCCTTATATCTCCATTCAATTGATGAACCTGAAGTTACAGATTGAGATGTATATGTATTTACTCCACCTACGACTACACCATTTGATGAATTAACTTTATCAGTCCAGGTTCCACCGTCAATTCTGTATTGAATATGATAATACGCTGGTGCAGGGCTGGATGATAATGTTCCGTAGTGGAACTTTGAAGTCTTTGAGCCGCTAATACATTGTCCCATAGAGGTATACGGTGTAGAAATGTTTACACCAGTACAATTCACAATATCTGAGGTAGAAGTTGTAGTCCAATTTAACGTTGAGAAATCAGCTCCGGTCTGTGAAATCTTATATCTCCAAGTTATTGTCTCACCTTCAGAAACAGACTCTGGAAGGAATGTTGCCCCTCCAGGATTGACTTGAACTTGATTAGCAGACAGGGTCCAATTTGTACCTCCATCTGTTGAGTACTCTGCTTTGTAATATAAAATTCCAGAGCTTGAATTATTAATGTTAAGTTTTGAAGTTTTGTACCCATTACTATCACAAGTAGTATCGAAAGTTACTGTGATATCTTCGCCAGAGGAACATGTAATTGTTCTTAAGTCGTCATTAGTCCACTCAGTAGGAAGATCTGATATAGTTTTTCCAACTTTGTATCTCCATTGAACAGTCTGTCCAGTTTGTACAATTTGTGTATGTGGATATTGTCCATTGGAGCCAAGAGTGATATCAGACTTATCTACCCATCCCGTACCATTAACATTAACTTGTACTTTAAAGAGTGCTGACGTTGTTGCATCTGCGCTGTTTTTAATAATAAATTTAACTTCTTTAGTACTGTTATAACAAATACCAAATGACGTTGTCACGCTTGGGTCGATAGTTTCACAGTTGACGGTGGCAGACTGAACATGATCAACATACGTTGCAGAAACTAGACCACTTAATGAAGTTGCTGCTTTATAACGCCATCTAATAAATTTTCCAGAAGCTACACTCTGTGTGAATTCTGATGATTGTGTACTTGATCCAGCTGCTCCTAGTGTCAGATCTGTATCCGCTACAACATAACCACTGCTTCCTTGAATAAAATACTCAACTTGATAATACACAGTTGTACTTGTGTTATTTGTTAAGACATATCTTGAGACTGCAGCATTGCTAATACAGACATCCAGAGTTTGTGTAATAACAGTATCTAACGAACAGTTTACCTCCTCACTAGTTGCTTCTGTGATGTAAGAAGTAGGTGTTGTTGCAGAACTCATTGGATAATATCTCCAAGTGATTGTTTGGCCATTTGGAACCATAACATACGTTGTCGCAGAAGTACCAGCTATCACTGGTGTTCCAGAGACCTTTGTTATCCAATCTGATGAATCGCCACTTAAGTTGTACTGTATGTAGAAGTATGCAGGTGAGTTAGCAGAGGATGAGTTTGAAAAAGTAAATGTTGATTTTCTTTCTCCACCTGTACATACACCAAAACTAGAGGAACCTGTTCCGTCTAGGATTGGACAATCTACGGTTGCAGAGGCAGCAAGTGCTGTGTAGGTCAAGCCGGTATAGTCATTATTTGTATTGGTAACTTTGTAACGCCAGATAATGTTCTTGGTGTGGGGAACTGCATGATTTAATGTCGTATCAGTAGCGCCAGGAGTAACTGCCAGATTTGAATTTTTTAGAATCCATGTAACCCCGTTATCAATGGTGTACTGGACTTGGAAGTAAATAGTATTCAAACTCTCGTTATTTTGTAAGCTTAATGTTGAAAGTTTAGATCCAGAGTCGCATGAACCCATGATATTTACTACAGCTACATCTATTACACAGTTTACGAAATCACTTGTTGTGTCGTTAGTCCATACGCCTGTAAATGCTTCTGCTGTTTTTACTGATTCATATCTCCACTCTATCTTTTGCCCCTCTTGAACCTGTATAGTGTTTGTTGTTACCAGTGAAACTCCTGGAGCAATAACGGCACCTACTATTGATGAGTTAGTCCACTCAGTGACTGTTGTAGATGAATTGAGAATTTTGTATTGAACATTGAATTTTGCTGCCGAAGTAGAGGAACTGGTGTTTGTTACTTTAAATGAGGCTGCTCTATAATTTTCTGCACATGAGGTGTAAATTGCCTCCCCAGTTACTAAAGTAAATGGACAGTTGATAGTCTTTGTATCGGTATAGTTCCACTCTTCTAAATTAAGATTATTTAACACCTTGTTTACTTTATAACGTACTTGGATCGTTCCACCATGTACAACAGTTACTTCTAGAGGATGATTCTCTGTTAGCCCGTTACTAACAATTTCTGCATTTTTAAATGCCTGCCACTCTGTGTCAATATTTCTCTTATATTCAATAGTGAAATATGCGGTATCGGTACTTGATGGCACTAAGTTAATAACTGGTGTTGAGTTACCATTTCCACATGTTCCAAGACCAATATTTACTTCTACAGAACCACCATCACAACCACAATCTACGGTTGCACTAGCTGTAACCTCTTCCCACACCTGTCCTTCAAAGTCACCACCATTGGTTGTATCTTTAACTCTCCACGTAATAGTTTTTCCATCTGGTACAAATTTTGATAAATCAGTATTCGTCGACCCACCGGTAACCGATATATCGAAGGCCGATTCTAAGGAGTCTGTGGCAGATTGCCAAGTAATACCTCCATCCAATGAATACTGCACCTTATAATATGAGGTGTAGTTGTCGTTATTTGTTATTGATAATGTTGAAGTTGCACCTAAATCATCACA
>JGI20160J14292_10002345_pt1 | contig 15278 bp, 14 predicted proteins | sample COG_10_FD_14292 | JGI IMG/M metagenome (IMG submission 14292) | reverse complement strand
AAATTTCCAACTGTTACACCTATTGATGCTGGAATAATGAAGTTTTTAGAAAAAAAACTTAAAACACTTGGATTTAAAACTAAAATTTTAGAGTTCAAAGAGAAGAATAGTAAACCTGTTAAAAATCTTTACGCAAGACTTGGTAATAAAGGACCAAATTTTTGTTATGCAGGTCACTTAGATGTGGTCCCTGCAGGAAATTTAAAAGATTGGACCGTGAATCCGTTTAAACCCTCTATTAAAAAAGGATACTTAATTGGAAGAGGCGCAAATGACATGAAAAGTTCAATCGCTGCATTCGTTTCTGCAGTAAGCAATTTTGTTGGAAATAAAAGAAAATTTAACGGTTCCATTAGTCTTTTGATTACAGGAGATGAAGAAGGTGTTGCAATCAATGGTACTAAAAAAGTAGTCGATTACTTAAGAAAGAAAAAAGAAAAAATAGATTTTTGCTTAGTGGGTGAGCCTACTAATCCAAATAAATTGGGTGAAATGATTAAAATTGGTCGAAGAGGAAGTATGACTGGTAGACTTTCAATTATAGGTGTTCAAGGGCATGTGGCTTATCCTCAAAGAGCAAACAATCCATCCACAGCACTTGTGCAAATTTTAAAAGAATTAAAAGAGATTAAATTTGATAATGGTACAAAAGATTTTCAACCAACAAATCTTGAAATTACTAAAATAAATATTGATAATTCAGCAGATAATGTGATTCCGGGTTTAGCTAATGCAAAATTTAATATCCGATTTAATAACAAACATACTTCAAGTTCTATAAAAAAGAAAATTGATACAATTATAAAAAAAATAAGTAATAGAAATAAATCAAAATATAAAATTGATTATAGTGTGTCTGGAGAGGCATTTCTTACAAAACCAAATAATACAACTTTTATGATTAGAGATATCATTAAAAAAATAACAAAAATTAAACCTCAACTGTCAACAACGGGTGGTACTTCTGACGCTAGATTTATTAGAAAAATAGCCCCATGTTTAGAATTTGGTTTGGTTGGCAAAACAATGCATAAAGTAGATGAAGCTGTTTCATTGTCTGATTTAAAAAAACTTACTTTGATATATTCAAATATTTTACAAAATTATTTTAAGTGAAAACTGGTCTAGTTACTTCTGATACTTATCAAAATCATAATACAGGCGAAGGACATCCAGAGAAAATTGATAGGGTTACAGCTGTAATCGATAACTTTAAAAAAATTGATAACAAAGAATTAATTTGGAAAAAACCAAGTAAATTTGATCAATCTTTTTTAATAAATACTCATTCTTCTGAATATATAGATCTAGTCAGTAAATCATTTCCAGAAAATGGTTTGGCTTTTCTTGATGGAGACACAGTTGTTTCTCCTGGTAGCAAAGAAGCAACTAAAGATGCAGTAGGATCTATCATAACAGCAATCGATGGAGTTCAGCAGAAAGAATTTAAAAATGCGTTCTGTGCAGTAAGACCTCCTGGACATCATGCTGAAAAAGATAAAGCAATGGGATTTTGTATTTATAACAATGTTGCAGTAGGTGCTAATTATTTAATTGAAAAGTATAAGTACAATAAAGTTGCAATTATTGATTTTGATGTTCATCATGGAAATGGAACACAAGACATTTTTTATAATAATGAAAAAGTTTTATATATTTCAACACATCAATATCCATACTATCCTGGATCTGGCTCAGATAAAGAAACTGGTAAGTTTAATAATATTTTAAATATTCCGCTTGAAGCTGGCACTACTGCTGAACAATTCTTAAACGCTTATGAAAATGTTTTGAAAAAATTAAAAGAGTTTAAGCCTGAATTTTTATTATTTTCTGCGGGTTTTGATGCCCATATCGATGATCCTTTAGCTCAACTAAGACTTAGCTCAGAAGACTTTTACCATTTAACAAAAAGAACTTTGGAAGTTTCTAAATCAATGTGCAATGGAAATGTAGTTTCAATTCTAGAAGGTGGTTATGATCTTAAAGCTCTTCAAGATAGCACTAAAAGACATGTGGATGCTCTGATAGAATTTAATTGATAATTCAAATATAAACTCTACAAAACTTGTATGAAACTTTACAGAATTAAAAAATCTGACATCGATAAAAAAGGCAGGGGTTTATATGCCACAAGAGACATCAAAAAAGGTACAAAAATAATTGACTATGTTGGAAAACTTATCACAAAAAAACAAACTGAAGAGTCTGATAAATACGATAACAGTAAACCAATTTATTTATTCACTATTAATAAAAGATATGATTTAGACGGTGATTTTCCTTGGAATACAGCAGGTTTAATTAATCACTCCTGTGATAACAATTGTGACTATGATGGAAAAGGTCTTAAAATTTGGGTGAAGGCAATCAAGGACATTAAAAAAGGTGAAGAATTTACTTGTGACTATGGTTTTGGATATGATGAAAATTACAAACAATTTCCATGTAAATGTAAATCTAAAAACTGTTGTGGTTACATTATAAGAGCAGAGTCTAGGTGGCGAATTAATAAAAAATTTGCAATGAGTAATAAGAAAAAATTAATAAATAACTCTCGCTAAAAAAAGACCCTCAGGAGGTGCGGGTGGAGCACAGAGAACTCTTTTCTTTGATTTAAATACTTTATCAAATTTTTTTAAATCCCATTTTTTTTCACCTAAATACTTTAAACATCCTACCATTGACCTAACCTGCTGCTGTAGAAAGGATTGTGATTTAAATTCTATTTCAATTTTATTTTTAGATGATTTAATCTTAACCGATTTAATTGTTTTAATTGGACTTTTTGCATGGCAACTTGAGGATCTAAAGGTAGAGTAGTCATGAGTGCCAACTAATTTTTTTGCTCCTTTTTTAATTAAATCTAGATCCAAGGGTTTTCTTACATGCCACCCTCTTTTTTTTTCAATCACAGGAGCACTAATCTGATTAAAAATTATATATTTATAAACTCTTTGTTTTGCAGAAAATCTTGAGTGAAATTTATTGCTTCTTTTTCTGATTTTTTTAATTGCCACACCTTTATCATTTAAAAAATGATTAATTGATTTTAAAAACTTTGTTAAATCTATGATTTCATTTTTGCTATCAAAATGACCAGACTGCTCAATTGCATGAACACCTGTATCAGTTCTGCCCGAACCATTTAAAATAATTTTTTCTTTTAAAAGTTTTGTGAGTTTTTCTTGAATAAGTCCTTGAATAGTTGATCCCTTTTTTTGGATTTGCCACCCTCTAAAATCTGTTCCCACATACTCAATAAGCAATTGATACCTGGCCATTTAGATAACAGCACCCTTTTTTATTTGTGAACCAAGCATAAATTCACCAATATTTTGGGGCTTTTTNCCTTGTCTTTGGATTTCCTTAATCTTAATTGTTTGTTTATCCCCACAAACAATCTCTAGGTAATCAGAAACAATTTCTCCTGGCTTTCCAATTCCATTGCCAATTTCTGCTTTTAAAATTTTATATCTTTCACCCTTGTATATGAAGAATGCACCTGGTGCAGGATATAAACCATTTATTTTTCCAATAATAATTTTTGCTTCATCATTCCAATTAATTTCACCCTCAGCCTTTTGAATTTTAGATGCATATGTTGCTTTTGAATGATCTTGCTCAATGAATTTTGCTTTATCTTCCATTATATCATCAACATTATCTAATATTTTCTCAGCTGCTATTAATGATAATTTCTCTGATACCTCGATAGCATTTAAATTATTTGTTAAATCAATTTTATAAGTATTACATACTGGACCTGTATCAAGCTGTTCAGCTATTTTCATAACACTAATCCCTATTTCTTTATCAAGGTTCATTATTGACCTTTGTATAGGTGCAGCACCTCTCCATTTTGGCAAAAGAGAAGCATGTATATTAATAAATCCCTTTTTAGTTAAATTTAAAAATTCTTTTGGAATGATTTGTCCGTATGCAACAACAATTGCAAGCTCAGCCTCTATGCTTTTAAAATATTCGAATTCCTCATTGTTATCTTTTAAATTTTTTGGAGTTCTAAAATCTAAATTTAGTGTTTCAGCAATCCCTTGAATAGGAGATTTATTAATTTTTTGACCTCTTTGTGATTTCTGAGGAGGTTGTGTATAGACATCTGATATTGGATAACCATTTTGATAAAGTGATTTTAAAATAGGTACAGCAAACATTGGTGTGCCCATAAAAACAATCTTTTTTGCCATCAATTAAAGGACTGCAGTATTTGATTTTAATTTAGATAGTTTTTTTATGATCATGGATTTTTTTAATTTTGAAAGGTAATCAATAAATAATATTCCCTCTAAATGATCCATTTCATGTTGAATACATGTGGCAAGCAAACCCTCTGCTTTTAATAATTGTTTTTTTCCATTATAATCTAAGTATTCTACATCACATTTACTTGGTCTATCTATTTCAGCAAATTGTTCAGGCACTGACAAACAACCTTCTTCATGTGTATTTTTAATTGGATCTTTATTCAAAATAACTGGATTTACAAAATATCTAGGTTCTTTTTTTCCATCTTTGGCAATATCCATTACTATAATTCTTTTTGGGATACCGATTTGAATTGCTGCAAGACCTATGCCATTAGCATCATACATTGTATCCAACATATCATTCATGAGTTGTTGTTCTTCTTTACCCACACTTTCAACAGGCTTTGAGATCTGTCTAAGCAATTTATTTGGTTCAGTGATTATAGTTTTAACAGCCATTAAGAATTATTTTATTATAATTTCTAAACTTTTAAAGGAAGAACTTTTAATAAAAGTTTATTCCTAATCGAGTCAGTATTTAATTGGTTGAGTGTATTTATTATAAAATAAACTGTATCATCATCTATATCCTCAATTTTCTCAGGCCCAATAACCTCTATAACTCTAAGTAATGCAGCTCCAATTTCTTTATTATCAAGCATTTTCTGAATATCTGAAGGCATCTCTGATTTGTTAACTTTATAAAGATTTTCATATTTTTTCGAAATTTCAATTCCATCAGACTTTAAAGCTTCCAGAAAAATTATATCCTTTTTAGATAAAAAATATTCTTTATCTTTTTTTATTTTTTTTAAAAATTTATCAAGATCTTCTTCAATTTTTGATTTTGCATAATCTCCGTTAAAATAATTTACCAATTTGGATTGGTGTAATATCTTATTATTATATTTTATCTTTTTATTAATGATTTCATCACTTTTTATATATTGATTATAAAAAGTAGTAAAATTAGATGGCACATCTATTTCATCAATTTGCTTTAAATATTTTCTAAGTTCTTCATCAAAGGCATCCTCGATACCTTCAGATTTAAAGATATCTTTTAGAATTTTCATTAATTCAAGTTTTAGTTTTGGCTCCTCTGTCAAAAGTAATCTTTGGTAAACTAAAGCTTTACCTTCAATGGATGATAGAGATTTATAAGACTCTTTGGTATTTAATAGCTGATTTATATTAAATTGAAATCGCTTGTAAAACTCAAACAACTCTTCTTCTGAGTAAATTTTATCATGAGTTGCTTTTTCAATAGTTGAAATCTTTTCTATATCTGAAATCTCTACATCTTGAATTTTATATAATAAATTTGAAGATGATAAATACTTCCAAATTAATTTTGGTGTGTCTTTATTTGGCTCAAATGTGAATTCGGGATTAGTTCTATGGGCTAAATGAAAATCTAGAATTGAATTTTCAGAAATTTCTTTGTTTACCTCATCTATATATCCTAATAGGTAATTTATTTTATTTTCGAAATACTCATCTGAAAAACCTAACTCTTTCTTTAAATCTAAAATTAATTGAGCTTCCTCATTTTTTCCATAATTAATTAAGCAATATAAATTAAATTTTGATAAATATTCATCTTCCAGAGGTTCTTTGATCTTAGAAAATATTTCACATGATTTTTTAACATCAGATTGAGACAAATATCTATCAACCATATATCGCATTAGCTCTGGATGAATGTTAGTGACTTGATTCTTAATAAGATACTCTTCTATTAAATCTAAGTTTGAGTTTTTAATAAGCCATTTTGTTTTAAATTTTAGAAATTCTTGATCGGTAATATTTTGATTTGGATAATAAGCATTCGTCAATAATGAAATATTAAGAATTTCAGAGGCATCTTTTGAAAGTTCGTATTTATCTATATTGTTAAAAAGTTTTTTTAGTGTTGAGCCATCAGAATTTGACCACATATTTATATCCAAACCATATTCTTGTGGATCATATAATCCTGCAATTTTAATTGTTTTTGACGTAAGTTCTTGGTCTAATTTTATAGAGTCTTCATTTTTATCTGATTGCATTTTATAAACACTACTTTCAGATACTACTTGTTCATTTTCTGTTGATAAATTTTCTTCAGAAATATTTTCTGTTTCTTGTTTTTCTATATTCCAGATATCTACAGGCTTATCTTCTGCAAACGATGAGAAAGAAAATAAAGAAAAAATTACAATTGATAAATTTTTCTTATTTAACAATTTTAAAATTTTCATTTGGAATAATTTTTTCTATTTCTTTTTTGGGAGCTGGGAAATCAACTTTATTTATAAAAAAAACAAGTCCCAATATAACTATAAGACCAATCAAAGATTTTATAATTATTGCAATGATATTGGTTCGCCTGAACTTGTATTTTTATTGAATTGCATATAACTTTAGTTAATTTCAAATTAAGACATATTTGTGTTTTTTCAATAAAGAAACTTATGGAATCAAAAGAAAATCTTGTGTTTTTAGGTATGATGGGATCAGGCAAGAGCTCTATTGGTTCACTAATTGCAAAAAAATTAAAGATTAAATTCATAGATGTAGATAAAGAGATTGAAAAAGAATTAGGCTTATCTATATCCAAAATATTTGAAACAAAAGGTGAAAATTATTTTAGAAAATTTGAACAAAAAATAACTCTTAAAATACTAAAAATTAATTCAACTGTAGTGTCACTTGGTGGAGGGGCATTTATGAACAAGGTTATAAGAAATGAAATTCTAAAAAACCATATCTCTTTTTGGTTAAACTGGGATAATGAAACGTTATTAAATAGAATTAAAAATAGTAAAAAAAGACCCCTTGCCTTTAATTCAACAGAAAATGAATTGATTGATTTAATAAAAAAACGATCTAACATTTATTCTAAAGCATTATATGAAATTAAATGTGATAATTTGTCGAAAAGTGAAATTGTTAAAAAAGTTTTAAATAATTATGAAAGCCATTAAGTTAAAGATTAATACTAAAACTCAAAAATATTCAATTATTATTGGTTCAAATTTAGTATCCAATATATCAAAAATATTAAAAGAAAATTCTATAAATTTTAAACAATGTTTGCTTGTTATCGATAAAAATATTTCCAAATATTTTATTTCAAAAATTAAAAAATCTCTTAACAAGAAAAAAATTTATGTTCATTTTTTTAGAGCTAATGAAATGAACAAAAATTTTACAAGTGTAGACAAAATCTTAGATATTTTACTAACTAAAAACTTTTCAAGAGAAGATTGTGTTATATCTATTGGTGGAGGAATTACTGGAGATATAAGTGGTTTTGCAGCTAGTCTGTTTAAAAGAGGATTAAAATTTATCAATATTCCAACTACTCTTTTATCTCAAGTCGACTCATCGATTGGAGGAAAAACAGGAGTAAATACTAAATTTGGAAAAAATTTAATAGGAAGTTTTTATCAACCAAATTTAGTTATATCAGATGTTCAATTTTTAAAAACTTTACCAAAAAGAGAATTGATTTGTGGTTATGGTGAAATTTTAAAACATTCTTTAATTGCTAATAAAAGTTTCTATAAATTTTTAGATAAAAATAGTGATAAAATATTAAAACTTTCATCTCCATTTATTGAAAAAGCTATATACGAAAGCTGTAAAATAAAAAAAAATGTTGTTGAAAAAGATGAAAATGAAAAAGGCTTACGAAAAATATTAAACTTTGGCCACACATTTGCACATGCTTATGAGGCTTCTTTGGGCTATTCAAAAAAACTTAACCATGGAGAAGCCGTAATACTTGGCATGCAAAGTGCATTAAGTTTTAGTTTAAAAAATAATTTAATTCAAAAAAATGACTATTATTCAATCTTAAAGCACATTTCAAAAGCAAGTTTACCCTCAAATATAAAACAATTTTTTAAGATTCGAGATTTAAATAAAATATTATCTTTTATGGCTAAAGATAAAAAAAATAATTCAAATAATATTAATTTAGTATTATTAAAAAAAATTGGACATCCAATTATAAATAGAGAGTATAAAAAAAATAATTTATCTGATTTTCTAAAAAGTGAATTAAGAAATTAAAATTTGTATTGAATGAATATATTCTTTCATTTCTTTGTCTAAAATTTTATAGACTCTTTTGTTACTTTCAATTCTACTTAAAGACTTTAATTCACTTGAGCTCATAATAATTTTTAAATGATATCTACCTTCTTGATTACCAGCATGATTTTTATGAAGAAATGATTTATCTTCAATTTCAATCCTTTCGATATCAATTTGGTCAGTAAGTTTTTTTTTTACAATTGCAATTAACTCATTTATATCCATAAACTAAATCTATTATACATCATGAAAAATATTTGCGACTGGAATAATTGTAATGAAATTGGTGACTACAGAGCACCAGTTGAAAAAGATAATAGTAAAAAATATAGAATGCTTTGCCTAGAGCATGTGAAAGAGTTCAATAAAAATTGGAATTATTTCTCAGGAATGAATGATGATCAGGTTTTGAATTTCTTAAAATCAGATATGATTTGGCACAAACCCACTCAAAGCTTTAGCTCTTCTGATAATTTCTTCAAAGTTCTGTGGAATAACACTTTAAGAGATGAATTAGACAAAGATAAAATTAATGGTGACTACAATCATATGCGTCAATTTAAATTTAACCATAAAGATATCAAAGCCTTTGGTATATTGGGAATTTCAGTGGGATTGAAGTGGGAAAAAGTTCAAGATAAGTTCAAATTACTTGTCAAAAAATATCACCCAGATATAAATGCTGGAAACAAAAAATATGAAGAAAAACTAAAATTAATAACTTTAGCTTACACTCAGCTTAAAAATACTTATAGAGATAAAATTGACTCCAAATCTTAATATTCAACCTGACATAAAAGTTTCATTAAAACAAACTTTTGGAATCGACTCAGAAATGGAAGTGGATGCTTTTGCAGAGAAGAATGAATATGTTCCTGAAATAGACAAAAGTTATAAATTCGATAGAGATACTACGATGGCAATAGTTTCTGGTTTTGCCCATAACAAACGAGTCTTAGTTCAAGGATATCATGGTACTGGAAAATCTACCCATATAGAACAAATCGCTGCCAGATTAAACTGGCCATGTATTCGAGTAAATTTAGATAGTCATGTAAGTAGAATAGATTTGATAGGTAAAGATGCAATCGTTCTTAAAGATGGAAAACAAGTCACTCAATTTAATGAAGGTATTTTACCTTGGTCAATACAAAATCCGGTAGCACTAGTTTTTGATGAGTATGATGCTGGTAGACCAGATGTAATGTTTGTAATTCAAAGAGTTTTGGAGGCAGAGGGTAATTTTACTCTTCTAGATAAAAACAAAGTAATTAAACAAAATAAATTTTTTAGATTGTTTGCAACTTCAAATACTGTTGGATTAGGAGATACCACTGGTCTTTATCATGGAACACAACAAATAAATCAAGGACAAATGGATAGATGGAATATTGTTACTACTCTAAACTACCTAAGTCTTGATAGAGAATTAGATATTGTTTTGGCAAAAAATAAAAATCTGAATAACGCTAAAGGAAAAGAAAAAGTTGCTAATATGATAAAAGTAGCCTCTTTAACTAGAAAAGGATTTATTGCAGGTGATATATCGACAGTAATGAGTCCTAGAACAGTTTTGCATTGGGCAGAAAATTCAGAAATTTTTAAAGATACAGGTTATGCTTTTAGAGTAACTTTTCTCAATAAATGTGATGAAATTGAAAAAAATACTATCGCAGAATATTATCAAAGATGTTTTGGGGAGGAACTTCCAGAGTCATTGATGAATATTCAGATTTAAATGAGTGGTAAAATAGATAGTTTAAAAGAAAAATTCAGACTTGCTTTAACTTCAACAGCAAAAGTAATTTCAGATGATTTTGAGTTAATAAACAAATCATCAGAAAAAGATAAAAAAAAAGAATTAAGCCCAATTGAAATTGATAACTTAACTAAACCAAGTGATTTTATTAAACTACGTGCTGAAACAGATTCATCTGCTTTAAAAAAAAAATTTTCTGATGAAGATGTTTATAGAAAAAATCTTCCCTCTAATACTTCATCAAGATCTCTTTATAATATTGCTGAAAAAATAAGATATGAGGCCCTAGGTGGTAAAATGCTTAAGGGAATTGAAAAAAATTTTCAACAGAATTACTCACATATCATTAATACAAAAAGAAAAGATCAATTAAAAACAAAAGAAGACGTGCCTGTAACAGAAGCATTTGAGCTTTATATGCTTAAAAATTTTCATCAAATAAAGTTAAATCCTTTAACAACTAAAATGTTGAATTTTTGGGAAAAAGATTTTGAACAATCAGTAGAAAAACATAAAAAATTTTTACAAGAAAATTTAGAAAATCAAGAAAACTACAGTTCAAGGTTCTCCCAAATTTTAGAGGAAATGGATATTTTTCAAACTGAAGAGGACGAAGAAAAAAAAGATGAAAATCAAGATCAAGGACAAGACAATCCCTCAAACGATGACCAGGACAAGGACAAAGAGGACAATAAAGATGAGAATAATGATCAAGAAACACAAGCCACTTTAGATGCTGATTATAACGTTGATGAATTTAATCTCGATGAGCAGCTTTCAGATATCGAGTCCGATGAACAAAGTTCAGAACAAATTATTCAAAAAAATCTTGATAATATTAATTTAGATTACAAAATTTTTACAACACAATATGATGAAGTAACAAAAGCTGAGAAATTAGAGAATGCAGATGAGGCAGCAAAGCTACGTAAAACATTGGATCAACAACTAGTAGGATTTCAAGATGTCATAACTAAACTTGCAAACAAATTACAAAGACAGTTACTTGCAAAACAAAATAGAGCATGGGATTTTGATTTAGAGGAAGGCTTACTTGATAGCTCAAAGTTACCAAGAATTATTATGGATCCATACAATTCATTGTCATTTAAAAAAGAAAAGGATTTAGATTTTAAAGATACAATCGTTACTTTATTAATTGATAATTCTGGATCAATGAGAGGACGACCTATCACAATTGCTGCAATATGTGCTGATATTTTATCTAGAACTTTAGAAAGGTGTTCTGTGAAAGTTGAAATTTTAGGATTTACAACAAAAAATTGGAAAGGTGGACAAAGTAGAGAACTTTGGAATAAAAATTCTAAACCTAAAACTCCTGGAAGATTAAATGATTTAAGACATATAATTTATAAAGGTGCTGATACTCACTGGAGACAAGCTAAAAATAATTTAGGACTCATGTTGAAAGAGGGGCTGTTAAAAGAAAATATTGATGGAGAAGCTATTTCTTGGGCTTACAATAGAATTAAGAAGAGAAAAGAAGAAAGAAAAATTATGATGGTAATTTCTGATGGCGCACCAGTGGATGACTCTACTCTTTCAGTAAATTCAGGTGATTTTTTAGAAAAACATTTAAAGAAAATGGTAAAATTCATAGAAACAAAAACTGAAATTGAAGTTTTAGCAATTGGTATTGGTCATGATGTTTCAAGATATTACGATAAGGCAATTAAAATTACAGATGTAAATGAATTAGGGGATGTTATGATATCTCAATTAAGTTCTTTATTTGAAACTAAAAGAAAATTTCACTAAATATTAAATAAATCTTTATTATTCCATTTAATAATCACTTCTGCTCCGCTTCTAGTTTTTGAGTTTCTACAATTGATTGAAGCAAAATTTTTTTCTAATAGTGTTTTTCCAATAAATAACCCTAATCCTAGACCAGTTTTCGACTTATCAATAGGATCTTTTGTTCTTAAATAAGGTTCACCAATTTTTGACAAGACATCTTTTGGATAACCATTGCCATCATCTTCAATGGTAATTTCAGTGATTTCACTATCACTTTTTAAAGTAATATGGATTTTATCTTTAGAAAATTTATTGGCATTTCCAATAAAGTTTCTTAAGCCATATACAATTTCTATAGATTTAGTTATTTTCTTTTGGTTTGAAAATTGATCGTGATTAAAAATAAACTTCTTTTGACTGATCTCTTTAAATGAAGTGATAATTTCACTTAAATAGTCTTTCATTGAAATATCTTTATCAATGAACTCATCTTCTTCTACAGGGTTTAAAGTTAATCGCTTTAGAATTTCATTACACCTTTCCACCTGGCTGGACAATAGCTGAATATCTTTTTTAACATCATCTTGATTTTTAAATTGTTTTTCGAGATCATGAGCAATAATCTTGATGGTAGATAAAGGAGTTCCAAGTGAATGGGCTGCAGCTGCAGCTTGACCGCCTAAAGATAAAAGTTCATGTTCAGAAGCCATCACTTCTTCCATTTTTGCTAATGCTTCTCTTCTTACTCTAGATTGTGTTCCAAATGACATGGCTAAATAATTTAAGAAAATTAAAGCAATAACTAATGCGGTTGGAATTGAATAGTAATAATAATGATTATTATGAAGATCACTTTTAATAGGCAGTGGTAAGTCGTGATAATAAAAAGTCAAAAATAATATCGTAATTATTGTTAACAGTACCAATAAAGTATTTGTTCTTAAACTTAAGTTTGAAGAAGAAAAGATACTAGGAACTAGTAGAAAAATTACAAATGGATTGGTAATTCCTCCTGTTAGATAAAGTAGAGCGCCTAATTGCAATATATCAATTACTAAAAAAATAAAAGCTGATCTATCTGATAATTGTGTTTTTTTATATATAAAGATTAAAAAGAGATTACTTAAAACACCTAAAAAAATGACTAGATTACAAATAATAAAATTAAAATCAAAATTTAATAAAAAATAGACAAAGTTAACTGAAATTAATTGTCCTATAATACCAATCCATCTTAAGCTTATATAGGTTGATTTTTTAAAGAAATGATATTTTGAAGTTTCAAAGAACTTCATTATTAGATATCAAGATTTTGTACATTAATTGCGTTAGAAATTATAAAATCTTTTCTCAAAGCAACATCGTTACCCATTAATGTATGTATTAGACTTTGATCCTTTTTTAGATCTTTTGAATACTGTACTTGTAATAAATTTCTTGTTTCAGGGTCAAGAGTTGTACTCCATAATTCTTCTGGGTTCATCTCACCTAAACCTTTAAATCTTTGAATATTCATTTTTGATTTTTCTAGATCTAGTTCTTTAATAAACTCTTTAGATCCTCTTTTTAATTTTTTTAATTCTTTATTGTTATTAACAATATAATCCTCTAACTCTTTTTCATCTTTAATATATATTCCTTTGGTTCCTTTATTTATTTTAAATAGAGGAGGTTGAGCTAAATAAACATGTCCATTTTCAATTAATTTATTAAATGGCTTGTTGTTAAAAAAAGTTAATAGAAGAGCTCTAATGTGTGATCCATCTACATCAGCATCCGTCATGATAATAATTTTTCCATACCTTAGATCTTTTAAATCTATTTCTTGTACTTTTGGATCTAATCCTAAAGCATTGATTAAAGTAACTATTTCATTAGATGAAATCATTTTTGATAAAGCTTTAGTTCTTTGTTGCTCAGAACTATCACCATTTCCATTTTTTTTAACGTGTAAATCTTCAACATAAGTGTTTAAAATTTTACCTCTTAAAGGTAAGACAGCTTGATTAGCTCTATTTCTGCCTTGTTTAGCTGAGCCACCTGCTGAATCACCCTCTACAATAAACAATTCTGTGCCTTCTTGTTTTCCTATCTGACAATCAGCAAGTTTTCCAGGAAGACCACTTAATTCTAAAGCACCTTTTCTTCTTACATTTTCTCTAGCTTTTCTAGCCACATCCCTTGCCATTGCCGCTTGAATAACTTTTGCAAGAATTATTTTTGCAACTGAAGGGTTTTGATCAAACCATATAGACAGTTTTTCATTTACAACTGTTTCAACAATCATTCTAACTTCTGAAGAAACTAATTTATCTTTAGTTTGAGATGAAAATTTTGGATCTGGAATTTTTGCAGATATCACACATGTAAGCCCTTCTTTGATATCATCTCCTGAAATAGCTAATTTGTTTTTTTTTAGAAGATTGTGTTCATTTGCATATTTATTAATAACTCTTGTTAGTGCACTTCTAAAACCTAATAAATGTGTTCCACCATCTTTTTGATAGATATTATTTGTGTAAGGAAAAATATCTTCAGCATAACTTGCATTCCATTTTAAAGAACATTCTAGTTCAATATTGTCTTTTTTTCCTTCTATATAGATTGGTTTTTTAAATAAATCATTTCCATTTTTATTTTGTAGTTTTTCTCTTTTTTCATCTAGAAAATCTACAAACTCGAGTACACCACCATCAAATTTAAATTCAGATACTTTCTCTTTTTTTAAACTAGCATCAGTAAAAATTATTTTAATTCCTTTGTTCAAGAAGGCTAGCTCTCTCATTCTTTTGATCAGAATATTTGCACTAAATTTTATAGAAGAAAATATTTCTTTTGATGGCAAAAATGTTATTTGAGTCCCAGTTTCTTTAGATTTTCCTGTAACTTTCAATGGTGCTTTTGCTTCACCGTTTTTAAATTCTATAAAGTGTTTTTTTCCGTCTCTGTTAATCTCTAATTGCAATGACTCAGACAAAGCATTAACAACAGAAACACCCACTCCATGAAGTCCTCCTGACACTTTATATGAATCGTGATCAAATTTACCCCCAGCATGAAGTTGTGTCATTATAACTTCTGCAGCTGATTTTTTTTCTCCTTTATGCATATCAACAGGAATTCCTCGACCATCATCATTTACAGTAATAGTTCCATCAGAGTTAATTCTCACATTAATATTTTTACAGTGACCTGCTAAAGCTTCATCTATGGAGTTATCAACACTTCATAAACCATATGATGCAAACCAGTTCCATCATCTGTATCTCCAATGTACATTCCTGGTCTTTTTCTAACTGCTTCAAGACCTTTTAAAACTTTGATGGAGTCTGCCTGATATGTACTTTTATTTGTCATTTTTTTAATTTTTTTGGAAAAAAAAATTATAACATTTTTTAAGAAAA
>JGI20160J14292_10002342_pt1 | contig 15296 bp, 9 predicted proteins | sample COG_10_FD_14292 | JGI IMG/M metagenome (IMG submission 14292) | reverse complement strand
ATTTCTGTTCCCGAATACTTACCATACAATACGCGGTCTCCCACTTTCAATGTCACGGGCTTTTCGTCCGTACCTTGACCTACGGCTACAACCGTTCCTTCTTGAGGTTTTTCCTTTGCAGTATCAGGAATAATGATACCTGATGCCGTTTTTTCTTCAGCCGCAGCTGCTTCAACGAGGATTCTATCTTCGTTTGGTATGAAATTTACTTTTGACATTTTTGTTTAACGTTTAATTATCTTAAAATTTTACAAGATAAAAAGAACACTACACATAATATGCCAATTTGTTTATTGGCACCATCCATTGAAAAGTATGACATTTTTGCAGATAGAAATAGAAATCTTGTCAGAGAAAGATGAATGAGCTTTATTTAATGCTCATTATGTCAGTAAAATTAAGAGAAAATCAGTTGGCAGAATCTGTATTCACATTCAGATCATTCAGTTCAGGAGCTAAAGTATTGGGGTCAATAGATTGCTGTAAATTAGGTAATGGAGCTTGACCTTGCACATTTTCGATATTGGGACTTTCGATAAAGTTTTGATTTTCTTCGATAAATAGATTGGACAATAAAGTCAGTGATAATATAGTAATCGAAAATCCCCAAGTAAGTTTCTCGAGTAAATCCCCTGTTTTCTTTACACCCATGACTTGAGAAACGCCAGCACCGCCAAATTGACTTGATAAGCCACCGCCCTTTGGATTTTGGGCCAAAACGACTAGTATGAGCAATAGAGATAGAAAAATGATGACTCCAATGATAAGTGTATACATTTATTTTGTTTTTAATTTTTTAATAAGACCCGCAAAGTAAGATTTTTTTTCAGGAAATTTCAAACTTAGGCTCTCGTATATGGCAATTGCCTTCTTTTTTTTATTTTGTTCAATATAAATACGAGCTAAATATTCACTACTTGCTTCGGGTTTGAATTCAGTACTTTTTGCAGATAGATCTTCAGATGGTTTTTTTTTATCTGTGGGTTTAACTGGTTTTATTTTTGGATTATTTTCGATGAATTCATCGATGATTATTTTTTGGTCTTGTTGTTTTGGTCGAGATTTTTTAGTTTCCTTAACTGCAGCTTTTTTGCTCTTTTCTTTGCTCTTTTCTTTGGATGAAGCGCTGACTTTTTTCGTTTTGAGGTTACTTACTTTTTTTTTACTCGTTTTTTTTTTTGGCGGGGAGATTATTTTATTTGCCTCGGGCTGTGATATCTGCTCTAAAGTCTTTTCTTTATTCTCTTTTTCTTTATTCTCTTTTTCCTCATCTAGTTTCTTCATCATCGCCTGAAATCTAAGCTTAGAGGCTCTTAGATCTATCATATCCTGCCTCACTTCTGAAATGAGATGATCAAGGGGGGCGGTTGGCACATCTGGATCAGGGGCTGGATCAACATTAATCAAATCACTCGTAGGGATGATTTCAAGGGGAGCCTCAGTTTCAGTAGGAATTGACGCCACATCTATTGGTTGTGAGGGCGACGTGGTTGGGTCAGTGATGTTTTCTTCTTCTAAGATCTCCTCTGCTTTAATACGTTCTTCTTTTTCCAAGGGATCCTCTTCAACTGATGTCTCATCCACAGTGTCTGTTTCCGGTAGTGGTAATGAAATATCTTCTTTGGAGGGTATGATGGGATCCGCGGGTGTATCTAGCGGAGGGCTACCTAATGCTGATCTATATTTAGCTATCTTTTCTTTTATGAGTCGATCTTCCTCACTTTGGTCGTCTTCTGAAGCGACTGAACCTTTCTCTTGATCTAAGATCACTTGAGAGGCGTTTTCCTCAATGCTTTCTTGAGGTAAAGTAGGGGAATCTTCCAATGAAGTCTTTGAATCACTTCGTTCCCCATCTATTGACGCATCTAGCACGTCAGTCTTTTTGTCTTCTTCCGACTTCGTATCTGCAGTGATTGAGTCATTATTCGATTCGATCCGTTCTTCAGAATTTGAGATATCTATGGTCTCTTCAATTTCAGTTATTGGAGACTCACTATCTCTCAATGTTGGACTAGGAGTCTGATCGATATCTGTATGAAAGTCCTCAGTAATGGGAGTATTTTTTGGACTTTCTGAAAGCGCTTCGATAGGTTCTTCTGCTACAATGAAGGTGCTTCCTTCATTAATTATTTGAACCTTTTGTTCTATGTACTTCTTGAGTAAACGTCTATCAGTCGTGTGAATGGCAGCATCAACAATGTACTTTTTGACATCTAGGGCATTATGGGCATATTTTTCTTTTGCAAGTAGGATTCTTCCAGACTGAAAATAGGGATAAGTCTCGACTAAAGATTCTAGTTCATCCAAATCGCCATTCAATTTGGTAACGGTAGGATCTTTGAGTAGTTCGATAAATTTTGTTTTATGCAAGTTCAAAAAATATTTAAAAGTGCCTAAAGTTAAGGAAAATTACCAATTTGCAACCGATTCGTTGAACATATCAATAATTATTTGATCAAAAATTTCTTCTACGAACTCTTCTTCGACACTACTTAAATCGACTTCCTCTTGATCAAAATCTTTAAAAAAAGAGAATCTTTTTTCATAATTAAAAGTATCATCAATGACATTGGTATAAGTGGCATAAACGACAATGGTAATGCGCGTAAGTTGTGCATAGTCTACTTGATCTGAACGTCCTGAAGCTCCTGCCCCCACGGGTGTAAGGGTGTAATTATCTATATAGCCGTCAAATTGCAGATGGCCTTCATTATCGATGATGGTCAAACTGGTATTTTGCTGAAAATAATCTTTGAGTCCTTCGGTAAATAGATTACTCATATTGGCGGGTCCCAATTGAGCATTATTGAAAAATGTTTGAATCGAGATTGTTTTAACTTCAGGGGATATAGATGCTCCAGTGAAAGAATAAACACCACAACTTGATAAGAAAAGAAAAAATAAGAAGCTACAATTAAAGACTATCGATTTCATAGCTTTTAATTTTTCGGTAAAGGGTTCGTTCTGAAATTCCAAGATCTTGAGCGGCATATTTTCGCTTATTTTTATTTTTTTTCAATGCTTGCAAGATCATTTCTCGTTCTTTTTTATCCAGAGACAAGGAGTCGTCATTTTCAAACTCAAGCGCAATGTCTTCTGTTATTTCTTCATAAGATTCAATGTTTTGCTCTTTGGGGTCAATGATTTTAGGCGAAGCCTCTTCAAGCAATTTATTATTTTGATCAGGTGAATATTGAGGGATATCTTCAAAGAGACTTTCATGTCTCTCCAGGAGATCTTCTCTATTGGCCTTNCCTTGCAGNACTTGTAAAATNAGNGTTTTCATCTCTGANACATCTCGCTTCATCTCAAACATNATTTTATAGAGAATATCTCTTTCGGATAAGTCATCTGAATTGTGATGTTTACTACCGATNAATGCTGGAAGATTCGGTTTTATTTTGGGCAGATATCCAGCNAAAGTCACNNCACTAATATGACGATCTATTTCAAGTACNCTCATCTGTTCTACNAGATTTTTCAATTGTCTAATGTTACCAGGAAAGGGTTGCTTGACAATNAATTCTTGAGCATCTGGATCAAGTAAAGCTTCTTTATTACGATATTTCTCTGAAAAATCAGCNGCNAATTTCCTAAAAAGGAGCAANATATCTTTTCCTCTTTCTCTTAGTGCAGGAACTTGAATGGGCACTGTATTGAGTCGGTAATAGAGGTCTTCTCTAAATTTATTNTGAGCGACTGCGTCTTCTAGGTTTACATTTGAGGCTGCGATGACGCGAACCTCTGTCTTGAGTACTTTACTTGATCCTACTTTGATGAATTCACCATTCTCAAGCACTCTTAACAAACGTGCCTGTGTACCGAGAGGCATTTCACCGATTTCATCTAAAAATATAGTTCCTCCATTGGTGCTTTCAAAATAGCCTTTTCTGTTGTCTACGGCTCCGGTAAACGCTCCTTTTTCATGTCCAAAAAGCTCTGAGTCAATGGTTCCTTCAGGGATAGCACCACAGTTAACAGCAATGAATTGGCCGTGCTTTCGGCGGGAAAGACTGTGAATTATTTTAGAAAATGATTCCTTACCCACACCACTTTCACCACTAATGAGTACACTCATATCCGTCGGAGCTACTTGAATAGCCGTTCGGATGGCATTGTTGATTTTAGGAGAAATACCTATGATTCCAAATCGCTGCTTTATATTTTGTACTTCAGCTTCTTCGCGGTAATCCATTTTATTTTATTTAAGGTACGATCGTTCCGAGTAGGGTTGCCGAGGTACAATTATTGATTTTCACATTCAGATAGGTTCCTTTTTTAAACCCGTCATTTTTAAAGATGACGACTTTATTGGAACTGGTTCTGCCCTGTAAGTCTTCTTGTGATCTTTTACTGAAACCTTCTATCAATACTTTGAAAACGTTGCCTACATCAAGTTGATTACGTTCAAGGGAACTTTGGCTTTGCTTGGCAATGATTTCCTGAAGTCTTTTCTTTTTAATTGTTAACGGGATATCATCTTGATAGTTTTTAGCTGCAAGGGTACCTGGGCGCTCTGAATAATAGAACATATATGAAAAGTCATATTTGACGTAATCCATAAGGCTTAAGGTATCTTGATGTTCTTCTTCAGTCTCAGTACAAAATCCAGTGATCATATCCGAGCTTATACCACATTCTTGACCTAAAATACGTCTGATGGCGTCTACTCTATTGATGTACCAATCGCGGGAATAGGTTCTGTTCATTAATTCTAAAACGCGACTGTTACCACTTTGCGCCGGTAAGTGAATGTACTTACAGATGTTTTCATAGGCTTTCATGGTTTCTAGCACTTCATCCGTGATGTCTTTGGGGTGCGAAGTAGAGAATCGCACCCTTAAATCAGGATCCACCTGCGCAACACGTTCCAATAAATTCGCGAAATTGATAACCTCAGAGTCTTTTAATTTGTTCAGTCGGGCCTTATTGTTCTCTTGGGCTGACCATTTATATGAGTCAACATTTTGTCCAAGAAGCGTGACTTCTCTATAACCTTGATCAAATAGATTTTGTGCTTCTGAGACGATAGAGTGGGGGTCTCTGCTTCTTTCTCGACCTCTTGTAAATGGAACTACACAAAAAGAACACATATTATCACAACCTCTCATAATGGATATGAATGCAGTTACTCCATTCGAATTCAATCTTACGGGTGATATATCGGCGTAGGTTTCTTCTCGAGACAGAAAGGTATTGACCCCTTTTTGACCTGCTTCTGCTATTTTCACAAGATTTGGCAGGTCCCTATATGCATCAGGCCCAACGACGAGATCTACTATTTTTTCTTCTTCGAGCAGTTGTGATTTTAAACGCTCTGCCATACAACCCAATACCCCAATGGTCATTTCAGGTTTATTTTTTTTAATTTGATTAAATGCAGCGAGTCTTTTTCTTACTGTGAGTTCGGCTTTTTCTCTAATTGAGCAGGTATTAAGCAAGATCAAATCTGCTTGTTCAATATCGTTGGTGGTATTGAATCCGTCTTTCTGCAGGATTGAGGTAACAATCTCACTNTCAGAGAAATTCATCTGACATCCATAAGATTCTATATACAGTTGTCTACCAGGCAGCCCACTATTTGCGGTAATTTTCACTTCGCATGTAGCATCCTTTTCTTTTTGGGTGGAATCAACAATGTCTATGTCAGGGATCAAATGCGTCATTAAAAAAGTATTATTTATTTTTTGCAAAGATAGTTATTCAAACCATAATCATGCCATAATGTCATGTACTTTAAAATATATTTATGGCTTTAAGACAACGAAAATTCTTATATCTATATATTTATTTGATGAATTAGCTGTTTTTTTTTGTGAATCGACCCATGTTTTAGCGTCTAATTTAAAACGAATGGAAAGTTGAGCGTTAGCTGTGTTGAGCAGACTTGATTCCAACAAGATATCATAGGATGTATTTTCTATCAAGATTTTAGCGGGTATAGAATCGATTAAATGGGAGTTTTTCAATTCGTCGTTACTTTCATCAGGAGTTAGAAGATCAGATTGAACTAGGAGTCGTATTTCGGGAAAACTGTCGATATCCAAGCGTGTTTCATCTAGCCATCCTTGTATTAGTACGTTTTTTTCTTTGGTGGAAAGCTTTGTTTGGACTTGAAGTTCTTGTAGAGATAGTTTGAGATTTAACCCAACCAGCGTATCTCCATTTAATTGCAGGTTGCCATGGACAGGTAGCATCCCGTCCCAAAGGGTCTTTCCATCATTAAAAACCCAAGTTAAAACGGATTGAAGACTGTCTATTGAAATGGATTCAGGAGCCTCAACCTGATGAATAGCAGGAGCTGTATTTTTATGGCATGCAACGAATAATATCATTATAAGGGTTAAGTGCCAGAAGTTTCGCATTTTATTTTAACTTAGTTGGGAAGGTTAAACAATCTAAATATTTGAATGGCGATAATAAAAAAAGTAAGAGGATTTTCACCTATTTATGGAGAAAAATGTTGGTTCGCGGATAATGCAGCCCTCTTAGGGGAGGTGATTTTGGGCAATGGATGTACCGTCTGGTTTGGGGCAGTGGTTCGTGGAGATGTAAATACCATAAAAATCGGCAATAACACAAATATTCAAGATAATGCCACCATACATGGTACCTATGAAGCTGCGGCGACTACGATAGGCAACAATGTATCGATAGGCCACAATGCCATTGTCCATGGTTGTACTATAGAAGATAATGTTTTGATTGGTATGGGGTCTGTTGTTATGGATGGTGCCGTTATTAAAGAAGGAGCAATGGTAGCTGCGGGTGCGGTGGTACTGGCCGGTACGGTGGTTGAGTCTCAAACAATTTATGCAGGTGTGCCTGCTAAATGGGTAAAAAATATAGCGGCTGAAAATAGAGAAATGATGGTACGTATTGCAGGTAATTATCAAAAATATGCAAGTTGGTTTCAAGATGAGTTACCAAAAAAAGCATGAGGTTTTTAACTAGAATTTTATTGTCGTCCGTTGGAGTGATGTTATCCGCTTATCTCTTGGAGGGTGTTTATGTTAAAGGGTTTTGGACAGCAGTCCTGTTTTCTTTCCTCTTATCGATACTAAATTATACCATCAAACCATTATTGATTATCCTGACGGTACCTTTGACTGTACTTACCTTAGGTCTTTTTCTTTTGGTGATCAATACCTTAATCATATGGATCGCTGCGGGACTGGTGGGTGGATTGGTTATTGAAGGCTTTGGGTGGGCCTTTCTCTTTAGTTTGTTGTTATCAGTGATCAATACCCTACTCTTCGATATTACTCAACGCTGAGGGTTAAAAATAGACAGGACATTGGGGGTCCTTTCTATAATTTTTGAGTTTAATTCTGTAGTTGATAAATATTTCGTGCGAACCTGATGAGACCGTATTGATTTGAGAGGTATTTACATCATATGCATAACCCACTCTGAGGTTTTCGTTGAGCATGACTTGTCCAAGGATTCCAAAATCTCCAGTATTTCTATAATTAATTCCTAGATAAGCGACTTCATCGATGATCAAGTTGATATTGGCGTTCCAAGACAATGGGATGGCTTCTTGTCCCTTCAATAAAAACCCAGGACTGATTTTAAGATGATCATTGATAGGGTAGATGAATCCTCCAGAGAGGTAATAATGTCTTTTTTCGATAGATTGATCATCAGAATTGGTAAGTTCTGAATTTTCAAGGATGATGTTTTCTAAGAGGTAAGGCACGGAAGCTCCGATGTAATAGACGGGATTTGCCAGATAGATACCGGTACCAAAATTAGGAGAGAATCGGGTGGGAGCCCCCTGCATCAAGGGATCTGTAGAGAGAAGGTTTAATTTTTCATAATCTGAAGTTCTTTGATTGAATCCACCTTGCAATCCCATAGCCAATATTCCGATAGGGGTATTGATTTTATAGGCATAGCTACCGTATAGGCTATAATCATCGGTAATGCTTTGAGAGGCTTTGGAGGCGAAAAGGCCGATGCCTACTCTATTGGAAGCAAAAGAAGAATGTGCTGAGAATGCCGTTAAAGAGGGCGCACCCTCGACATTGATCCATTGTTTTCTGTGTACGGCAATTACCGAGAGTAAGTTGAGACTTCCGGCATACGCCGGATTGATGAGTAGTCCATTGTAGGGATAGGTTGTAGTGGTAGATCTCTGCTGGGCGAAGCTCGCCAGACAAAAGATCATGACACTTAGATATAAAATTATTTTTCTCATAGTTAACAGGACAAACTTACCTTACTAATTCCAAAAATCCATCATAACCTGTAGTCCCATCACCTTTGTCGATCATATAATAGTAGGTGCCTACGGGTAACTTATCGGTACTATTGCCTATATTTCCATATCCTTCAAATCGATTATTGAAGTTATCATAGCCATCTACTTCATAAATGAGTGCACCTTCAATATTGTAGATTTTGACATTGTTATTTTCAAAAAAGTCAGCACAATCAATAAGAAAGAAGTCATTGTTACCGTCGTCATTGGCTGATAAACCATTGTAGATGGTGATGCTGGCATCAATGATGAAATTAGCCTCATATAAACAGCCATTCTCAGGTTTGAAATAGACCGTATATTTACCTGGAGCGGCATTGCCGAGCACAAAAGCTTTCGGATCACCATAATTAATTTCTATTCCTTGTTCGTTGATCCACGAAATAGAATCAATCGTATGGTACTCTTCAAATACGATCGATGCCCCTCCTGTGAATTGATTGACTGATCCATCTTCGGTTCGATCACATAGTGAAGCCTTGACTTCTACTCTAAATGCAGGATCAGAGATGCCATTGTTGATGGTGATTTGGGTAGGTTCCGAGTAACAAGTAGTAGTCAAATTTTGAGCGACTACTCTATAGGTAGCAGTATCGAGTAGATCTATTTCAGTTCCGGTAAAGGCGACGGTTCGAGGGTCGGCTTCCAAGTACCAGTTAAACTCATAGAAGTCTGTTTCTCCTAGTACACTTACTGCGGCATGTCCGTTGGCATATTCACAATGTGTCCTGTCAGAGAGCACCACGGCATTAGGTGCGGGGACTCTTTCGGTTAAGTCTAGTATGGTAAAGGATTCAAACTGTACACATCCTGTGATGTTGTTGGTGATCATGGTCAGGTAATCTCCAGCGAGCAGCGAGTCAGCAAAAGTACCATACTGGAAAGGCACACTTTGTGTAGTATCTATGCCAGTATACCAAGCGATGGTGTACTTGAATAGTTCATTTTCACTGTCTATGATTTCAGCAAAGCCATCAGCCATTGTAGGATCACAAATGGTCAAGTCATTGACCACATCAACGCTCAGATCGGGCAAGGTGCTTTCGTCTTCGACTTCGACCACGGATGAGGGTACAGCGGTAGGATCAGAAGTAAAACAATCTGTGGTATTGTCTACGGCATAGACGGTATAAATTCCCGCTGCTACAGAATCTATGGTTATACCGATATACTTGGCCAAGCTCACATCGGGGCTGACTTCAGTGATGAGGCCTTCAAACCAATAATAGGTATAGGCATCGAGTGCGGATTTATAAGCACGATTGTCGCCAATATCCAGGACGCTTGCCCCCATTTGCCCATTGGGATTCAGACAATTGATGTTGGATGAGGTGGAAGTACTGACTACCAGTGGATTTTGAATCTCATCGATAAGGCTGTATTCCTCTGAGCTCTGACATTGCGTGATGATATTGGTCGCGGTCACACGGTAAGTACCTGCAGCAAGGCTGTCTGCTACGGCTGTGGTAATGGGCAATACAGTACTAATGACCAGCGCCCCACTTATTTGAATTTTAGTCCATTCATAGGTAAAGTCTGGATTGTCATTGATGTCATCTACAGCCACAGACAGTCTGCCAGTAGGACCATCGGGATCACAGGAGAACTGATTCCAAGAATTGAGTCCAAAGTCACTCGTGGCCAGAGAGATCACCGGGAAGACCAATGAAGAATCTGAGAGAAACACTTGTACTAGACCAGAAGAACAGCCATAGTCAGGATTGGTGGCTTGGAACAAATAAGTAGTATTTGCTACTCCCGCAGAGAACATATTGAGGTTACTGTCTTGTACCAAGACGCCTCCGTTAGCTGGATCGCCTTCATAGAACTGATAGGTAAGGGCGGATGCACCCACGCGGGTACTGATCCGGTCTACACTGGTCACCGCAAGGATACCATTGGTCGGATCACAGACGGTAGGATCGGTGAAGCTGTAGTCATTGATCTCAAATTCAAAGGGGACATTAGTTACAGGATAGGTATTGGTAGCGCTACAATTGGTAATCGAGTCGGTCACCACCAATTGATAGGTGCCGGCATACAAACCAGACAGGGTATCGTTGGTACCCAATGGGGTACTGGATACATCAGACCATTGGAAACTATAACCCGGGCCCGAAGAGCCATCTGCGGTAGCTACCAAAACCCCATTAGGCAAGGTGCTTGTGGTTGAACAGGTAGAGTCCGCTTCGATTTGATTGAAAATAATGATTGGATCTACTTGGGTATTACCGATGGTAAAAGTAGTTACCTCTTCGGAGCGACAATCAGAATCATTTCTTCGAATATATACCGAATACGTATTGGGCGCTAAGCTATCAATTTTTAAAGGTGAGCTGGCATCATAATCAGTCATGGCATATTCAAGGGTATACTCATTGGCTAGGGTAGTGGAATCGGTAATAGTCACGCCATCGTATCTGATGGAAGCGAGTTCAAAATAGCCATTACCTGGCGCAAAGCCTACTTCGGGACAGATATTACTGGTACTGACATAGAAGTCTTCTATGATGGGATAGATGGGTTCGTTTTCAATAACAATGGTACGTATGGAAGTACAATTTCCATTATCGGTATTGATTACCCTAATCGTATAACTTCCTTCAGGTACTCCAGAGAGGACACTCATGGTACCATCCACCGCATAGGTTACATCTACTGTGGTACCTAAAGTGTCAGTACCTACAAACCATTGCAAGTCGTAATTGGCAGGAATGACAACAAAACTATCGATACGTATAATCTCAATCACTCCTAAGCGTAAGTCTCCGGCACAATCGGCATCAGCTGTAACAGTGTAATCATCGATCACGGGAGCCACACCGCGTCCGAGTATATCAATGGTATAATCGCCAGATTTACAGTATGTTACCTTTGATGTTGCCACAAATATATAGCTTCCCGATTCAAGACTGTCCATATCAATTTGAGAAGCAGCTCCCACTCCGGTGGTCACCACTGCGAGGGTATCTACTCCAATAGTGGTACTATCTCCATCATCATATGTTAAGAACCAATTAAAGTCATCTATATTACTGCTTCCGGTAGTGAGCGTAATATCCGCACTATTGATGAGAAGAGAACCATTTCCCGGCAGGTCGCATCTAGTATTATTTACAATTTGCACTTCAGGAACATTAATGAAGGGGTTTACTTCATCGTTGAGTATTTGAAGTGTCAAGGTGTTGACACAACCAATTCCTGGAGTGATTTTATCGGTGATCAGTACACTATAAAATCCATCTGCAAGACCAGTTAACGAGATATAGGAGCCTGCATTGGGAGCTGCGGTTCCTATTATGGTATCACCTATATCACTGATTGAATCTAATGGATTTAATAATGATAAGTCGGCTATTTTTATTGTGGCATTTATCGTCGTATCAAATTCATAAATATCTCTATCATACCTCCAATTAACGGCAGCTACATCGGAACCAAAAAGCCAAGTAGAATCATAAATTACCCCTACAGTATCTCCTCGAAACCAGTTTATTGAGTATCTGCTTTCATCTTCAGGAAGAATAATGGAAGCGGTACCATCTCCCTCAAATAAAGGTCTTAAGCAATCATTGGAGTTGGTTGCGGTATCAAATTCAATAATAGGGTCTATCAGCTCATCTACAATAAGAAATTGAGACATGGTTGAATCAGTTTGCGAACATCCCGTTGTTGAGGTATTTGTCACCTTAAAGTAATACTTCCCAGCAGGAAGTGTAGCTGCTTTGGTGCTGGATGGGAAAGTTGCAGATGTTGTAACAGAACCTAAAGCAGCTGGGGTTGAAGCTGTAGTATCAGTGAAAAAACTTTCATACCAGTTTATGGTGTAGTCAGCCATATTTGTACTTGTAAAGTCAGCCTGACCTAAAGGTCTTGTTTCACTGATTCGGAGTACTTCAAATGATCCATTTAAAGGATCACAATCATCTAAATTTTTACGAATAAAGTCTGTATTTTCCACAGATCCAAAGAAAATTGTACTTTCAAATTGAGGGATAATGACAGATTGCATGGGCGTACTCTCACACCCTAAGTTGGGCGTGACCACATCGGTAGATTTAACATAGTAAGTGCCTTGAGGAACATTTTTCAATATACTGGCTCCGGGATCTCCATTGTTTACCACATTGCCCAGTGAATCATAAAAATAGGTTTTTACACCAGGTTCGGTGACAAGTGTTGTACCTGCCAGATCAGTGTACCAAGTAAATGAATAATTTGCTGATGGCATGATGGTAGCTCTTGAGATGATGCTTGCGTGGGCTTCTCCTGTGGGCGTGTAGGTGACATCATCACAAACGATATCTTCCTGCACTACCTCAACTGATACGAAAGGTAAGCTTACATCGGAGTCAACATCCACAGAAGTGAGCTGTGTGCTACACCCAGTCACGTTATTTGCGATGGTATAGGTATAGGTCGCGGAATCTAAAAGTGTCAATTGATCGTTTGCGATAGATACGCCAGCATTGGATGTTGCAATGGTACCACTGCCCGGTCCCACCCAATTGATGGTGTAAGGACTGGCATTATTTAGATTTACAATAGCTCCATCAACAAGTACTTCGGAGAGTGTTATGGATCCACTCAAGGGATTACATTCCACATTGTCTACTACCGCGTAGCTACCAGCTCCTCCTAGGGTCGCCGGATGATTGACACTTAAAAAAGGTGAGTTTTTATCTATAGTGTAGGTAACAATCGCCTCACAATCATAGTTTTGTCCATTAACATCACTGGCGCCGTTATTTTTATTGATGTAGACAGTATAGTCACCAGAGGCTAAACCAGTAAGCGATAAGATATTACTACCTACGAGTGCATCTCCTCTTGTTTCAGCATTATCAAAAGCAATTCCCTCACTGACTCCGGTAGCGGGTACGGTTCCAATATCGTCATATAGAAATGCTAATGAATCAGTGTAGTCCTTATTCTTAGGTCTTTCGTTCAATCTTCCTCTGTACCACTCCACAGAAAAATCTGCAAGATTGGCGATGGCTCCTTCATCTGTAATTTCGATAGTTATGGTACCATCCCCTACATAACTTGAGTTGATACAGTAAGCATCGTCATTACTTGAAACTAAATTGACCAGTGGATTGACACTTTTGTCTTCAATGATGAATTCAATAACCTCGCTACACTCGGTGGTACTATTGGTAATTTGCACCTTGTAGGTACCACCAATCAGGCCATCTACACGATTATCTGTACCCGCTCCTACATCTGAGAGTACGCCCGTGATAGGGGTGGTACCATCACTCTCAAACCAGATATAGCTGTAAGCAGATATGACTCGATTAGCAGCTCCTCTTTCACTTACCGAAGAAATCTCGAAGTATCCATTAGGACTGGAGCAATTTTGGTTGTCCTGGAGTGTTATATTACTTGCCACAAGGGTCGGTTGACTTATATCTTCGTTGATGAAGGTGGTCGTAGTGGTAGCACAAGTATTATTAGGAATTGTAGCATCTGTCACTACCAGTGTATAGGACCCGCCATCCACTCCTGAAAGGGTAGCAGTATAATTACCATTAGCTGCGCCGTTGAGGGTACCAGAGGTTCCAGATATCGTTCCTCCATCGGTGAGAGCCGGACCTGAAGCATCTACTCCTGCATACCACTGGTAGGTGTAATTACTGTTCAGTTGAGGGGTAGAGATGACAAAGGTCACATCTCCGTTTCCTTCATTGGCTGCTTTACATGAAGTGTCGGCTGTAGATGCTGTGATGCTGACTACCGGTGCCGAAGTATTGTCAATGACGTTTACTTCAAAAGTTGGGGTAATACATCCGTTGGAGCTATTGGTCGCTACCACATAGTATCTATCTGCAATAATGAAATTAGGATCTGCTGCGGCCAGTGCAGAAAGATCGATGATTGAACCTGTTTGCCCTGCAATTTTATCACCTGCCGTAGTTCCAGATTTGAACCATTCGTAGGTATAATCAGCGGCAAGTTGCCCCACGCCATCGGCCAAAATGAAGTTATCACTGATCGTAATGGTACTGGCCGGAAGGGCATCACAGTTGTTATAGTCTATAGTGGTAGCTTGATTGACTACATGCTTTTCAGGATCATCATCAAGGATGATGGTTTCAACGAGCTCACAACCATTTGCACTGAAAGGTCCCAATGCAGGGACTCCGGCAGATTGTGTTCCCACTGCTCCTGAGGTCACTCCTGTGAAAGTTACTCCTCCAATGAATGTTCCCGAAGTGGGATAGAAAAGGAGGGTACTTGCACCGCTATTGACCGTTTGGATGTAGCCACTTCCAGCCCCACCCGCAGTAATATTTATTTTTTCACCAGGGAGGAAGGTTCCTGAAACACTGGCATACGACATGGTGTAGGTCTGCAGTGCTCTCTGAATGGTTACGGTATAGGTATCTGCCACTAAATCTGCATCAGTAGTAGAAGTGGCCACTTCAGTTTTTTTCGTTTCAGTCTTTACTGTGACGTTGCTGGAGTTTTTCCAAGTGAAAATGTAACCAGCCGGCTGCTGATCTGCAGCATCATTTAGATTTTCAGCAGGATTTTCCTTTACGGTAATGGATAATTGTCCATTACCACCATCTGCCAGAGTTACATCACAGTTAGTATTCGAGGTGATCACAGGTGCTGCACTTAATATTGGAGCATAAGCGAGATCAACCAATCCTGCGCCAAAAGATTCTTGGGACCAACATCTATCAGTAACTTCCACTTGCCAAGCTACGTTCAATTTTTCTCGTGCAATGGCGATGTAATCTCCAGCTGGTAATCCACTAAACTCAGCAGATTCTCCAGCGTTGAGTCCTACTCCCGGTCCAGCTTGACTTCCTGTGAGTAAACTACCATCACCGCCACGGACGATACCGGTTGCTCCATCGTAGAGGAACGGAAAGGTAAGGCTACCGACTAAGTAAGGTGCTTCTTGATCTGCCGGTACGCCGGTACCTGAGTAAAGGTAAAGGATGTATTGGCTGATGTCATCAAAATCACCCGCGATAAAACCATTTGAATTTGCATCCGCCAATCCTACTCTGGC
>JGI20160J14292_10002336_pt1 | contig 15321 bp, 17 predicted proteins | sample COG_10_FD_14292 | JGI IMG/M metagenome (IMG submission 14292) | reverse complement strand
GGAGAGCAAGATAATTTTCTTAAAAATAAGGAAAGCTTTTTAAATGAGCTCAATGAGCTTGAGGAAAAATGCAATGAATTTTCGGTATTAAATTTTACATACAAAGAATGGCAACAACTTCAAGTCGATCAAAAATTCTTAGCAAATGGAAATGAATTAATTGCTGGAATTAATAAATGCATTTCAATGGTCGATGAAGGAGACATTTCATTAAATAATCTCTCAAGAGAAGTTCAAGCGGACCTTAAAACTCTTCTTTCACTAGATGAAAGGCTTGGAAATATAAATAAAATTATGAATTCAATTCAAGCTGAGTCAATGGAGCTGTCTCGTGAGCTAACAAACTATTTACAAAATATAGATTTAGATGAAAATTTACAAAAAAAGTTGAAGATAAAATTCAATCTATATTTAGTTTTTGTAGAAAATATAATGTTAAGCCTGAGGATTTAGAGTCAGAAAGTGAAACATGGCTCCAGCGGGTAGATACGTTAAAGATAATGTTAGGTGATAAAGATATATCATCTTTAGTAAATGAAGCAAAGGTAGCTTACGATGAAGTTGCCAGTAAGATTAGCGATAAACGAAAGAGTATAGCTTTATCTTTGAGCAAACTAATTACAGAAAAACTCAATCAACTCTCTTTTAATAACGCAATTTTCAAAATTGAATTAATTCCTTCAGAACCATCAGTTAATGGAAACGAAAGTATTCAATTTTTAGTTTCGACTTTTAAAGGTGCTGAGCTTCAACCAATTCAAAAAGTTTTATCTGGTGGTGAATTATCAAGAATAAGTTTAGCAATAAGAGTAGCCTCTATTTCAAATGTTGAAGTCCCCACAATGATTTTTGATGAAGTGGATGTTGGTATAGGGGGAGCAGTTGCGGAAGTCGTAGGAAATTTGTTAAGTGATTTAGGTAATAAAAAAAATACACAAGCACTTGTTATTACTCACTTACCTCAAGTAGCTGCAAAATCAACTAATCATTACAAAGTATTCAAGAATGAAGTTGGAGATTCAATTACAAGTGAAATTAAACTTTTAAATGAAGAAGATCGAGTTAATGAAATAGCTAGAATGTTAGGCGGTATAAAGATCACTGATAAGACAATTGATCATGCTAAAGATATATTGGGGTAATTTATTTTTTATGTTCGCACGGCTTTTTTGTGCAATCTCCATAAATATAGAGTGAATGTTCAATAATTTTGAAACCGTGCTCATCTGCTACTTGTGTTTGTAATGTTTCAATATCTTCATTCACAAATTCAGTAACATGACCGCATTGAAGACAAACAATATGGTCATGATGACTCTTTTCATTTAATTCGAAAACAGCTTTACCACTTTCAAAGTGATGACGTATAAGTAGCCCTGCCTGTTCAAATTGGGTTAAAACTCGGTAAATCGTTGCAAGACCAACTTCCTCACCACCCCCTAACATTTCCTTGTAAATATCTTCAGCTGACAAATGTTTTTCTTTACTATTTTCAAAAATGTTAAGGACTTTTAGTCTGGGAAGCGTTACTTTTAATCCTGTTTTTTTTAAACCGTCATGCTCTTCCATAGCCTTTAACTCCTAGTATAATTTAAACCTAACCGTCATCCAAAATGTTATATTATCAATCTTTGGAACTAAAGTCTTATTAAATGCGTTTAATTTTTATTACCTTCATTTTTCTGATGATGCCGGCTTGTTCTTGGTTGGGTTCTGATTCATCTGATGAAGATAATATTCCAGCTGGACAAGAAGACGATGATACTGATATATCTGCTATTCCACTTATAAATATTGTCACTAAATTTCTTCCAGAAACATATCGACAGGATGTTTCTCAAGGTAATGAAATAACTCCAGAGATGCTATTAGAAATTAAACCAGGCTTGAATAAATCTCAAGTTAGGTTTGTTTTAGGTACCCCGTTGATTCAAGATTCATTTCATAAGGATCGCTGGGACTACATATACGTGATAAGAAAAGAAGGAAAGTTTATTGAATCAAGACATCTTGTCTTAACATTTAAAAAAGATATGCTTGTCAACTTAACAGGGGATCTTATTGACAGGAATGAGGCTATAAAAGTTAAGGAAGCTGAAAAACCATTTGGAACAGTTAAGGAATGGGATGAAGAAACCTTGGCTGAAGAACAAAAAAAATTCGGAGATGCTGAAGGTAAAAATGAAATACTTGAAAAAAATAATAGTTCTCTTGATAATGAACAAAAACAATTAGCTGAAGAGCCTATTAAAAAGCCTATTAAAAAAAATGCGGTTGAAGAATCGGGGAGTGTTTCTCAAAGTGTAAAGGAAGACTTAAAAACTTCTTTGCCTGATAAAGAGGACCCGGGTTATTTTGAACTTCTTATGGAAAATATTGGATTTTAAAAAATGGAAAATATAAATATTATCGTTGTAGGTGCTTCAGGAAAGATGGGTCAAGCAATTATAAAAGAGATATTAGAAAGTTCTGATTTACATCTTGTTAGGGCTATTGATATAAAATCCTCACCAAGGATTGGTCATGATGCTGGCGAACTTTTTGGGGTTCAGAGCAACATTAAAATAAGTTCAGATTTATCAATAGATGATTTAGAAGCCGATGTTTTAATTGATTTTACAAGACCTGAAGCAAGTATGAATTACATAGATTTTTGCCTAAAAAATAATTTAGGTTATGTACTTGGAACTACGGGTTTTTCAGAAAGTGAAAAAAATAAAATTTCAAATGCAGCAAAAAAAATACCAATATGCTTTGCGCCTAATATGAGTATTGGAGTTAATGTTTTAATTTCTCTTGTTGAAAAGGCAACACAATCTCTTCATGAGGAATTTGATATTGAAATTTTGGAGGCTCATCATAAGCATAAGGTTGATTCTCCTTCAGGAACAGCAATAAGGCTTGGTGAGGAGGTAGCAAAAGCCTCAAATAGAAATCTAAAAGACAATGCTGTCTATAGTCGGGAAGGCATTCAAAAAGCCCGAGAAAAGGGTGACATTGGTTTTTCAGTTATTCGTGGCGGTGACATTGTTGGTGATCATACTGTTCTTTTTGCGGGGGATGGAGAACGAATTGAATTAACGCATAAAGCGGGAAGTAGAACAACTTTCTCTAAGGGCGCTATTAAAGCTGCTAAATTTTTAAAAAAGCAAACGCATGGTCTATTCGATATGTTTGATGTATTAAATCTCAAAAAATAAGTTTAATTTGAATTTTTAAAGAAGAAGTAATTGAAGAAAGTATTAGATTAAATTATACTAGCTTGGATCGGATGTAAGAAAATTTACCCGTTCATTATCAAATAACAATTTAACCTTGGGAGTTTTTTTGGCGTCTAATTTGCCGGCCATACTTGTGCTAGCGGACGGAACAAAGTTTCGAGGATTTTCAATTGGTGTTTCAGGGCATACAGTTGGAGAGGTTGTTTTTAATACCTCGATGACAGGTTATCAAGAAATAATTTCAGATCCTTCGTATGCTGATCAAATCATATCTTTTACCTACCCTCATATTGGTAATGTTGGAATTAATGATGAGGATTTTGAATCAAATAATATTTATTCAAAAGGTATTGTCATTCGTGATTTACCCTTCCAACATTCAAACTTCAGATCCCATTGTTCTCTTTCAGATTTTTTAAAAGAAAAAAATATTGTAGCTATTGCAGGAATTGATACGAGGAGATTAACTAAGCATTTGAGGACCCATGGAGCACAACCTGGTTGTATTTTAGCAGGCGAAAATTTTGATGATGACCACGCCCTCAAAATGGCACAAGATTTTCCTGGTCTACTAGGATCAGATCTTGCAAAAAAAGTGACCTCAAAAACTCAATATATTTTTAAAGAGGGGGAATGGAAACTTGGGGTAGGTTTTGAATCCATAGTTAAACAAACCTACAATATTGTTGCTTATGACTTTGGAATAAAGAAAAATATATTGAGAATGTTTGTATCGAGAGGGTGCAAGGTGACTGTTGTTCCAGCTACAACAAGTATTGAAGATGTCCTCGCACTTAAGCCCGATGGCATATTTTTGTCAAATGGCCCAGGTGATCCTGAACCGTGTAAATATGCAATTGAAAGCATTAAAGGTCTCTTAAAAAAGAAAATTCCTATTTTTGGTATTTGTTTAGGACATCAGCTTTTGGCCTTAGCAAGTGGGGCTCAAACAGAAAAAATGAAATTTGGCCATCACGGAGCTAATCATCCAGTTCGTGATTTAGAATCAGGAAAAATATTTATAACGAGCCAAAACCATGGTTTTTCAGTTAATCCAAAATCTTTACCAAAAAATTTAACAGTTACGCACTTATCATTATTTGATAAAAGTATCAAGGGATTGAAAGAACTGATGTTCCAGCATTCGGTTTTCAAGGTCATCCCGAGGCAAGTCCAGGTCCGACAGAGATGTCCTATCTTTTTGATAAATTTATATCAACAGTTAAACAATTCAAGGATAAAAATTGAGTAAGAGGTCAGACATAAAATCAATTTTAATTATTGGAGCAGGACCGATTATTATTGGGCAAGCCTGTGAATTTGATTATTCAGGCGCACAAGCATGCAAAGCTTTAAAAGAAGAGGGCTATCGCGTTATTCTAGTAAATTCAAACCCAGCAACGATTATGACAGACCCAAATGTCGCTGATGCTACTTACATTGAGCCAATTAAATGGGAGGTAGTGAAAAAGATTATTGAAATTGAAAAGCCTGATGCTTTATTACCCACAATGGGTGGGCAAACAGCACTTAATTGTGCATTAGATCTAGATAAACATGGTGTTTTAGAGAGTTTAAATGTTGAGCTAATTGGTGCTTCAAAAGAAGCAATTGATAAAGCAGAAGATAGGCAGCTTTTTAAACAGGCAATGAGTAAGATAGGCTTATCATCGGCAAAATCTGCCATCGCACATAGCCTTGAAGAGGCCATGCAAGTTCAAGCAGGTATTGGTTATCCAGCAATTATAAGGCCATCATTTACTATGGGGGGAAGTGGCGGCGGTATTGCTTATAACAAAGAGGAATTTATCACGATTTGTGAAAGGGGTCTTGAGGCTTCACCAACGAAAGAGTTGCTTATTGAAGAATCATTACTGGGTTGGAAAGAATTTGAAATGGAGGTTGTTCGAGATTCAAAAGATAATTGCATCATTATTTGCTCAATCGAAAATCTTGATCCCATGGGTGTTCATACGGGAGATTCAATTACGGTTGCCCCCGCTCAAACGTTGACGGATAAAGAGTACCAAATTTTGAGGAATGCTTCGATTGCCGTTTTAAGAGAAATTGGTGTTGATACTGGTGGCTCAAATGTTCAGTTTGCTATTAATCCGGATGATGGTCGAATGGTAGTTATTGAAATGAATCCTCGCGTGTCAAGATCATCAGCCCTTGCGTCAAAAGCCACAGGGTTTCCTATTGCAAAGATTGCAGCTAAATTAGCGGTTGGCTATACCTTAGATGAATTGAGTAATGAGATTACAGGCGGACTAACGCCGGCATCATTTGAACCAACAATTGATTATGTAGTAACAAAAATACCACGGTTTGCTTTTGAAAAATTCCCCAATGCAGATCCGCTTTTAACGACGCAAATGAAATCTGTTGGTGAAGTTATGGCAATTGGAAGAAGTTTTCAAGAATCCTTACAAAAAGCGTTAAGGGGACTTGAGCTTGGATACGATGGTTTAAATGAAATTTCTTCAGATAAAAAAAATATAATTAAAGAATTAAAAGAGCCTGGTTCTGACAGGTTGAGATACTTAGCCGATGCAATGAGGCTTGGGTGTAAGGTTGATGAAATATTTAGTTTTACGAAAATTGACCCTTGGTTTTTACATCAAATTCAAGATTTAATTGATAGCGAGCAAGAATTAAAAAAATCTAATCTTGCGTCACTAGACAAATCTAATCTTTATGCACTCAAACAAAAAGGATTTTCTGATCATCGCATCGGATACCTTTTAGGGGCTACCGAAAAAGATGTTCGAGATCTGAGAATTAAAAATCATATCCACCCTGTCTATAAACGTGTTGATACATGTGCCGCAGAATTTCACACTGATACTGCATATTTATATTCAACTTATGAAGAGGAATGTGAGTCTAGTCCTACGTCAAATAAAAAAATAATGATACTTGGTGGAGGCCAAACAGAATTGGTCAAGGAATAGAATTTGATTATTGCTGTGTGCATGCTTCTCTTGCTCTTAAAGAAGCTGGCTATGAAACTATTATGGTTAATTGCAATCCAGAAACAGTGTCAACCGATTATGATATTTCTGATCGTTTGTATTTTGAATCGGTTACCTTAGAGGACGTCTTAGAGATTGTCCATAAGGAAAATCCATTTGGTGTTGTTGTTCAGTATGGGGGACAAACACCGCTTAAGCTTGCTAAATCTTTAGCTGATGCTGGGGTGCCAATTATTGGAACATTACCTGAAGATATCGATGCAGCAGAGGATAGAGAAAAATTTCAAAAAATATTAAATGATCTTGGTTTAAAACAGCCACCTAATAGGACTGCCAGAGCCCCTGCCGAGGCTGTTAAACTTGCTGAAGAAATTGGGTATCCACTGGTTGTTCGTCCAAGCTATGTGCTAGGAGGAAGGGCTATGGAAATTGTCCATGAACAAGAAGATTTAGAAAGATATATGAGGGAGGCTGTTAAAGTTTCTCATGACTCACCAGTCCTTTTAGATCGTTTTTTAAATGATGCTATCGAGGTCGATATTGATGCTATTTCGGATGGGAGTTCAGTGGTGGTAGGCGGAATAATGGAGCACATTGAACAAGCCGGAGTTCATTCAGGAGACTCTGCTTGCTCATTACCTCCATATAGTATTGATGAAAAAAAACAAGCTGAATTGATATCTCAAACAAAAAAAATGGCATTAAAGTTGAACGTCAAGGGGCTGATGAATGTTCAATTTGCTTTGCAAGGAGATGATATTTATGTATTAGAAGTTAACCCGCGAGCTTCGAGAACAGTACCCTTTGTTTCAAAAGCTATTGGCAAGCCACTGGCAAAAATTGCTGCTAGATGTATGGCAGGTGAATCGTTAGAGGCACTGCAATTTACAGAAGAAGTTAAGCCAAAATTTTTCTCGGTGAAAGAAGCTGTGTTCCCCTTTATCAAATTTCCAGGCGTTGATGTAATTTTGGGACCGGAAATGAAATCAACTGGGGAAGTCATGGGGGTTGGTGCTTCATTTGCAGAAGCATTTATTAAATCGCAAATGGGAGCTTCAATGATTCTTCCTAAAAAAGGCACAGCTTTCATTAGTGTAAGAAAAGAAGATCATGAAAAAATAGTTGACGTTGCTCATGCGCTTAAAAAGTTAGGGTTTTCTCTTGCTGCAACAAAAGGTACAGCAAAAGTTTTAACTCAAAATAATCTTGATGTTCAGTATGTGAATAAAGTGGCGGAGGGTAGACCGCACATTGTGGATATGATTAAGAATGATGAAATAGATTTGATTGTTAATATAACTGAGGATAAACAGGCAATTAAAGATTCTTATGAAATTAGAAGAAATGCCCTTCAGAATAAAATTACCTATTACACCACTCTAGCAGGAGCAAAAGCTGCGTGCGTTGGAATGAGTTATGCAGATGAAATATCTGTGACATCATTACAGAGCTTGCATAAAAACCTCTCTTAAAATAAACTCAAATCATTATAAATATTCAATTATAAATTTGATAAATAGGAAGTACTTTGGATAAAACACCCATCACAATCAATGGTTCAGAAAAACTTAAAGAGGAATTAAAACTCTTAAAGAGTGTAGAAAGACCAGAGGTTATAACAGCCATTGCAGAGGCTAGAGCCCAGGGAGATCTTTCTGAAAACGCAGAATATGATGCTGCAAAAGAAAAACAAGGATTCATTGAGGGAAGAATTGCTGATATTGAAGCAAAGCTATCAAATTGTATTATCATTGATCCAAAAGAACTTCAAAAGGATGGCAGGTGTGTATTTGGAACAACTGTTGTCATTCAAGACCTTGATTCTGAAAGTGAGGTTACATATCAGATTGTTGGAGATGATGAAGCAGATATAAAAGAAAAAAAAATCTCTATTAGTTCTCCGCTTGCAAAAGCGCTCATTGGAAAGCAAATTGAAGATATTGTGGAGTTTGAATCTCCAGGAGGATTAAAAACGTTCGAAATTCTAAAAGTTGAATACTTGTAAATTCATATGAATTCTTTTTTAAATAAACTAAGCTTTATTTTTACAAGCCTTTGGGTAGGTGGTCTCTGGGCTATGCTCATGGTTACTTATGTAATCTTTAATATGATTCCAAGCTCCTATATTGCGGGCGTTATTGTTTCAAATTTATTTTTCTATCTTAATTTTTTTGGAATGATTACTCTTATTTTGATTTTAGGATTCGGGTTTCATAGTGAAAAAATAAAGTTCTTTAAAAAAATGCAAGCATGGTTGGCACTTTTACTGTTATTGATTCTCTCTATAAGCTTTTTTGGAATCAATCCATTACTTGAGGCTTTAAAAGTAGAGGCATTTCCAAAAGAAGTCATGGAGAGTGTTTTTGCAGATAGGTTCTCAGCGTGGCATGGAATTGCAAGTATTGCTTATTTAATTCAATGCTTTTTGGGAATATTTTTACTATTGAAAAGTAGGTAAGGCTTAAGGAAGATCTATTTTTGACGGCTCACTGGGTTTAAAAATAACTATTTGCATCCCAATCATATTGATTGCTTGCCCATTAATTTTTTTACATATCTCATCAAGTAAAAGTTTTCTTTTATTTTTATCTTTTTCTTGAAGTTTTATTTTAATTAACTCGTGAGCTTTTATGCTAATTTGAATTTCATTGATAACAGAATCTGTAAGCCCTTTATGACCAACTTGCACAACTGGATTCAAAGAATGTGAAAGGCTTTTTAGGTGGGCAACTTGTTTTGAATTTAACATTTAGNTAAANAAATTTTTTAATTTTGGATATATTAACAGATGAGTAAAGCCAACAGTAGNAAAAACTGGATAAAAGGGCATGTTAAAGATCCATTCGTTATCCAAGCACAAAAAGATGGATATCGGTCAAGGGCAGCTTATAAGTTAATTGAAATTGATAAAAAATATCATATCATCAAACCTGGGATCAANGCTGTTGACCTAGGAGCNGCNCCTGGGGGATGGTCTCAAGTGCTATCAAATAAAATAGGAGCAACTGGCAGGGTTGTTGCTGCCGACTTATTAGAGATGCCCCCAATTAAGAATATTGACTTTATTCAAGGTAATTTTGAAGAAGAAAAAGTTCTACGAGATATACAAGATAAACTAAAAAATTTGCCAGTAGACCTTGTAATTTCTGATATGGCACCCAATATTAGTGGTATTAAAATGGTAGATCAACAAAGAGCGATTTATCTAAATGAATTAGCGCTTGAGTTTGTAAAAAATAATTTGAAACAAAATGGTTTTTTTTTAGTCAAGAGTTTTGTTGGTGCTGATTTTGAAAAGTTTTTAAATGAGCTTAAGTTACATTTTAAAAAAGTGTTCAAAATAAAACCTGATTCATCTAGAAGTAGAAGCTCTGAAATTTTTTTATTGGGTTATGAGTTTCAGTCAAAAGCATAAATTGTAGTTTTGATTTTTAATTAGTTATAATGATTTACGTTTTGAATTTTTAATTTTAATAAGGCCAAACATTGAATAAAAACATTCTTAAGAGTATAGGTATCTGGATTGCTATAGGCATAATTATGATGACTATATTCAATCAATTTTCTTCATCATCCAGACTTGATAACAAACTTGTTTATTCGCAATTCATGGATCAAGTGAAATCTGGAAATATTGCTAAGGTAAGGATTGATGGGCATAACATAACAGGGACTACTAATAATGGTAAAAAATTCTCTACTTACGCACCAACTGATCCTTGGTTAGTCTCTGATTTGCTGAAAAATGGTGTTGTAGTTGAAGCAAAACCTGAAGAAAAGCAATCATTTTTAATGAGTATATTCATATCCTGGTTCCCAATGATTTTATTAGTTGGCGTTTGGATATTCTTTATGAAACAAATGCAAGGTGGTGGCAAAGGTGGAGGTCCATTCTCATTTGGAAAGAGTAAGGCCAGACAACTAGATCAAACATCAAATAAAACAACATTCAAAGATGTTGCAGGCTGTGATGAAGCAAAAGAAGAAGTGACTGAAATGGTAGATTTTTTAAAAGATCCCGCAAAATTTCATAAATTAGGAGGTCGAATTCCAAGAGGAGTTCTTCTTGTAGGCCCTCCGGGTACGGGTAAAACACTTCTTGCTCGTGCAGTCGCAGGCGAAGCAAAAGTTCCATTCTTTACTATTTCGGGTTCTGATTTCGTAGAAATGTTTGTAGGTGTTGGTGCTGCAAGGGTTAGAGATATGTTTGAGCAAGCTAAGAAAAGCTCACCTTGCATTATATTTATTGACGAAATTGACGCGGTAGGAAGAAGCCGTGGTGCAGGCACTGGAGGGGGAAATGATGAAAGAGAACAAACGCTTAATCAGTTACTTGTTGAGCTTGACGGTTTTGAACCAAGTTCAGGTGTCATTGTTGTTGCTGCAACGAACCGTGCTGACGTTTTAGATAAAGCTTTGCTAAGACCCGGCCGTTTTGATAGACAAATTATGGTTGGATTGCCTGACATCAAAGGTAGAGAGGAGATTCTTCATGTTCACATGAGAAAGATTCCCATTGATAACGATGTTAAAGCTGACATCATTGCGCGAGGAACGCCAGGTTTTTCAGGGGCAGATCTAGCTAATTTAGTTAATGAAGCCGCACTTTATGCTGCAAGGGGAAATAAATCCATTGTTGATATGGAAGATTTCGAACAAGCAAAAGATAAAATTTATATGGGACCAGAAAGGAAGTCATTGGTTATGCGTGAAGAAGAGCGAATGAACACCGCTTATCACGAATCTGGTCACGCAGTAGTGGCAAAATTACTGCCTAATGCTGATCCAGTTCATAAAGTCACAATTATGCCAAGAGGTTATGCACTTGGCTTAACTTGGCAGCTCCCTGAATTTGATCGATTTAGTAACTTCAAGACTAAAATGTTAGAAGAAATTTCAATTTTATTTGGTGGTCGAATTGCTGAAGAAGTCTTTATGAAGCAAATGTCTACAGGTGCTGGTAATGATTTCGAAAGAGCTACTAAACTTGCCAGAGACATGGTTACAAAATATGGTATGTCAGATAAGCTTGGAACCATGGTATATGCTGATGAGAACCAAGAATCTTTCTTTGGAGCGCCTAAGGCAATTTCTCAAGCGACTCAGCAATTAGTTGATGCCGAAATAAAAGCAATACTAGACAAGCAATATGCAGTCGCTCGGAAACTACTAGAAAAAAATAAAAAGAAAGTTGAGGCAATGGCAAAAGCACTTCTCGAATATGAAACAATCGACAGTGATCAGATTAATGATGTTATGGCAGGGAAAAAAGTGAGAACTCCAAAACCTTCCAAGTCATCTACAGATAATAAAATGCCTCCGACTGGTAAGACACCAACAAGCACTATCAAGCCGCAACCTGCAGCTAAATCAAGATAAAAAAAAGGAGGCGTAAGCCTCCTTTATTTTTTATGAATAAAATTTCTCAGTTACTTCACTCAAACTCAAATCCTTTAATTATGGGAGTATTAAATTTAACTCCTGATTCATTCTCTGATGGAGGAAAGTTCAATCAGTTGGGAACTGCTCTCAAACATGTTGAATATATGATTGAACATGGAGTAGATATTATTGATATTGGTGCCGAATCCTCACGCCCAGGTGCAGAAATTATCTCGGTAAACGAAGAGCGGGCAAGGTTGGAGCCAATATTAAAGGAAATAAAAAAAGAATTCAATTTTCCAATATCAATTGATACCTATAAACCTGAAATCATGCAACTCTCTATTGATTACGAAGTTGATATGATTAATGATATTTACGCGTTACAAAAAAAAGGGGCCATTGATGCTGTATCTAATTCAAATTTATTGGTTTGTTTAATGCATATGCAGAATTCTCCAGCAAATATGCAAAATTCCCCTTCATATGAAAATATTGTTTCTGAGGTAGGGTTATTTTTTAAATCTAGAATATCCGAATGTAATAAGGCAGGGATTAAAAATGAGAGAATTATAATTGACCCAGGTTTTGGTTTTGGAAAAACGTTTGAACATAANACTGACTTATTTAAAAATATTGATTTTTTTAAAAGATTATCGCTTCCTATTTTAATTGGTGTTTCAAGGAAATCGATGGTAAAAAAAATGGTAGGAGATAAAGAAAATGATATTATTCAAGCAAGTGTTTTAATGGCTTGTTTAGCAATCCAAAAAGGTGCTCGGATTTTGAGGGTTCATGATGTTAAAGAAACACAAAATGCTATTTCTGTTCTTCAGGCTTTATAAGGGAGATTCGTGAAAAAAAAATATTTTGGTACGGATGGGATTAGAGGAAGAGTTGGAAAACCACCAATTACGCCTGAGTTTTTTGTAAAATTGGGATACGCAGCAGGAGTCGTTTTATCTCGTAGAAATAAAAGAAGTCAAAAGCCATCAGTTGTCATTGGCAAGGATACGCGTATTTCAGGTTATATGCTTGAATCTGCCCTTGAAGCAGGATTTTCCAGTGCAGGCGTGGATGTTTTTTTGACAGGGCCCATTCCTACTCCAGCAATAGCCTATTTAACACGTTCACGAAAAGCTGATTTCGGAGTTATTATTTCCGCATCTCACAATCCTTATGATGATAATGGAATAAAATTTTTTTCAACAAAAGGCTTGAAGTTATCAGATGAAATTGAGCATGAAATTGAATCTCTCATCGATCAAAAAATTGAAATGGTTATGCCAAATAAGCTGGGTAAGGCGCAAAGAGCTGAAAATTATGTAAAACAATATATTGAGTTTTGCGAAAATACTTTTTTGAAGAATGCTTCCTTAAAAGGCTTAACCATTGTCTTAGATTGTGCAAATGGAGCAACTTATCATATCGCTCCTGTGATTTTTTCTAATCTAGGCGCAAATATTATTGTAGTTAATGATGAACCCAATGGTTTAAATATTAATCATAAAGCAGGGTCTGTCTATCCTAAAAATTTACAAAGTGCTGTAATTTCTCATAATGCAGATATTGGGATCGCATTTGATGGCGATGGTGATCGCGTGATTATGGTAGATCATAACGGGACTTTGGTAGATGGTGATCAACTTCTTTATTTGATAATGCAGTTTTATATTAAAGAAGGGATTACGTTTGGCGGAGTTGTGGGAACTCACATGACAAATTTGGCTTTTGAAGAAAAATGTAAAATGCAGTCTATTCCTTTTGTCAGAGCCGATGTTGGAGATCGCTATGTTTCGGAAGAGTTGGATAGAAGAAAGTGGATTTTGGGCGGTGAGAATTCTGGACACCTGCTAGTGAAGAATTTACACTCAACTGGGGATGGGATTATATCTGCATTGCAGGTCTTATCATTTTTAGTAAAAAATAAAATAAGTCTCAAAGACGCATTGCTTGATATAAAACTTTATCCACAAATTTTAATAAATATCCCCACGGAAAATAAAGTCAATTTAAAATCAAAANTCATAAGNGATGCAATCAAGNAATCAGAAATTATCATGAAAGGAATGGGTCGAACATTAATTCGTCCATCTGGCACNCAACCTTTAGTTAGGGTNATGACTGANGGACCTGTAAAGAAAGAGGTTATGAAAGCTGCTAAATTTCTTACTAGAACAATTGAAGAATTAATTTAGCCGTTATCCAAACTTACCTGTAATGTAATCCTCTGTTTCTTTCTTACTTGGATTGGTAAACACTTTATCAGTTTCATCATGCTCAACTAATTCACCCAGATACATATATGCTGTGTAGTCAGAAATCCTAGCTGCTTGTTGCATATTATGCGTCACAATTAAAATTGATAATTTTTCTTTTAAACCCGCCATAAGTTCCTCAATATTCATGGTTGCTATTGGATCAAGTGCTGAGGTGGGTTCATCAAACAACATAATTTCAGGGTCAGTTGCCAATGCTCTAGCAATACAAAGTCTTTGTTGTTGACCACCTGAAAGATTGAATGCGAGATCATGAAGCCTCTTATTAACTTCATCCCATAAAGAGGCACCTTTAAGAGCATCTTCAACTTTATCATCAAGCACCCTTTTATTTTTTTCACCCCTGACTCTTAAACCATACGCAACATTCCATAAATTGATTTAGGAAATGGATTCGGCTTTTGAAAAACCATACTGATTCTCATCCTCACTTCTATAGGATCTACACGCTTATCTAAAATATTTGTATTATCTGGTTGAAGAATAATTTCACCATCATATTTATTACCTGGGTATAAATCATGCATACGATTAAAACATCTTAAGAATGTCGACTTACCGCATCCTGAAGGTCCAATGAGAGCAGTTATTTTATTCTCATAAACTGGCAGACTTATCTTTTTAAGTGCTTGCGTTCCATCAGCATAAAAGAAATTAAGTGAATTAGATTCTGCTTTAATAATCTCTTTTGGATGCTTTCTTTTTTTGTCTACCATTTAATTTTCTTCCTAATGTTGTATCGAATTTTAATTGCTAATCCGTTCATTAACAATGTTAATAAAATTATAATTGCTCCAGTTGCTGCTGCATTTACATGAAATGCCATTTGTGGTCTTGAAATCCAATTAAACATTTGAATAGGGAGCACAGTAAAGCCTGCCTCTAGCCATTCAAAATTGATAAAGGGTGGCTCTAAACCAACAGGGCTTGGAGGTAGAAAGGCAATAAATGTTAAAGCACCAATAGTAATAACCGGTGCAGTTTCGCCAATTGCTCTCGCCATTCCAATAATGACGCCGGTTAGAATTCCTCCATACGAATACTGAATCACATGATGCAGTGAAACTTGCCATTTTGTGCGCCAACTGCATAAGCAGCCTCTCTAATATGGATAGGAATGGCTCTTATTGCTTCTCGTGTCGCCACAATAACAATGGGTAACATTAACAATGCTAACGTTAGTCCAGCAGTCAAAATAGTTTGACCTAATCCAAAGCCGTAAACAAATAAACCAAGGGCTAAAAGGCCATAAATAATAGATGGCACACCTGCTAAATTTGTCACATTAATTTCAATTAAATCAGAAAACCAATTCTTTTTTGCATATTCTTCAAGATAAACACCCGCAGCAATGCCAAGTGGCACGGCAGCAAAAAAAGTCACAATCAGTACCAGTGATGAGCCCACCCAAGCAGATAAAATACCTGCAGCCGTTGCGCGTCTGGAAGGAAAGTTTGTTAAAAA
>JGI20160J14292_10002333_pt1 | contig 15332 bp, 11 predicted proteins | sample COG_10_FD_14292 | JGI IMG/M metagenome (IMG submission 14292) | reverse complement strand
TATGCACTAGGAAAACAATTCAACAATCCAATCGATTTTCGTGCTGGAAAAATCCACTTTGGAGTTGTGAGTTATTTCTGATTCCTTTTCGCGGCTCAACACCTAATACCTAACTTCATCGCCCAATGGAATTTGCGTTTTTACTTGTAGGGATTTTGGTTGGTGCTGCTGTTGGTTTTCTAATTGGGAAACGTGGTACTGCAACCGACACGGATAATGGAGAACTAGAACAACTCAAGCTTGAAAAAGCCACGTTGGCTGAAGGTGAAAGGCGTTTGACAGACGAGCGCGATATCCTGAAAGCTGAATTAAAGGAAACACAAGACAAGCTTTCTGAAACGGAGCAGAGTTTAGCTTCGGCTCGAACGCATTTTAAAGACCAGGAAAGTCGCCAGAACGAACAGAAGAAAGAATTCGAAGATTTGAACAAACGCTTCAATACCGAATTTGAGAACCTGGCAAACAAAATCCTAGACGAGAAATCGAAGAAATTTACCGACCAGAACAAAGAAAACCTCGACTTAATTCTTACTCCGCTGCGCGATAGAATAAAGGATTTTGAGAAGAAGGTGGATGAGAAATACGATAATGAACAGAAGGAACGAGCTTCGCTAAAAGGTGAAATCAAAACCTTGCACGAACTCAACAAGCAGATTAGTCAAGAAGCACATAATTTGACAACCGCACTAAAAGGCGACAGCAAGAAACAAGGAAACTGGGGTGAACTTATTCTCGAGCGTGTTCTCGAAAATTCTGGTCTTATAAAAGGAGAAGAGTACACTACGCAGGAAACCACTTACAACGATTCGGGCGACCGTCTTTTTCCTGATGTTGTGATTCAATTACCAGACGACAAGCAGATTATTATTGACAGCAAAGTTTCTCTGGTTGCTTACGAACGTTTCGTAAACGCTGATGATGAAGCAGAACAGGATAAATGGTTGAAAGCGCATGTGCTTTCTGTAAAAACTCATATAAAAGGGCTTTCGGATAAGAATTATCACACCAGCAAGGGAATGAATAGCCCCGAATTTGTACTGATGTTTATGCCAATTGAGAGCAGCTTTAGCGCCAGTATTCGCGCAGATGATGAACTCTTCACATTTGCTTGGGACAAGCGTATTGTAATTGTGAGTCCTTCCACCCTACTCGCAACCTTGCGCACGGTTTCATCCATTTGGAAACAAGACCGTCAGACGAAAAATGCCGTTGAAATCGCTAAAAAAAGTGGTTTGCTTTACGATAAGTTTGTTGGTTTTGTTGAAGACATGCAGAAGATTGGCGCAAGATTAAATTCAACCCAAACTGCTTATAGTGATGGCATGAAAAAGCTATCTGAGGGAACTGGAAACCTTGTGAAACGGGCGGAAGAATTAAGAAAAATGGGAGCGAAGTCTACAAAGCAACTTCCCAGCGAAATGTTAGGTTTGGAAGATGAAGATTAGTAGAGTTCTTATACTTCTTTCGGTGATTTTGGTGGCGGCTTCAGGCTGCTATACAGAGCGTATCTCCAATCAAAACCTATCCTATTTATACGATAGAGATGCTTCGTTTCTGCATCCAGAATTCAATGTTTTACATAAAAACGATTCAGTAACAGAGCTTCATTTCCGCATCAACTCCAACGAGTTGCTATATATGTTCAACTCACAGAGTAAGTTCTACTCCTCCTTCTTTCGTATCAGATACGAGGTGTATACACAGCTAGAAAGCAAACTACTGATAGACAGTTCAGTTGTGGTTTTTGCAGATAGTTCGCTTGTAATGCAAGGCAAAACAATAAGTGGTGTTTTAGAATTGAAACCAAGCAATGTCAAGCAATCCCTTTTAAAAATTGACTTGGTTGATTTAAGAAGGAACACACGTGTAAAGCGCTATTTCGATATTGACAGACGCAATCCGAATTGTAGTCAGTTTTTCACACTTCAACTGACAAATTCAAATTATGCGTTGTCTCGCAACTATATTAAAGCAGACGAAGAGTTCACATTAGATCATGTGAGTGGTGAGAATCGCGCCATCGTGCGTTATTACAATCGAGAGTTTCCATTGCCAAGACCTCCTTTCTCAGTAGAAACACCAAAGTCTTTCGATTACACCGCTGACAGTATTTTTGAACTTCCTCTCGGGCAGCCATTAACGCTTACAAAAGAAGGATTCTATCATTTTCAGATTTCAGATAGTACCAAAGATGGTTTCACTTTGTATCGGTTTGACGAAACTTTTCCGAATGTAAAAGACGTTAACGACCTAATAGAACCGCTCAGATTCATCAATAGTAATTCTGAATACAATGCGCTAAAAGAAGCTGATTTTCCAAAAGCTGAAATTGACAGGTTTTGGCTGAAGTTGGCTGGCAATCAAGATAGAGCCAGAGTTCTTATTCAGAAGTACTATTCTCGGGTAGAAAACTCCAATGAGTTCTTTACCAGTTACACCGAAGGCTGGAAAAGCGATCGTGGTTTAATCTACCTTATCTTCGGTCAGCCAAACATAATTTACAAGAGTTCAAACTCGGAGTACTGGATTTATGGCGAAGAAGAAAACCCATCTTCGCTTGGAGTAACCTTTTATAAAGTCGACAACCCTTTCACAGACAACGATTTCCGTCTAGACCGCTCGCCCATCTATAAAAGCAGTTGGTACAGCGCTGTAGATATGTGGCGACAAGGTCGAGTTTACACGGATAATTGAACAAAAAAAGCGAACCTCCTTTCGGAAGTCCGCTTTCGGAACTTTATCCTAATTCGTACTTAATTCATCACTATATGAAGTCCATCAACCATAGTTGAAGAACTTTTCATTTCAACCGCTTTGCTGTAAGCAAGTACGCTATCAACTACATTATTATCGGGCGAAAAAGAAACACCTTCAAATTCTTCGTTGAGGAAATTTACAAGCTGCGATTGGAACAACAATTCACAAGGCTCGTGCTCTGTAAGTGCTGAAGTTGCGGTTAGTAAATCTGTTGGGAGAGTAAATGTTTTTGGCATATCTGTTTGTTTGTTTGTTTGGTATGTACTTAATACGCCACAGTTTCAGATATATTGTACAGGCACAAAAAAAGCGCCCCGATCTCTCGGGGCGCTTTCATCTACTTATCTTATTTCTAAAGATTAAGCTACAAGCTTTACCTTATGCTCTTGCATTAAAGCTCTTAAGGCGATCAGCGCATAACGCATTCTTCCTAGAGCCGTGTTAATGCTTACTTCAGTTACCCACGCAATCTCCTTGAAAGGCATCTTAGCGTAAACACGCATCAGTAGTACCTCTTTCTGATCTTCAGGCAACATCGCTACCAGCTTCCGTAAATCGGAATGAATCTGTTCTTGAACCATTTCCTCCTCTCGATTCAGGTCTTCACAACCGATAACCGAAAACACATCAAACTCCTCCGTAGAGTGTTGCATTCGCATTTTCTTTTGTCTGCGGAAATGATCTACAACCAAATTATGCGCAATCTTCAGCATCCAAGGGCGGAATTTTCCTTCCTCCAAATACTTTCCAGATTTAAGGGTGTTAATCACCTTTACTAAGGTGTCTTGGAAAAAATCTTGGGCAAGATTCCGATCCTTCAAAAGAAGAACCAAGTAAGTGAATAGCCTGTCTTTATGACGGTTCACCAACTCTTCAAAACAAATCTCGTCTCCTTCAACGTACAGTCTGATCAGTTCTTGATCACTCAGGGCAGATACTCGCATAGCTTCACTCTTTAGGTTAGACTTAATTTAAAATCTTGATTGAGTAAAGTTTTTCTTATGCGGTCAATTTTTGGTTAGTGCCTCGGGCCGTTACATGAGTTAACGTAACCCTTATTTCTTTATTGTGCAACAACGAAAATTATTTTTTGTTGATGCTTAGGACAAATATTAGAAGATTAATCCGAACACGGTTTGTCTAATGATAAATTTGCAACCCTTTTAACATTAATTGCAACAATGCCCAGATCGGAAGCTCCTAATCCTAAGCACAACATTATCATAAAAGGTGCTAGGCTTCACAATCTCAAAAATATTGATTTAGTCCTTCCGCACAAGAAACTTATTGTGATTACTGGACTATCTGGGTCAGGTAAATCTACTTTGGCATTTGACACACTTTATGCTGAAGGACAAAGACGCTACATCGAAAGTCTTTCTGCTTATGCACGACAGTTTTTAGGTAAGATTGACAAACCAGAAGTGGATTCAATCACTGGTGTTTCGCCCGCCATTGCAATCAATCAGAAGGTAAAATCAAGTAATCCACGTTCCACAGTTGGTACAACAACAGAGATATACGATTACCTCAAACTGCTTTACGCTAGAATTGGCAAGACCTACTCCCCTGTTTCAGGTAATGAGGTCAAACGAAATACGATTGACAGCATTGCCGAATTCATCACCAAACAAGAAGACGGCAAAAAAGTGATGGTCTTCTCGCCTTTCGGTGTAATGCCAAAGGACGCATTGAGCAAACGGTTCACAATTCTCAAAGGCCAAGGATACACCCGAATTAAACTCAACGGAGTTGTTGAACGAATTGATAAGATTGATGAGAGTTCCTTTCTGGCTGAAGGAAATGAGCTTTCCGTTCTTATTGACCGATTTGTCACAAATTCTAAAGAAGAGAACACACGAATTGCAGAAGCAATCAGAACGGCTCTTGCCGAAGGAAACAACCGTTGCTCTATTCAAATTGAAGAAGACACTACTGATTTCAGCACCGAGTTTGAAGCAGATGGGCTTCGATTTGAAGAGCCTTCCGTTCACTTTTTCAGCTTCAACAATCCTTACGGAGCGTGTAAAAAGTGTGAGGGATTCGGGAATATCATCGGAATTGATGAAGACTTAGTGATGCCAGATAAAGGCCTGAGCATATTTGAAGAAGGTGTTGTGTGCTGGCGTGGCGAGAGCATGAGCAAGTACAAAAATCAACTCGTTCATTCAGCAAATAAGTTTGATTTCCCTATTCACCGACCGATTTACGATTTAACCGAAGAGCAGATTCAACTACTGTGGGATGGCAACAAACATTTTGAAGGACTGAACGCCTTCTTCCGAATGTTGGAGGAAAACAGTTACAAAATCCAATACCGCGTTATGCTTTCTCGCTACCGCGGAAAAACGCCTTGTCCAGAATGCCGTGGAACGAAGCTGAGAAAAGATGCTACCTACGTTAAGGTTGGCGGCAAAAGCCTCTCCGATTTAGTATTGATGCCAATTACCGAATTGGCTGAATTCTTTGACGGCTTAAAACTCACAAAGACTGAACAGGAAATTTCCAAGCGTATTCTGAAAGAAGTTACATCTCGCCTAGGTTATATGAAAGATGTTGGATTGGGTTATTTGAACTTAAACCGACAGTCCGCAACTCTTTCTGGTGGCGAAGCGCAGCGAATACACCTGGCTAGTTCGCTGGGAAGTTCGCTCGTTGGTTCGATGTACATTTTGGATGAACCGAGTATCGGATTGCACCCAAAAGACACGGAAAGACTCATTTCAATCTTAAAGCGCCTACGCGACATTGGCAACACAGTAATTGTAGTTGAGCACGATGAAGATATTATGCGTGCCGCAGATATGATTGTAGACATTGGTCCCGAAGCGGGAACACTCGGTGGCGAAGTGGTTTTTCAAGGCACTTTGAAAGAAATGATGAAGAGTACCGACACACTCACCACAGGTTATTTGAACGGCAAACTCGCAATCCCTGTTCCCAAGGAGCGCAGAAAACCAAAAGGAAAACTGAAAGTGATTGGTGCTCGACAGCATAATCTTAATGGAATTGATGTAACGTTCCCGCTTGGTTGTCTTTCAGTAATCACTGGAGTTAGCGGTTCGGGAAAGAGTACGCTGATGAAAAGCATCCTCTACCCTGCCCTCAAAAAACGCTTTGGTGGATACGGATTAAAAACTGGTCAGTTTGAACGGTTAGAAGGAGACCTAGACCGCGTTGAAGATGTTGAGTTTGTAGATCAGGATCCAATCGGACGTTCTACACGTTCCAATCCTGTTACCTACATAAAAGCGTATGACGAGATTCGTTCGCTGTTCTCAGAACAGGCCGCAGCCAAACTACGTGGCTACAAGCCCAAGCACTTCTCATTCAACGTAGCGGGTGGCCGTTGCGAAGTATGCGAAGGAGAGGGAACTGTGAAGATTGAGATGCAATTCATGGCTGACATTATCATGAAATGCGAAAGCTGTGAGGGTCATCGCTTTAAACAGGAAGTACTGGAAATCAAATTCCGAGGAAAAACCATACACGATGTGCTAAGCATGACGGTGGATGAGGCTATGGAATTCTTCACGGAATACAATTCTAGAGTTGCTCGCAAAATTGCTCCCCTACAAGAAGTTGGCTTGGGTTATGTACAACTCGGGCAAAGCAGTAGCACTCTTTCTGGTGGAGAAGCGCAACGTATCAAACTAGCTTCATTCCTTACCAAAGGAAAGAATGCTGGTAAAACGCTTTTCATCTTTGATGAGCCAACCACTGGTCTTCACTTCCATGATATTCACAAGCTCCTAAAAGCCTTCAATGCACTTTTGTATAATGGTCATTCCATCATATTAATTGAGCACCACCCCGACATAATCAAATGTGCCGATTACGTAATTGACCTTGGTCCAGAAGGCGGTAAAGGTGGTGGAATGGTTGTGTTTGAAGGAACTCCTGAAGAGTTAGCAAAATGTGATAGTTCTGCTACGGCAGCAAGTATCGCAGAGAAGGTTTTGACGAAGACTAAAACCTAAAATCAACCTAACCTTTCAACTCAAACATGCTATAACGCATGTCTCAATATTAAAACTCAAAAGGTTGTTCATCGATTGAAAGAGGTTTTTCAAGTACAAGTCGAATAACGGGTTTTCATATATCTAATATTTGAAAATTAAATCCATTTCCCATGTAACTTTAATTCAAAGGAACGTGAGATGGAAAAGGCAACAAAGAGATTTACAGGGTTGATTGTAGCAGGAGTGGTGAGTTTTTCTTCCTCTGGCCAAGGGGTATCAATAAGCAATACTAACTCAGCCCCTGATGCCACAGCCATTTTAGATTTAGACGTTTCCGGATTCGCAATTAAAAAAGGGATGCTCCTTCCAAGAATGACAGAAGGTCAAAAATTGGAGATTGTGAGTCCAGCCTCTTCACTTATGGTTTACCAAACAGATGAAACCGAGGGGTTTTATTATTACGATGGAAGTCAATGGAAAGGATTAGGTGATGACCTTGGAACGCACAAAGCATCACGGAATCTTGAAATGTCGGGCAGTTGGATAAGCTCCGATGGGGATAATGAAGGCTTGATGATTAAAGGTGACGGCAAGGTTGGAATTGGAGTTAGTAATCCAGATGCCGCGTTTCACACAGCTGGAACGGTAGAAATGGATGACCTTGAAGGTACAGGAACTAGAATGGTGGTAGCAGATGCAGACGGACAGCTTGCAACGCAGGCAATTCCATCAGGTGGGCCAGGAGCTGGAACTACACTTTATCTAAATGTCACTACTGGCAATACGCCCAACTTAGATGTGGACGGAGTGTCGTTCATCCATGTAACCTCCGATGATGACGACAATGAAATAAGAGGTTTTAAGAATGGTGTTCTAAATCAAATCATTTATCTAATTAACACTTCAGACAAGGACCTTAAGTTCAAAAAGAACGTAGGTAATCAGAAATTTTTAAAAGATTTTGACCTCAAAAAAGAAGAGGGCGGTTTGCTTATGTATAGCGGTTCTGAATGGCACGTCATTTCTAAGCATTAACAGCAACTTTAGAGTTCAACAGACTTATCTTCGCGGCCTGAACGAATTAGTTCAGACGTTTAGAAGACAACCTTGAATTACCTATCAGCCGAAAACCTTTCTCGTTCTTACGGAGAACGTATCCTTTTCCAAGACATCACCTTTGGTATTGACAAAGGCCAGAAAATGGCTCTCGTAGCCAAAAATGGCACAGGAAAAACTTCCATGCTTCGCATTTTGGCGGGGCTAGAACCGTCTGAAACAGGAGAAGTAGTCACTCGAAACGGAGTTTCAATTGGATATCTCCAGCAAGAACCTGAATTGAATCCAAACCATTCGGTGATGGATGCTATTTATGACCCAACCAACGAAATTATGTCTGTGGTTAGGGAATATGAAGAAGCGATGCTTGATGAAGGTGACACCGACCGAATGCAACGTTCTTTCGATGCAATGGACAGGCATCAAGCGTGGGATATTGAAGCGCAAGCGAAAGAAATTCTCACATCGCTTAACATCACAGATTTTGAGCAGAAGATTCAAACCCTTTCTGGTGGTCAGGTAAAGCGTGTAGCTATGGCCAAAATGCTGATTGAGCAACCGGACTTGATGATTCTGGATGAGCCCACCAACCACCTCGATATTGAGATGATTGAATGGTTAGAAGGGTTTCTGGCCTCGTCTGAACGAACCATTCTGATGGTAACGCACGACCGAGTTTTCTTGGATGAGGTTTGCGATATGATTCTTGAGATGGACAATGGTCAGCTTTACAAGCATAAGGGCAATTACACCACATATCTGAACAATCGTGCCACGCGGCAAGAAGTGGAACACGCCAATGTGGATAAGGCCAAAAACCTTTACCGGAAGGAATTAGATTGGATGCGCAGACAACCAAAGGCGAGAACCACTAAGTCCAAATCGAGAGAGGATGCTTTTTACGATACCGAGAAAGTTGCAAAAACCAACCTGAAGAAAGACGAACTCACGATGGAAGTGAACATGCAGCGCATGGGAAGCAAAATTCTTGAATTCCATAAAGTGAGCAAAGCTTATGGCGAGAATGTGCTATTAAAGAGCTTTAATTATAAATTCAGGAGAGGCGAACGTATTGGAATTGTTGGTGCCAATGGAAGCGGAAAGTCCACGCTTCTAAAAATGATTATGGAGCAGATTGAACCTGATAGCGGTAAAATCGTAAAAGGTGACACGATTAAATACGGCTANTACGGNCAGGATGGNNTNGTNATGAANGAAGGNAAACGNGTNAAGGAAGTCATNACNGATATTGCNGAATTCATTCCNCTTAANAAAGGAAAAACGATTTCTGCGGCTCAGTTACTTGAACGTTTCTTGTTTCCTCGAAGTCAGCATTTTCAGTACATCGATAAATTAAGTGGAGGGGAGAAAAAACGATTGTATCTTCTTACAGTTCTCATAGCCAATCCAAACTTTCTAATTCTAGATGAGCCAACCAACGATTTGGATTTACTCTCCTTAAACGTATTGGAAGACTTCCTTCTGGAATTTGAAGGCTGTCTGCTTATTGTAACACACGATAGACACTTCATGAATAAGCTAGTTGATCAGCTTTTCATCTTCGAAGGGGCTGGAAAAATCAGAGGGTTTGTGGGTAATTACGATAAATATCGTTTTGCCCTTGAAGACGAAAAGAAGCAAAAAGCCACGGCCAAGAAAATTCAGAAAGAAATTGAAAGCCAAGCCTCCAAAGGCAAAATGGGTTTCAACGAAAAGCGTGAATTAGGACAGCTTGATGTTGATATTCCAAAGCTGGAAAAGCGCAAATCCGACCTCACAATAGAAATGGAATCTGTAGTTGATAACCACGAAAAGCTAATGGAAATATCAGCAGAATTTCAACGCGTTTCTTCCGAATTGGAAGAAAAAGAATTCAGGTGGTTAGAGTTGAGTGAGTTAGATGGTTAACTTAACTCTGTGAAAACGGGGTTAACTTTTCTATTTGCGTTATTGGTTGCTGTTGGACTTTCTCAAGAGAATGATTCTTTGATTGTTGAATCTGGTTCCATTCCAAAACTTTCTAAATTTTCAATCACACAGGAGATTAGTGGCGCGGTTTTGTTTCCAAGCATCAACGCTGAATTCCGATTCTTAAGCAAGGGCAAATGGAATTTTGATGCTCGCGTTGGCTTTGGTGGTTTATTCCAGCCTGACGCAATCTATGCCAATATTATTGGCCTATCTACCAAATATGGCTCAGGCGAAAGCAAACTTAGTCTTAGTCTAGGAGCGAGTATTTATTACCAATACGGTCGTGAACATATTGATTGGGATATTTGGTCTGAGCCGAAGTTCTATAATCAGCGGTATCAGTATTTTTTCTCTCTCGGATATCGATATGAGCAAAAACATGGTTTCATATTCGGAGTCGATGCTTACGCTATTGGTAGTTTCAATGAAGACATGCCAATTTTGCCAATTGGTGAAACTTGGCAAGTTTATCCGTGGGGAGGAATCACATTCGGGTATCGCTTTCCGTCAAAGGAGCTTCACAGTTCGTGGCGTAAGGTGAGGTTACTCAAAAGAGACAAAGTTTCTTTATTAGAACAGGAATCGGGAGCAAGTCTATCTAGTAGTAAGCTAAATCGTATCCAACGAAAATCCATACGAGAAATTGAGCGCCTTGAAAAGGAAAGTTTGCGAGATCTAACTCGCAGCGCCATTTATATTGAAGGGTTTGGCGCAGGACTTCTTTGGTCTTTAAACTATGAGTACTCGTTCCCTCTAATTAAAAATGAACTTCTTCAAGCGTTTGCTAGGACAGGTGTTGGGGTTTACCCAAGCAGAAGACGGACAGACAATCAAACAATCGGGTTTAACGTTCTAACCCTACCTATCATTGCTGGTCTGAGAGTAATGAAAAACTACCGAGGTGGTGGTGTTGGAGGAGGAATTGTTCCTATTGTTTCTGAAGGAAGGGTAAGGCTTGGTTATGTTTTCAATGCAGACCTACAAATTCATATCACTTCTGGGATAATAGTTGGTGGAGGTTTTAACTTACTTATCGGGCATTTTGACAAAAAACCAATTTATCCCTGGGGCGGATTCTATATTGGGTATCGAATTAGGAGAATGAAACCATGAATTGATAAGTCATTAATTCATTCAATCGATTTCACCAGTTAGCTTGGGTTTGAATTCCCGCTTGCAGCACCGCCTGAATTTCCACCGGAACCACTACTTGGATTTTTACGCTTTTTCCAATTAGGGTTAAACGGACGTTTCTTTCTGTCTCCGCCTCCGCTTCCACCTTTATTATCAAAGCGCTTCTTTCCTCCTCCTCCACCTTGACGACCACGACCACCGCCACCGCTTCTCTTCTCTCCTGGATTGTATTCCGGACCTCTTAATCCACCAGGTAAAGCAGGCTTTTCAATGGTCTTCTCAATCAACTTCTCTATATCTCCAAAACCGTTTACATCAAATCCGTTAATAAGTGTAATGGCCAATCCAGAAGCTCCAGCACGTGCCGTTCTACCAATTCGGTGAACGTAATCCTCAGCATCTTTTGGTACTTCGTAGTTAACCACAATCTCAATATTGTCAATGTCAATTCCTCTAGACATCACATCGGTAGCTACAAGAAAATTGAATTTCTTGTTCCTAAATCCTGAAAGCACATCCTCTCGCTCTTTCTGATCTAAATCCGAAGAAATAGCACGAGACTTCCAACCTTTCTTTTGTAAGGTCCTATTCACAGATTTCACAGCCGATTTACGAGAACAGAAAATGATGCAACTACTTACATCTCCCTGTTCCTCCATTAGAAGTTCCAACAGTCGATCTTTGTGGTCATCATTAACCAAATATGCCAATTGCTTGATGTTCTCTGATGGCTTAGAAACCGCTATCTCAACATTGATTGGGTTATTCAAAAGCTTTTCCGCCAGCTTCCGAATTTTCGGTGGCATAGTGGCTGAAAACAGCATTGTTTGTCTTGACTTAGGAGTCAACTCTACAATCTTCATGATATCGTCATGAAAACCCATATCGAGCATTCTATCAGCCTCATCCAATATCAAGCATTCCAACTTATCGAAGTTGACATAATTAAATCCCATGTGTGCAATCAGACGACCTGGCGTACATATAATAACATCTGCCCCTCCTTGCAAAGACGACTTCTCAAAATCCCAAGAAGTACCATCTTTCCCACCATAAATGGCGATAGATGAGACCCCTCCAAAATAACCTAAGCCTTGAAGTTGTTGATCAATTTGGATAGCGAGTTCGCGCGTTGGTGCAATCACCACCGCTTTCACTCCTGTATTCTTACTTTTTATAACGTGCTCAATTACAGGAATGAGGAAGGCAGCCGTTTTACCAGTTCCCGTTTGCGCACATCCAACAATATCTCTTCCAGCAATTAGCGAAGGAATTGACTGTTCTTGAATTGGTGTAGCTTCTTCAAAGCCCATGGCATCTAAGCCTTCCATAAGGCTTTCGTGCAGATTTAGTTCAGAGAATTTCATTATCCGTAAAGGTGCAGTTATTTTACAACTCATTTCTCGGTAGTAACATCGGTTGTTCACAACCAAATGAGTATAAAAAAGCACCCCGAAGAGTGCTTTTTAAATCATTAAAAAATTTAGGATTATCCTCCCATCATTCCACCCATCTGAGCTTTAAACTCGTCAAAAGTCAGTTTATCGTATCCATCAGGAATTGCAAAAAGGTCTGCTCCAAGTGTTTCCTTTTTAACGGATTTAGCTGTCATTTTCATTTTAAACTGGCCGCTATCAATAGTGTATTCTAACGGAAATCCCTTCAATCCTTCAAACTGCTTATTTGCTCCTGCAGGAAGATCTTCGGTGTAATAGATTTCCATTTCGCCAGCGCCCTGAACTACAACCATCGCTTTTTTGCATTTGTAGCCAGCGATTTCCTTTGTTCCATCTAAATACTTGAATTCAGGTTTCTTATCACTTTTCTTCTTGTCCATTTCCTTCAAATCATCTTTAGACATTTCAACGGCCATTTTCTTGCCCATCATATTCATCAAAAGTGTTCCAGAACCTTTCTTCAAATCGGTAATAGTTACTTGGCTCATTCCCATTCCGAGCGATTGCTCCAAACGTGTTTTATCGCCTTTGATTTGGGTTGTCATTTCATCTGGAAGCATGGCCTCCATAGCTGCCATTTCTGCTGGCAAATCTTGGTACTCTAATCCAAATGTGATTGTTCCTTCAAATTTCTTTTGCGCGAAGGCTGGAAGCGCAATGGCCACTGCCACAAATGCTAATACTAGGTTTTTCATTTTCTAAAATTGATTGATTTCTTATTATCGATATTAATTTGTCCCGAACACCTGTTGCAAAATCTCACTTACTCTGTGCAACGGATCTTCGCGTATTTTTTCTTCCTCTTCCGCCACAAGAACAAACAGACCATCCAATGCTTTGTTCGTTGTGTAATCTGCTAAATCGGTATTAACCTGTGGCTGACCTAAAATTGGAGCTACTATATTGTAGTTACTAGTAAGTGTTCCCCAAGCAGTTTGCGCGCCCACTGTTTCCAAAGAAGTTTCAATATGCGGACGAAAAAGACCTGCAATTTCAGTCTGAGTATTTGACCTCAAAAATTGCGTTGCTGCATCATTCTGACCATTCACAATATTGATAGCATCCGTAATAGTAATGTTCAGAATTGCATTGACAAGAATGTCCTTGGCCTCTGGGGCAGCATCTTCGGCCGCACGATTAAGTTTAAGAATAACCTCATCTACCAAAGCTGGCCCAACACCAGGCACTTGATTAATCACAGTTACAATTGTTTGAGCTTCTGGAGGAAGTAAAATCTTGATTGCTTGATTGGCAAAATAGCCGTTCAACGCGCTTCCTTTGTTTATCGATGTGTCAGTTCCAACTCTCAAGGCTTCTTTCAAGCCTTCGGTTGCATCTCCTTCGGAAAGGAGATCTTCCAATACACTAACTATTTGGTCGCATGATGAAAAGCTAACCGTAAGGAAGCTCAGAATCAACGCAAATGGTACAAATGCTCTTTTTATCATACTGCTAAATTACTTTACTAATTGAAATTACTCATTAACCGTNCCACTAACAGTCTCAGATTTATTTTGCGGGTTTCACAGCAGAAAGAATCAATTTGAAAAAAGAAGAGCTCAACTTCTAAATACAAAAATCAAAAACCGAGTTGAAACCTAAACGCAAACTGCTGGACGTCCCTTTCTCGGAACGGAGCGACAAAATCTACTCGGATAATCTGGAAGATATTCTCTACCCCAGCGGTTACTTCCCAATAATTCCCAAAAGTAGGTTCATATAGGTAATGAACTCCCCCAACAACTTGCCACTTCAGTTTTTTAAGGAGTGGGATTTTATTGAGAATAAATCCGTTAAAATGCTGTTCTGCATGGACTTGAACGTAATACTGATTGGTACTTGCTGAATAATACGGAAGAGCCATAAACCGTCCTACACCGCTTGAAGTGATATGAACTCTTGACGTATTGAAATGAGTCCAATTCATAAATGGAACAAACTTGTTATTGGGGAACCAACCCGCACTTGCTTCCCATTCAAACCGACCAACCATTCCGAATGAGTGGTCATCAGAAATACGGAGTTTCAGTAAATCGTAATTCGCATCAAGTTTTCCAAAACCACCAAGACCTTTCTCATAATTAAAGGCAAATTCAGGCCACTTGGTACCAAGATTGATTTTGCCATTTGGTCGTTCCATGTATTTCATTCCCGGACGATACGTGAATCCGACTGTTAATACCAGCGCATTGTTGTTGCCATAAACAGCATCATTGAAACGGTTACTTTCATTTCCTGGCTCATTAAGTGAGAAGTATTTCTCCTTGTAATCAGCGAATGTTCCATCCAAATTAGGTGCGTTTTCAAGGCTTCTTCTCTGACCGAAATATGCTTTGAGATTTAAGCGAAAACCATTGAACGCTTCTACTCCCCAGGAGACTTCTCCATAGGAATGCTGCTGAAGTTTCATGTAATTCTCCTCCAACAAAATCGAATACAACGAATTGACGACATTGCCAACAGCACCCCCATTAAACTGCTCCACGTAATGTCCTCCCTCCGCTCGGATTGACATACGATTGGTGCGGTTAAACCGATAAAAAACACGTGCTTTTGAGTAATATTTCTTTGAATAAAAGCCGTAACGATTTACCCAAGCAGCTGAAAAATTCGTTCCCTTGTCACGATTAGATTTTGAGAACTCAATTTTATAGTCAATTAAATAACCCTCCACAGTATTGTAATGCACTGCCGTGAAAGGCGATTGAAAATCAACAGAGAAGTTCTTCGTGCTGTTTCTGTACTTATATCCATATAGTAAATTCCGTACAGCGAACTTATTATTCTTACGATCTATCGAATCCTTGTAAGCAGGAGACTCCTTTACGACTTCAATACTATCTTTTAGTACATAATCCTTTCGTTCCAAAGCAGTTAATGGCACAGTTCGGACTTCGTCCCAAAACGAATCATCTTTTTCATTGGCTTCCGATTCTACCTTAAGAATAGGACCACGATCCCAATCGTTAAAATCGAATTTGGTTGCATCTCCACC
>JGI20160J14292_10002330_pt1 | contig 15355 bp, 17 predicted proteins | sample COG_10_FD_14292 | JGI IMG/M metagenome (IMG submission 14292) | reverse complement strand
AATTGAAGGCATAATTAGTCGCGTAGTGTAGGCTGTAATTACAATTTTTGCAAAACATTTTTATGAAAACTTTAGGAATAGAAACATCATGTGACGAGACGGCAGTAGCTGTATATGATACTGAGCAAGGTATTATTGGCGAATCTGTCTTCAGTCAGATAAATATGCATGCTGAATATGGAGGAGTAGTTCCTGAACTAGCCTCTAGAGATCATTGTGTAAAAATAATATCTGTTTTAAAAGAAGCAATTAAAGATATTGATTTAAAATCAATTGACCAAGTTGCATATACCTCAGGCCCTGGGTTATTGGGCGCCTTGTTAATAGGCGAGAGCTTTGCTCAGGGTATCTCAAGTGCTTTAGACATTCCTCTTATTCCAATTAATCACTTAGAAGGTCACTTAATGTCTCCTGTGATGGAATTCCCTGAGATAGTAGTTCCTTATATTTGTTTATTAGTTAGTGGTGGTCACAGCATGATTGTAGATGTTAAAGATAGAGGCAATTATAAGATACTTGGTCAATCTCAGGATGATGCAGTAGGTGAAGCCTTTGATAAGGTTGGTAAATTGCTTGGTCTACCTTACCCAGGCGGCCCACATATAGAAAAATTAGCGTTAAATGGTGATCCTAGAGCTTACGACTTCCCTAGACCTATGATGCATAGTGACAATCTTGATCTAAGCTTTAGTGGACTAAAAACATCAGTACTGTATACAGTCAGAGATATAGAAAATCTTACAGATCAAGTAAAAGCTGATATTGCTGCTTCATTTCAACAGGCAGTAATTGATGTTTTAACAAAGAAAATAAAAAAAGCTGTTAATCTCTCTGGCAGATCAGAAGTCATAATAGCTGGTGGAGTAGCCGCCAATAAAGCTCTTAGGTCTGCAATAAAAGAACTAGAGAATACTCTTGATATCAAAGTTTATTACCCATCACTAAAATATTGTGGTGATAATGCAGCAATGATTGCCTTTGTTGGATCTTTAAGATCTTCTGATAAAATTGATATTAGTGGTTCATCAGTAAGAGCTAGATGGCCACTAAGCGAGCTATCATAATGAAAGATATTATTTATATAAAAGACTTACGGGTTGAAACCATTATTGGGATATTTGATTGGGAAAGAAAAGTGAAACAAGAAGTATCTATTGATATGGAGTTTCCTTTTGATTGTAAAAAAGCTGCAGCAACTGACTCGATAGAGGACACCATCGACTATAAAGCAATCTGCAAGGGCGTAATAAAATTTGTTGAAGAGTCCTCCTTCCAACTTCAAGAATCTCTTGCTGAGGGCATAGCAGCACTTGTAAAAGATAAATACCAAGTAGAGTCAATTAAGTTAAGGGTATCAAAACCAGGCGCCCTTAGAGGTGCTAAAGACGTTGGTCTGGTGATTCATAGATAATGAAGTTCTATCTCTCCTTGGGCAGCAACATAAATGCTGAAGCTAATATTATTTTAGCTATAGAAAAACTCCAAAAAATATTAGATAACAGTGAATACTCATCAGTGCATCAGACTAAAGCAGAAGGGTTCGAAGGCGATGACTTTTTAAATCTTGTTGTCCGGAGATACTGAACTATCTTTTGAAGAACTAAATAAAAAATTAAAAAATATTGAAGATGAGGCAGGAAGAAATAGAGCTGCCCCTAAATTTAGTGCAAGAACTTTAGATATTGATATCGTTCTTCAAATAGAAGATGAAGAAATACTATTTGAAAGTGATGAGATAGAAAAATATTCTTTTGTTTCAGAGCCATTGAAGGAATTGCTCTAAAAATTAATTACTTTAATTTTTATTTAAAATGCTTTTCAACTATAGACCAGGCTCCGTCTGATAAAGGATAGACTTTCATCCCTCTATCCTCAGCATGCTTGCTAGCAGCCGTTCCATCTCTTACTCTTCCTAAGATTCCCTGACATATAGCAGCAACTTTAAATATATTGAATGCCATATAAAACTCCCAATTAGCTGACATATCTTTTCCAGTTGCCTCAGAATACATATCACGATATTCCATTTCATTAGGTACACCAAGCTCTTTTAGTTTTGCGTAATCATAGTAGAGCGGTTCAGTTCTCCAAGTTAAACAATGATAACTAAAATCTGCTACAGGATGTCCTAAAGTAGAAAGTTCCCAATCAAGAACTCCAATAACTTCTTGGTTCTTCATTATCATATTATCCAAACGATAATCACCATGAACAATGGAAGTCTCATCATCATCAGGAATATTTTTAGGCAACCACTCAATTAAGTTATTCATAGCTTCAATGTTGTCAGTTTCAGATGCTACATATTGTTTTGACCATCTAGAGACTTGCCTTGCAACATAGTTTCCAGGCTTGCCATAATCATCAAGGCCAACTTTCTTATAATCAACGCTGTGAAGAGCTGCAAGTGTCTTATTTTTATTTTGATAGACTTTAATACGCTGCTCTTTTGAAAGAGAGGGCAACATTGGATCCCAATATATATCACCATCGAGACAGTCCATAACAAAAAACGCAGTCCCAGCAACATCTTCATCAGTGCACAATCCATATGTTTTAGGCACTGGCACGTCGGTTTCATATAAAGCAGTAATAACTTTATATTCTCTATCAACCGCATGTGCTGATGGCAGTAGCTTGCCTGGAGGTTTTCTTCTTAATACAAGGTTTTTTTCATCAGTAATAATCTTGTATGTTGGATTTGATTGACCACCTTTGAATTGCTCAATTGTTTTGATTGATCCAGCGCCAGGAACATGAGCATCAATCCATGGTTGTAATTTTGAAATCTCAATTTTTAAATTCTCAGCAACCTCTTTAGTTCCAGAAAATATTTGTTCATATTTTTGTGCATCAGTCGTCATTACAATGATCTCCCTCCATCAACTTTAATAATCTGTCCTGTTATATATTTTGCATCGGCAACAAATTTCACAGCTTGAGCAATATCCTTCTCAGAACCCATTTTTTTTAAAGGTATATTTGCAATAACTTTTTCTTTTTGTTCTTCAGTCCACTCTACATCTGGCGGTTCAAGCATTGCTCCAGGAGCAATTGCATTGACAGTAATCTCAGGAGCTAGTTCTCTTGCCAAGCCTTTTGTAATAGATTCTAAACCCCCCTTAGCTGCAGTGTATATAGAGAAATTTGCAACTCCCTTGCTCAAATTAGTATCAGTTATATTGATTATTGAGCCATTGGATTCTTTTAATTTATCTTTAAGCCCATGAATTAAAAAAAGAGGACCTTTTAGATTAGAACCTATTAGGTTTTGCCAATGGTCATTTGATATATTATCAATCGGAGTTGGGTAGAAGGTAGATGCATTATTAACAAGAATATCTATCGTATCAAAAAGTTTTTTACTTTCATCTATAAGCTTTGAGACTTCANTATCTATATCTAAATTAGCTTGAATTATTTTTGCAGTATTTGGATTTTTTGAATTAATTTTCTCTGCAAGTTTTTCAGCATCCTTTTTTGAGGAATTGTAATGAATAATAATATTCCATCCTAATTCAGAGTAAGTCAGAGCAATCTCTTTTCCAATTCTTTTTGCTGCCCCAGTGATTAAAATTGTTTTATTCATTTTGATTCTTTTATAACTTGATTGAGTAGTTTAATCTTTTCTTCTTCAATATGCTCTTTTGAGACCTTTGCCAATATTGAGAAGTCAGTTTTTTTTATTACTTCTAATAATCTTAGAATTAAATCTTTAGTTTTTTGAAGATGAGGAAGTAATACAATTTTTTTTATTAGGTCTTCGTTTTGTTCAAATCTAATTTTTTGTAAGACCATTAAAATGTTTTTATCATTGGCTTCGTCTTCAATTACTACTAATTTCTTTAAAATTTCTAAGGCATTTTGAAAGTTATTCGGAATTGGAAGGTTGTTCTCTAATGCAAATTTATTATTTATTTGTAATTCTGCCCATCTTACCAAAGGGCTATCGCACGAGTCACAATTAGTTTTTGCAAGGCCTGGAAAATGAAATATATGCATCTCAAACCTAAGAAGGATATCAAAATAAATATTCGGATTATTTGAAGACAGAGCTCTTTCAGTTTCAGTCCATATTCTGTTTTCTGATAATGTTTTAATCTCATTAGACTTCACTATTTTTCTCAGAAGTTCTTCTGTTTTTGAATGAATTGTAAAGTCTTTAAGATGGTCGTAGGTTTTAAATCTTGCTAACCTAATCGCCCTTAACGGATCTTCTGAAAATGCATCAGAAACATGCCTAAAAATTTTATTTTTAATATCATTAATACCTGAAAAAGGATCAATAAAATTTCCTTTATCATCTTTAGCAATCGAATTAATAGTGAAATCTCTTCTTGAAAGATCCTCTTCAAGCGTTACATCTTTACCGAAATAGAAGTTAAACCCATGATAGCCATGACCACTTTTTCTTTCAGTTCTTGCTAAAGCATATTCCTCTTTGGTTTCTGGATGCAAGAAGACTGGAAAGTCCTTCCCGATTGGTTTAAAACCTAGCGCAGTCATCTCTTCTGGAGAAGACCCAACCACAACCCAATCTTTATCATTGGGCTTAGTTCCAAGGAGTGTATCTCGAACAGCTCCACCAACCTCATATATTTTCATGATTTTTTAACTTGAAATATTTTTCTATCTTCTAATCTTATCGCCGTAAGTTTATTTCCCCAAACGCATCCTGTATCTAATCCAATTATATTCTCTAAATTGGTTTTTCCTTTAAGAGCGGCCCAGTGGCCAAATACTATGAACTCATTATCTTTTAAATTATTTACAGTCTGTTTAAACCAAGGGATATGAACCTTATCTTCTTTATTTTTTTTTGCTTTTAGCTTTAGAGATCCATCTTTTCCTAAAAACCGCATTCTTGTAAAGTAATTAATAATAGTCCTAGATCTCTTATATTCTTTAAGATTTGAGTTCCATATTTTAGGAGTATCACCCCATATATTTTCTAACAATCTAAAAGAGTCTTCTCTCATTCCAAGTTGGATTTCTTTAGATAATTTTTTAGCCAGTCTAATGTCCCAAATAAAAGGTATGCCTGCATGCGATATCCAAAAAACCTCATCTGTCTTTTTTATTTTAATCTCAAGCAATAAGGGTAACTTTTTTAACCATTTATGATATTTTTCAATGTTTTCTGATTCTAGAACTTTTCTTAATGATCTATTCTTTTTTTTGTGTTCAATAAGATAGAGTAAGTAGAAATCATGATTGCCAAGAACTGCCTTCACAGAATTTTTATACTTTATACAAAATTCCATAACTTCTAAAGACTGCGTACCTCTATTAACAAGATCGCCTGCAAATATGATTTTATCTTTATCCGGATTAAAATTTATTTTATTAACAAGTTTCTCAAGCTCTGCATGGCATCCTTGAACGTCACCAATAACATAGTGAGCCATTATTCTTTAAAACACTCAGCAAGCTTCAGATAATCCTCAAGCGATAGCTCTTCTGGCCTTAGGTTGTTATCAATATCAAGCTTTTCCCAATTAAAATTTTGTTTCTTTAAATTATTCCTTATATTCTTTCTTCTAGATGAAAATGATAAATCTATAACCTTGTATAAATTTGTAATTAACTTTGGTTCTAATTCCACATTCTTTTTTGGCGTCATTCTAATGAAGCTAGACATAACTTTTGGTTTAATATCAAAAGACTCAGGCGGTACATCAAATAATATTTCAGTATTAAAAAAAGTAGAGATTTTTATAGATAGTTTTCCCCAATTTTTAGTCTTAATATTTCCTGTAATTTTTTCAGCTACCTCTTTTTGAACTAGGAAGTGCATGTCCTGTATATATTTCGACCATTGAATAAATTTTAAGATAATTTGTGTAGAAATATTGTATGGAAGATTACCAGCTATCCTAAAATTACCAGTTTCAAGAAAATTAAAAGATATTTTCAATATATCATCATGAACAAGGTCAAACTCAGCAGGGCCTTGAAAGTTTTTTGATAAAAAATCAATATTACTTTTATCAACATCAATGGCTTTAATTTTAATACCTGGATGATTTAAAGTTTTTGTTAGAGCTCCCAAGCCAGGACCAACTTCTAAAAATTTATTTCCAGAGTAGGGGGCTATTGCTTGCCCCATTTCAAAAATAATAGCGGGATCTGACAAATAATTTTGCCCAAACTTTCTTCTTACATCTCTTTTTTCCATTACATCATTCTTTTTGCAGCCAATAATGCCTCTTCAAGAGAAGATGTATCAGACATTCCGGTTCCAGCAATATCCAAAGCAACTCCATGGTCTACTGAGGTCCTAATAATTGGAACACCTAGAGTAATATTAATTGTATTTCCAAAACTCAGTGCTTTAATTACTGGCAGAACTTGATCGTGATACATTCCAAGATATGCATCAGTACTTTTTAATATTTTTTTTGTAAATGCTGTATCAGCAGATAACGGCATAGAGATATTAATATTCCTCCTTTTCAATTCAGCCACAGCAGGCTCAAGAATATTTTTTTCTTCTGTACCTATTTTTCCACCTTCTCCAGCATGAGGATTAAGACCAAGTAATTTTATTCTTGGATTCTTTATTTTAAATTTATTTATCAATTCATCATGAAGAATTGTGGCTTTATTAATGATAAGTTTCTTCGTTATTAACTTTGCAACTTGTTTTAAAGGCACATGTGTAGTTGCAATGGCAACCCTAAGCTTTTTTGAACCTAGCAACATAAGCACATCGTTGCTATTAGTTTTCTTTTGAATATATTCAGTATGACCTGAGAAGTTTTTGTTTATAGTTATAATATTTTCTTTACTAATCGGACCTGTTACTAAGCTAGTATTTAACTCTAATGATTGATCAATACCATAATCAAGATTTTTAATTACATATGCTGCATTTGACTTATAAAGTTTGCCAGGTTTTGTAATTTTGCATTTAGATATTTCTTTAACCTGAATAACGCCAAGCTTATTTGAGTTAACATTATTAATGTCTTTTAGTAGAGTTATTTTTATTTTTTTGTTTAGAATTAAGGCTCTGTCTTGTATAAGGTTTTTATCTGCCAAGCAAATAACAGGGACATTTATTTTTTCCCAAAAGGGCATAGAACATAACTGAATAATTAAATCAGGTCCTATCCCTGATGGCTCTCCAGGAGAGTAAATAATTTTTTTCAATCTAGATCTTTAAATTCAACAAATGCTTCTGCGCGCATTGATCTCAAAGTATTCTCAAGTTGTTCATCATATTTTCTGGAGTAAAGAACTTGATATGCCTGATCTTCAATTAACTCTCTTGTCATGTCATGATTTCTTTTATCCATTACTTCTAAAAAATGAAAACCAAATTGAGTTTGAAAAACTTCAGATAGGACTCCAATTTCTGAAGATATCATTGTTTCTTCAAACTCAGGAGCAAGCACACCTCTTCCAAGCCAATCCAATACACCACCTAATTTAGAAGACCCTGGATCCTCAGAAAATTCCTCGGCAAGCGATTCGAAACTTTCTCCATCTATAACCCTTTGTCTTATGGTTTTGAGTTCTCTTTCAGTTTCTTCTTCGCTTCTTATTGCTGACGGCATTAATAAGATATGTCTTGAAAACCACTGATCTTCATATCTTACAAAAGTACCTCTTTTTTCTTCAAGTTTTAGTACATGGAATCCTGCTCCGCTCTCTAAAGGTTCACTGACATAACCGACACTTTTATTATCAATGGCATCCGAGAATAATTTTGGCATATCAGCAGCTTTTCTCGGAGGCATAAGCCCGCCAGTAGAGGCATTGCTGCTTATTGAAATCTCTTTAGCAAGTTCAGAAAAATCTTCCCCTCCGTTGATTCTTTCTATTGCTAAATTTGCCTCATTAAAAGTTTTTACAAGTATCTGCTTTACTAATAATTCAGGTTCCAACTCTATCAGTGACTCGTCAGTCGCTAAGAATGCTTCAAACTCTTTAGCGGTTATATCAATTTCTGATTGAACTCTTCCTCTTTGTATCCTTTGGATTATCATTTCTTTACGAATTTGCTCTCTTAAATCCTCATAGCTAGTTCCTTCTTTTTCTAAGGAGACTATGAAATCTTGTAGTTCCATTTGATTATTAGCAGCGACCCTTCCCATTGTTTGGTTAAGCTCAGAATCACTTATTCTTATTCCAGCCCTGTCAGCCATTTGAAGCTGAAGCTCTTCTATAATCAATCTCTCAGTTACTTGCTCTAAAAGTTCTTTATCAGCCGGTTTTGGAATATTCTGTTGATCGTATCTCATTGTCATTTCTTCAAAATCGCTGTTGATTTGAGATTCCATGATCAAGCCATCATCAACGATGACTGCAACCCTATCTAGTATCTCTATTGCAGAATATAAAGAAGGAATTAGAAGGGCAAATGCGGGTAAAAATATTTTTTTCATATTAAATTTAGTAATTAAAAAGTGAATTATTTAGCAATCTATTTATTTTATTAGAGGATGAGTTAAAGCCCTTGAGTTCAAACTCAAAATTTACTCTACCTTTGTTTTCAATTTGAATAATATTATCCCATGCTTCTGCTAAATATGGATAGTAAATCTCCTTATTACTATACCTTGAAAGATTTTTATCAGATCCTGTTATTCTTAATGCAAAGCAGCAGTTCTCATACTCTACACCTACAATACTTTCTATATTTTTATTAATCTCATTATCACGTTTAAGTTTTGCAATGAATTTAAACTTAGAGTTAAGATAAATATCACCAAATACCTCTGAGTAATTCATAGTGTAATTAAAATCACCCGACATTCTCCTATATCTATTAGCAACTCCAATAGAACCTTTATTAAAATTATGTTTTAGAGTAAAACCGCCAAGTGGAACCTTATTAGATTCTTTAAAATAACCTCCGTATGCCATAAGCATTGTGTTCTTATTTGGCATCCATTTTCCCATAACTATTGTTGGGCCTTTGTCCATTTCCATATCTTTCATTGACATAGATTTCATTGAACGTATCCATGTTTTTCTATCTTCTATAAAATATTTTTTTGAGATAGATATAGATATCTTCTCCATTCCCATTTGTAATTTTTTATAGTTAAGACTTAAAGTATAAAATTTTTGATCACCAATTCTATCCATCCCTGAAAAACGGAAGTTAGAAAATAACTCATTATTCATAGAGACTTCATCGCTATCAAATATTGGATTATTAGATTGATCCTTGTATCCAGAGTAACCAAATACAATCCTTGGCTCTATTTGATGCGTGCCATTTTTAGCATTTCTTAAAAATGCTGAACTTATATCTATAGATGCATTTGGGATATGAACATCCGAAGTGTCTATAGAAGATGCATCTGTTAAATCATAAGTGATACTTTTTATACCAAAATTTGAAATGATTGAAAATCCTTTATGATGAGCATAATTAAGCAGAGATAACTGAGAATAAATTCTAGAGCCCTCTGCAGGATCCTCAATAATTTTTTGATAGCTTCCTGACATATCTTGATTGCCAAAATAACCATGAACGTCATTTGCTTTAAATGAAGATATATTTATAAGCTCATTGAATATAAATGGACCCAATTTATTTGAATAGTTTAATTCTATTGATGGAGATCTTTTGTAACCATTGGTTAAGATAGGATTTAAAGATTGATAGCCCTGATGCTCAATTTTGATATGAGTATTCTTAAACTGCTTAGATATTAAAAAATTCTGACTTAAATTTTGTATCCTTTGGTATCCAATAGATGTGATATCCCCTGGAATATCTCTTAAAAATAAACTGTCAGAAGCTTTTGACCAATTTAAATCAAATTCAGTAGATTTGTAACTAAAACTATCTGAAACATTGAAAGCCCATCTCGCAGAGCTATCTCCATAGCCTTCCTTTTCATACTCACTATCTTTATTGAAATATATAAGATCTAAATTTCTTAGATTTTTATTTTTTCCATGAAGCGATCTAAAATTTATTTCTACACCTTCCCCACGTTTTGCTATCAATCTTGGCGCAATCGTAATATCAGAGGAGGGTGATATAACTTTATAATATGGGATGGTTATATCCGCACCATCTGATGAAAAAGATAGAGAGGGCTCAAGAAAGCCTGTCATCCTTTCATTTGAAGTTGCAAATGGAAGCTTAGGCAGTGCAAGAATAGTTTTTCCCATAACCTTAAGTCTTATATTTGAAGCCATACCTCTTTGTGATTGAGTATCAAGATTTATTCTTTTTGCCTCTATAGCCCAGCCCTGATTCACATCAGCACAGGATGTTACTGATGTGTTTGTTAAATTTATTACTCCATCCAAACGACCATCAAGATTATTAAAATTGAAAATAAGATTCCTCTGATTGAGATATGCTGTTCCATTAGATAGAGCCAATTCACTATTTTCCTTATTGAAGAATCCATTTTCTGCAATAAAGTAAAAATCTTCTAAGAAAATTTCACCTTTATTAAAAAACTGTATTTTTCCATTCTCTCTATCTAAATTTGCCTTATCTGCTCTCAACAAGCCTTCAGGGAAATCTAATTCAACATCTCCTTTCAAAATGAGTTTCTGATCATCTGTAAACTCAAATTCATTTGAATTGATTTTTAGATCTTGACCATCTTTTACTACACCCATAATAGGTGAATAAATTAAACATCTATTTATATTAGATTCAGGAGCTGGCGAAAGAATGAATTCTTTATTTATATCGCTATATGCAAAGTTTGTTGAAGCTAAAAGCACACAAACATTGATTATGAGAAAAGATCTCTTCATAGATTTATTTTATACCTCTTAGCTTTGAAAGAGTATTTTATAAAAAGTTCTATCCCTGAGATGAATTAATATATTCTTCAAGTTGATGAAGGTGATCTTTGCCAAAAAATATTTGGTCATTAAAGAAGAAAGTTGGAACACCAAAAGCCCCCCTTTCAACAGCATCACTTGTATTTGCAATTAGCTTATCCTTGCATTCTTGAGAGGTAACTATTTTAATAATTGACTCTGCATCGAGATTATTTTCAACCAGAGTAGCTTGAAGCACATCTAGATCTGAAAGATTTTTATTTTCTTCCCACATTGCTCGTAACATTGACTCCAAGTATTCATCAAATATATCTAGTTCTTGAGCTGCAAGTGCACCTCTTTGAACCTGAACGGTATTCATTGGAAAATTAGAATTGAATTTATATTTGATAAGATTATGTTGTTTTACGAACCTCTCAATTTCAATTAATTGATAATCATTTTTATTTTTTATATCAGCAAAAGCAACGAAAGGAGGCTGATTGCCTGATAGTTTCATTATCCCGCCAAGCAAACAAGGAATATAGTTAAATTTAACCCCAGTCCTATCTTCAAAATCTGGGATTAATTGATGACAGAAATATGCATTAGGGCTTGCTATATCAAAAATAAAGTCTACTTTCATTTGTACCTACAATTTTGTAAAGTTATATAAACAATTAAACACGCATATGAAAGATTTTTCAAAATATTCAGCAATAATTATAGGAGCTGGAGATGCTACTGGCTCTGCTCTTACAAAAAAGTTTGCAAATCATGGATATAAAGTATGTCCAGTAAGGAGACCAGGTAGCTTAGAAAAAGTAAATGAACTTGCAAATGAAATAAATGATTCTGGAGGATGGGCTAGGGGTTTTGGTGTTGATGCTCGTGATGAGGACTCAATAGCTAATTTATTTAAAGAAGTTGAAGAAAATATTGCTCCGATAGATGTTGTTATTTTTAATCCAGGAGCTAATGTATTTTTTTCAATTGAAGAAACTACTTCAAGGGTTTTCAAAAAAGTTTGGGAAATGGCAGCATTTGGTGGATTCTTAACTGGAAGAGAAGCAGTAAAATATATGAAAAAAAGACAGTCAGGGAGCATTTTCTTTACAGGTGCAACGGCTTCATTAAGGGGTGGTTCTGGGTTTGCAGCATTTGCAAGTGCAAAATTTGCTCTAAGAGCGCTTAGCCAGAGTATGGCCAGAGAACTTGGACCTCAAGGTATTCATGTTGCTCATTTCATTATAGATGGTGCAATAGATACTGCATTTATAAAAGAGACTTTCCCGGATACATATGCTCTTAAAGAAAAAGACGGTATCCTATCACCTGAAAGTATTGCAGATTCATATTGGTTTGTTCATTCTCAACACAGAAGTGCATGGACACATGAGCTAGATTTAAGACCCTATATGGAAAAGTTCTAAAATTTTAAAAAAGAAGGAAAAATTATGAGTTTAAAAGATAAAGTTATTTTTATGTCTGGCGGAAGCAGAGGTATTGGTTTGGCTATGGCAAAAAGAGCAGCCAAAGATGGAGCTAAAATAGTTGTTGCAGCTAAAACTGCAGATCCCCATCCAAAACTCCCCGGAACTATTTATACAGCAGCAGATGAAATTATAGAAGCTGGTGGTGATGCCCTACCTGTTTTGTGTGATATTAGAGATGAGGATAACGTTCGTGATGCCATCAACAAGGCTGTAGAGCACTTTGGTGGGATAGATATTTGCATTAATAATGCATCAGCAATTCAATTGACTAACGTCACAGATACAGAAATGAAAAGATATGATTTGATGCATCAGATTAATGGAAGAGGGACTTATATGGTAAGTAAATACTGCCTCCCTCATTTATTAAAATCCTCTAATCCACATATTCTGAACTTGTCTCCACCACTAGATATGAGCTCTAAATGGTTTTCTGGAACCGTTGCATACACAATGGCAAAGTACACCATGAGTATGTGTGTTCTGGGGATGGCAGCTGAATTTGCAGAAAAAGGTATAGCTGTTAATGCGTTATGGCCTCGAACTGCAATTGCAACTGCAGCTGTTCAAAATCATCTTGGTGGAGATGAGATTATGAGACTATCAAGAAATGTTCATATCATGGCTGATGCTGCCTATGAAATTTTAACTAAAGATTCTAAATCATTTACTGGAAACTTTTGTATAGATGATTTAGTCCTTCATGCAGCTGGAGTCAAAGATTTCACAAAGTATGCAAATGTACCTTTTGGCGAACTGATGCCAGATTTCTTTGTACCAGATGATACCCCTCTGCCTGATGAGGTAAAAAACAGCTAACTTGATAGACTCTGAAGTAATACAAATAGCTCAAGAATGCGGCTTTCAAGTCAATAATGTTAATCCGCTAAAGCTCGAGGCAAGCGGTAGAGAATATTATAGAATTACTAATAAGTCAGGCAAAACTTTTGTTTTGTGTTATTTAAATCCAAGTCTAGGCACGCACCTAAAGTTTGAACATGTATCAAAGTTTCTAATTGAGCAGAACGTTAGATGCCCTAATATTATTTACTCAAATGCCAAGCTGGGAGTTACTATTCAAGAAGACTTAGGCGATTCTTCTCTGATAGACCTTGATCCACTTGCAACTGAAAATATATCGTTATTAGATAAATCTATAGCTGTTTTGGTAAAAATCCAGACAGCTAACGTTCCTCAAATTCCAAAATTAGATCAAGATAATTTATTAGAACAAATGACAAGGTTTGAGAATATTTTTATTAATGATTTTCTATCATTAGAGAAGCATGCTGACTTAGAAAATATAAAAAAACAAGCTATTGAAGAATTATTAAATCAACCATGGATGAATTGTCACTTTGATTTTGAAAGAAGAAATTTAATGCTTCTAGATGATGGAGAGATTTGTATAGTAGATCATCAAGATCTATGTTCTGGGCCAGTAGGAATTGATCTTGCAGGAATATTTATTGATCATTACGTAAGATATCCAGATAAAACAGTTATGAACTCTCTTGATTATTATAGCGAGCTTCATAAATTTGATTTAGGTTCAAATATTATCTTTGAATGGGTTAGGTGGGGCGGTATACAAAGAAACATGCGAATCCTTGGAACGTTAAGTAAAATTTATTTAGATACCAACAGATCATTTAGATTAAAGGATTTAAAAACCATCCTAAATAATTTTATAGAACTCATTCCTGATAATAATTTTAAAGATCTAAAAGATTATCTTTCTGGAGAAGTTCAAGAAAGGCTTCAAATAAGGCTAAATCAAATATGAAAGTCATGATTCTTGCTGCAGGATATGGAAAGAGGATGATGCCCTTAACAAAAACAAAACCAAAACCATTGTTAGAGGTTGGAGGCAAAAGCTTGATCGAAAGAAACATCCAGAGTTTATTAGATGAGGGTTATGAAGACTTTATTATTAATACTTCATATCTAGGAAGCATGATCAAAGATCATGTAACTAAGAAATTTCCATCTACTAAAATTAGTTTTTCTGATGAAGATAAGCCTCTTGGAACTGGAGGGGGTATTGTGAAAGCACTTGATCTCATTGGAAAGGATCCCTTTTTACTAATAAATGCAGATATATGTCACGACATAAAAATAAAAAATTTAAATACAAAAATCAAATCTGCTCACTTGGTTGGCGTCAGTAACCCTGACCATAATAGCAATGGTGATTTTTCTATGGATGGCGATACTGTAATTGTAAGAAATGGAATTAATGACTTTACCTGGACTGGTATCTCTATAGTAAATCCATCAATTCTTAATAATTATAGACATCGAGAGGAGTTTTTTAACATATGGGATCCTGTAATGATTTCATCTATCAACAATCGATCCGTCACTGCTGAAATTATAAATAATAAATGGATAGATACTGGCACAGTTGATCGCTTAGAACTTGCTAATAAGGTTTATAAAGACGAAAATTAGAACATGAAAGATTCAAACTACATTATTGCGCCATCAATATTAGCATCAAATTTTGCAACCTTGGGAGATGAGGTAGTTAATGTATTGAATGCTGGTGCTGACTGGATTCATTTCGATGTAATGGATAACCACTATGTGCCCAATCTCACAATCGGCCCTATGGTATGCAAATCTTTAAGAGACTATGGAGTCAAAGAGTTTATTGATGTTCATCTTATGGTTGATCCAGTTGATGAACTCGCTCAGAGTTTTATTAAGGCAGGGGCGGATTTAATTAGCTTCCATCCAGAGGCTTCAAAACATGTTCATAGATCAATTCATGCAATAAAGGATAAGGGCTGTAAAGCAGGATTAGTGTTTAACCCAGCAACCCCATTAAATATTCTTGAAAATGTTATTGATGATTTAGATTTAGTTTTAATTATGAGTGTGAATCCTGGGTTTGGAGGGCAGTCTTTTATTCATAGTTCTCTTGAAAAAATTACCTCAGTTAGAAAAATGATTAATGACTCTGGAAAAGATATACGCTTAGAAGTTGATGGCGGAATCAATAATGAAACTATTGGCCTAGCATCTGCAGCTGGAGCTGATACTTTTGTAGCAGGATCTGCAATCTTTAATACGGATAACTATGAGCAGACAATCAACACACT
>JGI20160J14292_10002329_pt1 | contig 15357 bp, 19 predicted proteins | sample COG_10_FD_14292 | JGI IMG/M metagenome (IMG submission 14292) | reverse complement strand
CCCTCCCCCCTACCCCCTACCTTTGGCACCTAACATAGACAAGCTTTTATAGCAAGACTTGACAGATAACTCTAGTTGTGGTTTGGGTTGGGCAGTTGTAATAAGTGGTGCCACACTTAATCCCTCTTGTCAACAATTCCTACATGATTAATTCTCATGTCGAACATGAATATATTTCACTTGACAGGGGGCCTCCCCTTGTGCACCAGGTTTTTTTGCGCGGTAGCCTCCCATCTTCACGAGATGAGTAAATCGGGATCAAGTTCAAGTTATTTACAGGGAAGGGGATAAGGTAGGATTCGTCTGAAAGGGGCTTTCTAGCTGGAAAAAATAAGTAAAATAGTCTTCACCTGTTAATGGATTACATTAATTAAGTGAAGGTTAGTGTAAATGCTTGTTTAAAAGACGTGCAAAGTAGTCTTTTTTGTTAGTGACCACTAACTTTTAAGCTGTTGATATATAAAGAGATTTAAAATTAGTTAAAATAGTTGTTCACACATGTATTAGAAATATCTATAACATATATAGTTAACATGTAAGGCCAGAGGGCTTGACCCAGTAAGGGAGTATGCGCATAGCGCATTGAGTTACACATTCACAAATGCAAGCATTTGCATTAAGAATAATTGTAGTGTTTACACTACATACAATATGTAGTTTACAAGGACATATAAATATGTCAGTAGAAGCTAAACTAGACGTATTACTATCTATAGATGATACAAACATACCTGACCATATCCACATGAGAGCACGTCATCTAGCGAGGTTGTTAGATGATGTACATTCAATTGATGATATTAAGTTTCTGTTGTTAGCTCAAGTTATAAATCTAGATAGATCTGTTTCCGCGCTAGAAAGCAATGCTCTCCATATAAACAATAGTATAAAAACATTATTAAAAGCTATAAAGTCCTAATAAATTTTTAAGGTTTGGGAGGAGTTAAATGCTTGAACAAGCAGCAGCCTTATGCCTATCACTAGCTCTACACGAAGGTATAGTGCATAGCATTTATGAAGACTCTTTAGGTTACAAAACAGTAGGTGTTGGTCACAAGATTATTAAAGAAGACCCTGAGTGGAACTTACCTATAGGCTCTTATGTCAAAGAGGACAGAATTATTGCTTTGTTTTCTAAAGACTGTGAGACAGCGGTTAACGGCGCAAAAGCAGTTTTACCGTTTTTTAATGAACTACCTACTGACGTACAGAACATTTTAGTAGAAATGACCTTTCAACTTGGTAGCTCTGGCTTAAAAAAGTTTAAAAAAATGATTGAGGCGCTTAAATACCGTGACTACTACACAGCAAGCGTTGAAATGTTAGATTCTAAATGGAAAAAACAAACACCAAATAGAGCAAAAAACCTTTCTTTGAGAATGGAAGCCCATAAATACGTGGTTTAGCTATGGTAACAATGGTAAGGACGAGTAACAGCAGCGCTGTAAAAGCTATGGGGTATGACACAGAGACTAATACTTTATTTGTAGAGTTTAAAAAGGTAAAAAAATACCCTACATACCAATTTTCTCCGGTACCGGCCCATACAGCGGGTAGAATGTTTAAAGCTTCTTCTATAGGAGCCTATTACCACGCTTATATAAAGCCAAGAAAACAATATTATGTTTCTGAACCTTCTTCTTTAGACCTAACGGGTACTATAAACGCAGCCAGAAACAGTACTACAACTATTTTATTAAAAGCAATAAAGACTTACATAAATAGAAGCGAGATCCTGTCAAATGGGAGAAGTAATAAGGTCAAAAACAGGACAATTCCTGAAAGGTAAGTCTGGAAATCCTAATGGGCGCCCTAAAGGGTCTAAAAACCGCATAGCGGAAATGAAAAATAATCTAGAAGAGGCTATTAGAGAGCATTTAGAGCCTGAACAGATAAAAGCTGTAGTACAAAGCATGGTAGCAGAAGCTATGAACGGTAATGTCTCAGCGGGTAAACTAATTCTTGATAAAGTCATGTCTAACGCCAAGGCTAACGAGGATGACGGGGAAGAGCAGCCAGAAATAATAATTAAAATTGAAAATCTTACGCCACAGCATCTTAAAGAAGTTGAAGGCGAAACAATTGAGCAAGAGGATATATAAATGGACGGAAAGCAGTGTAGAAAAAGCCAAAAAGGTGGTGGTCAAGTAGAAGGAGGTGCTCCTAAAGCTTCTTTGTACCAGCCCCCTAAGTTTATGGGGCAGTCTGGTCAAGGTAATAATCAAAGCACTAGCAGAGGAAAAGGACGAGCGTAATGCCTTCTCCTGCAAAAGGTAAAGCTAAAGTAAAAGTTACCTCTAGTGGAAAAAGAGTTAGTTACGGGCAGGCAGGTCCTGCTAAAGGAGGTGGTCCTAGGGTTAAACCTGGAACAAGTAAAGGTGATAGTTATTGTGCCCGCAGTTTGGGTATAAAAAAGAGATTACCTAAATCTAAACAAAGTGACCCTAACACACCGAATAATCTGTCTCGTAAAAGATGGAAATGTTCGGGATCTAAATCTAGGAAGTAATAATGCCTAAAGGTCTTTATGCAAATATAAATGCTAAAAAAAAGAGAATCAAAGCAGGTTCTGGCGAGTCTATGAGAAAGCCAGGTACTAAAGGTGCTCCTACAGCAAAAGCTTTTAAAAAATCAGCTAAAACTGCTAAAAAATATTAGTGAGCGAATTTAATGTACAGTTCCACCCAGGCCAAGTAGCTATACATAATAGCTCTGCTAGGTTTAAAGTGGTAGCTGCTGGCAGGCGTTTCGGTAAGTCTCACTTTGCAGCATATAATCTTGGTATTGAAGCTCTCAAAACTACAAACGAACAAGGTTATAGGCTCACTCCGGAGCATGGTGTTTATTACATAGCTCCAACCTTCGACCAAGCAAAACGTGTTATGTGGCCTAAACTGAGAGAAATCCTAGGCTATGTAAAAAAAGGAGGTCTAATCGTCAAAGAAAATACTAATGACGGTTGGATTGAACTTGTTTCTGGAAGAAGGATCTTTATCAAAGGTGCTGATAACCCCGATTCCCTTCGGGGTATCGCACTTTCCTATGTTGTGCTAGATGAATATGCCGACATGAAAGAAGATACATGGAGTCTTATTATAAGACCCGCTTTAGGTGACGTAGAAGGGAAAGCTTTATTTATAGGCACACCTAAAGGAAAGAATCATTTTTATAAAATATTTATAGGGGCATTGGAAAAACCATTGCCTGCTGATTGGGATGATAGTAAACCAAACCCTTGGAATAAATGGGAATCATTTCATTTTAAAACAATAGACAATCCTTTCTTATCTCGTGATGAAGTTTTCGATATGGAAGCTGATGAAAGTATGTCAAGAGAAGCTGTTCGCCAAGAACTAGAAGCTTCTTTTGTTTCAGGAGGCGGTAAGCATTTAAATGCAGATTGGTTTCCTATAACAGATACTTTACCAAGTGAAGAAGGGCAAATAGTAGTAACAGTAGATCTTGCTGGCTACGCAAAATCAGATGGTAAACATAAGCCCCGTACAGATGAAACTGTAATCTGTACCACGCTTATAAGTTCTGAAGGCTGGACTGTTGTAAACATGGAACACGGTCATTGGGATGTCAGAGAAGTAGCTTTACGGATTATGCGTACTTCAGGTAAATACCCAGGGTGCTCTTTAGGAGTAGAAAAAGGGGCTTTATTTAACGCTGTTGGGCCTTATTTAGAAGATGAAATGAGAAGGCTTAATAGATATATACAAGTAAACCCTCTTACTCATGCCAACACAAAAAAACTTGACCGCATTATATGGGCTTTACAAGGTAGAGCACAAAGAGGTCAAATTAAATTAAAGCAAGGAAATTGGAATCAATGGTTTCTTGATCAGTGTTCTGATCTTGGAGATCCTTTATCACACGATGATGGCCCAGATGCTCTGGCTTATGCAGACCAGTTAGCGTCTGTAAACTATATTGACCTAGACACTTTTGAGGATACGTACTTTGATGTACTTGACCTTGATTCAGGCTATTAAGGAATTATATGAGCAATGAAATCATTGTAGACAATCCAAGCGAAATCGACGGTCAAGGAAACGCCGACGATGCTTCTAAAGAGCTTGTATCTTGGATTATAGAAACAATAGACCCTTGGAGAGACTACCGAAACAATTTACCGGAAACTCGCCGCTGGGGTGAGTATTACCGTATGTGGAGAGGCTACTGGGATGAGTCTAGCAAAAGCAGATCATCAGAAAGATCTAAGTTAATAGCACCTGCTTTAGCACAGGCTATTGAAACTTCTGTAGCAGAAGCAGAAGAAGCCTTATTGTCTCGTGAGGTATGGTTTGACGTAGCTGACGACATGATGGATGAAGAGAAAAAAGACGCATCTATTATGGCTAATTTACTCCGCGAAGATTTAGATATGGTACATGCAAAAGCCGCTTTAAGCGAAGCTTTTACTAACGGGGCTATATTTGGTACAGGTTTAATTAAACAAAACATAGAAATTAAACAAAGTGATAATGTAATAAGAAACGAAGAAGGTGATATTAAAGCTGATGAAGAAAAAAGAGTTATTGTAAAACTCGAAGCTATAAAACCTTCTAATTTTGTACCTGACCCTGCTGGCGCTACGTTAGAGGCAATGCAGGGATTTGCTATAGATTATCCTAACAAACCTGTGCATGATGTTTTAGAAAAAATTGAAAGTGGTGTTTACAGAAAAGAAGCGTTACCTTTTATATCTTCTATGACACGCCCTTCAAGAGAAGAAGACGCAGACTTTGACCCTACTGTAAATGATAATGATACTATGACTCTTACTTTATGTGAGTATCACGGTAAAGTACCTTTATTTCTTTTAGATAAAGCTATAGAAAGTAATGAAATAATTGATGAGCTTTTAAAAAAAGACTTTGAAGCAGACGGAAGTGATGGTCCTTTAGTAGAGGCTATTATTACAGTTGCTAACGGAAATGTTTTGCTACGCGCAATGGTAAACCCATTTTTAGGCGCTGATAGATCAGTAAAAGCTTTTCGGTGGGAAGTTGTCCCTAACAAGTTTTGGGGGCGTGGAGTAGCCGAGAAAGGCTACAATCCACAAAAAGCTCTTGATGCAGAACTAAGAGCACGTATTGATACACTAGGTTTTGTTTCAGCACCTATGCTAGGTATGGACGCAGGTCGAGTACCTAGAGGGTTTAGGCCAGAAGTAAAACCAGGAAAGATTTGGCTGACTAACGGGAACCCAAGTGAAGTACTACAGCCCGTTGGAATAGGTCAGGTAAACCCCAACACATTTAACCATACTGGCGAGTTGCAGCAAATGGTTCAAATGGGTACAGGGGCTTTTGATACCGCCACTACTTTACGAGGTAGTACGCAATCAGGAGGTAATGCAGCTAACAGTGGCTCTATGATGCTAGGGGCTTTTGTTAAAAGGGCTAAGAGGGCTGTACAAAACATTGAGCGAGAATTAATCGTTCCTGTTATTAAAGGCGTAGCAAGACGCTATTTACAGTTCTCTCCTTCTCGTTACCCTTTTGATGATGCTAAATGGGTAGTAAAAGGTGGTATTGGTATAATTGCAAGAGAAATTGAGCAACTTAATTTAACTCAGCTAATTGCAATGCTTCCTGAAGGTGCTAATACTGCAAAACTAGCAGCCGCACAGGGGTTTATCGAACTTTCTTCTGTAATTAACAAACATCAAATATTCCAAGCTTTAGAACAGGATCAACAAGCTTTACAGCAGCAGCAACAACAACAGCAAGAACAACAAGCTAAAATCTCAGAACTTGAGCAGCAAATAAAACAGCTTGAAATGGAATCTATTACTTTACAAAATCAAAAGCTTATTGCTGANGCTCGTGAGCTTATGTCCCGTGCAGAAGTGAATGAACGCAGAGCAGACGATCAAGACGTGCGGACTTCTATAGAAATAGGAAAATTAGAACTTCAACAAGGAGATCTAATGAACACAATGGAACAAAATGAGCTAAACGATAGAAGATTGGATCTGCAAGAAAGGCAGATAGAGCTAAAAGAAAGAGAAGCTCGTGGCTCGTAGAGATGTTGTTTTTGCTAGAAAAGGACAGATTGATACAAGCATTTATTTAAAAGACTACGGTGCAGTAGGAGATGGGTTAGTAGATGACTCCGCTGCCTTAAACAGTGCTTTAGAAAACGGTGGTTATGTATATGGTGATTTAGGTAAAACTTACCTTTGCACTAGCCCTGTTATTATACCGTCTAATACAACTCTTGATTTAAGAGGCGCCACTATTAAACGCGGCTTTGTAGATCAATGGCTTATACAAAATACAACAGCCAAAACAACACATAACAACGTTAATATTACTTTAAAAAACTTTAGACTTACAGATGATGGGACAGCTAATTCTAGAGGTAATTTTATACTAATGTCGGGTGTAACTAATCTAAGAATAGAAAATTACACCTTACTTGCAACAGCACCTTATGCAGCATCCCCTGGTTACGGAGCTTGGAGTTCCTATATTACAGGCGAAGATATAACGATCACAGGCGTAGAAGTAGATAGTACAGCAAGTGGTCTGTACGCAGACGGTATGCACTTTGGTTATGTGAAGAATTTATCATTTACTAACTTTAATATTAAAGCAGGAGATGATGGTATAGCCTTTCATTTTGTACCAAGCAACTGGGATATACGAGGTACTGATGGTGTTTCTGAAAACATAAATGTATCAGGAGGTACTATATCCTCAGAAGATGCTAACGGAGTTCGTATAGGAGGATGGGGTACAGTTACTTCAAGTACGGCTTCAGGNAGTAACAGCGTTTGGAAAAACATATCTATAAGCGATATTACTTTTGGACCATGCGGTGGCCGTTGCATAAAGCTAGAAGACACAAGAAGCACCTCTGAAATTAACGGCAAGCACAATAATATATTTCTTAGCAATTTACGTTTAAACGAACAGAGCAGCGTTAGGCTAATAGATATACTTGGCAACCCTAATATTGCTACTTCTGGTAATTATACAACTCATAATTATGGAAGAGTAATTTTTGACGGTGTTAGCGGAGTACAAACTTCTGCCTCTTTACTTTATTGCGGTGGGGTTGATACTTTAGAGATGAGGGATATAAACCTAACTAGCGATCTAGCAGGTAGTGATGCAAACGTCGCTATACAGTTTAAGCAGATAGACAATCTTAATCTTTATGACTTTTACGCAAAAATAGATGGTGCCGGTACTAATTTTAGTCTAACTCAGGTTGTAGACACTAGACTGTATAACCCCGTTCTTATTGGGAACAGTGGTTTTCAGTTAATCGCTTTAGTAAAAAACTCTACTTTCGGAGTAAGCCTAAGAATATATAGCGGTGAAGTAAGGGACTCAGACAGACTTATACAAGCCTCAGGTACAGGTACAGTAGACAACTTTATTGTAAGCGGTACTAATCTTTCAAATGAAGGTCTTTATAAAACAAACATAACTACAGCAGGTACTAGTTTTACTTACGCTCCTCTTCATGTGTTAGCGACATCTGATGGTACTACAGGTGGTACCTCTTCAGCCGGTGCCGGTAATCAATATGTAGAACTAGAGATTAATGGAACTACGTATAAAGTACTACATGACGGAACAGTTTAAATAACGCAGGACGGGAGAGAATAATGCGTATTGAAAACGAAGCACTTGCTCTTATGAGTAATGCTGAAAAAGCAGAGTTTGCTATATGGGCAGACTTTCTTGAAGGAAAAGGATATGAATTGTTAACACAATTTTTATCAGGTCAAGCAGAAAGTATTCATTCTATTATACAAAACCCTTCTTCTTGGGATGAGCATATTTATGCTCGCGGACAACGAGACGCACTAAACTATGTGTTAAATCTTGAGTCTATATTAGAAGCAAGGGTATCTGAAAAAATAATAGAAGCAGAATTAGAAGAAGTAGAGGAGTCATTACAATTATGATATTACATGACTACCGCTGCTTAGAATGTGGTTTAACCCAAGAGCACTTTGTTAAAAAAGAGGAACGTATCGTTTCTTGTAAAAAGTGCAAGGGCGCCGCCAATCGTATTACCTTAAAAGCTCCTAATCCAGATTGGACGGGTCTTGCAATGGGTGATAGTGCCTCGCCAGAGGCTATCGAGCGTTTTGCTCGTGTAAGAAAGCAACAGAAGGATAAGGAAGAAAAGAGCTATAAAGAAAACGGGGATTACGGTCCCCGACCTGGCGCTTAATGTTTCCCCCTTCATTTTATAAACAACAGATTCCCATAACCTTAAAAGGCGGGATGAAGGAGTAATTATGTCTAATGGTATATTAGTTGATCTTCCTGAAGAAGATCTGGTCAATAATCAAGTTGAAGTAGATCAAATCGAAGCAGAAATGAGTGTCCCTGATACACAGGAAAAACAATCATTTGAAATGCCCGACAAGTTCAAAGGTAAAAGTGCTGAAGAGATTGCACAATCTTATATAAATGCTGAAAAGCGATTAGGTGAGGTTAACAATCAATTAGGCGAATACCGAAGCATGACTGACCGGCTTTTAGAATTAGAAGAAAAACGAATATCCGACTTGGAGAAAGGTGGTTCTGACAATATCGAGGAATTTGATATTGATCCAACAGAGCTACTCGCTAATCCGAAGGAGGTTATGGACCGTTATTATGAGCAACGTTTAGCAAGTGATTCTGCTTATACTGAGCTTCAAAAACGGCTTGACCGCATTGAATCTACTACTATTGAGCAGCAGTTTTCTGAAAAGCATCCTGACGCTTATGATAGATTTAATGACCCAGCGTTTTTAGATTGGGTTAAAACAAACCCATATCGCGCTAACATGGCAGCAACGGCTGTTAACACACAAGACTATAATAGTCTTGATTACCTTCTTACCGATTATAAAGAGCGCACTACTGATGCTCCTAAAAATGATCGGAGAGCAAGAGAACTCCAAAACGCTGCATTAGTAGCTACAGAGTCCTCCTCTTCAGGTAACTCTGCCTCATCAAGCAAAGTATATTCTAGGCGAAAAATTGTAGACCTTAAAATTAGAAATCCAGAGGAATACCGTAATAGAGCTTCTGAATTTACTAAAGCCTATGCTGAAGGTAGAGTGACTGATTAAACTTTCATTCTATATTTAAGGAAATAAAATGGCACTTGGTACTAACCATATCATTACAACGGAAGTCCCTAACTTTATACCAGAACTCTGGTCAGACGAAGTTATTGCGGCTTATAAATCTAATCTTGTATTAGGCGGTCTTGTCCGCAAAATGAATCATAGAGGCAAAAAAGGAGATACGATTCGTGTTCCTACGCCTAGTCGCGGAGCAGCCTCTACTAAAGCAGCAGAGACGCAAGTTACTTTAATTCAGCACGGAACGGACGCTGGTCTAGTAATTAACATTGATAAGCACAAAGAATACTCTCGTTTGATTGAAGACATTGTGTCTGTTCAAGCCCTTGAGTCTTTGCGTTCTTTTTATACAGATGATGCTGGTTATGCTGTAGCAAAACAAGTAGACACTGATCTGTGGATTGAAATGTTCAACACAGGCTCTGCCTCTTTGACTTATGACGCGGCTACTAACGAGCTAACTACCGCTTCTACCTTCGACACAATCCGAGAAGGAGACGGTACTGTATGGGANGANGGCNCTTCTACTGATATTACCGATGCTGGTATTAGAACTTTTGTTAAAGTTTTAGACGATGCTGACGCACCTATGGCGGGTCGTGCTATTTGCATACCTACTATTGTTAAGTATGACCTCCTTGGTTTATCACGTTTTACTGAGCAAGCTTTTGTAGGCGAGGTAGGCGGAAGTAACAGCATCCGTAATGGATACGTTGGCGATGTCTACGGCATGGACGTTTTTGTTACGACTAACTCACCTCTCGTTGAAGATAGCGGTGGCACGGGTGACAACGTTTCTGGTGTTGTTTTCCAGTCTGATGCAATGGTACTTGTAGAACAACTAGGTGTTCGTTCACAAACTCAGTACAAGCAAGAATACTTGGCTGATTTGTTTACAACCGATATGTTGTACGGTGTAAAAGCGCTACGAGACTCTAGCATTGTAACGTTTGTAGTTCCGACTGCTTAATAGCTACCTTGGGATCGCTCCCTCTCTTCGGAGAGGGGGCACTCTCCTATTTTAAAACTTCTAATATAGGAATCTAAATGGCAACTACTTACTTAGAAGCCCTTAATAGGGTTTTACAACTTATTGGGGAAGAACAAGTAGATCAAATACTTGAAACTGATTCTTATACAAATTTATTAAGTGCTTTTTTAAACGATATTAAAGAGCAAATAGAAGACTCTCATAACTGGAGAGCTTTAAAAAAAACATACAATGTAACTGTTTTGCCTTACTCTAATACAGCTACTATTACAGGCGCTAATGAAAGAAGCAGATTAGTACGTATTTATCAATCAAATAGGTATTCAGAAATACCGTTAGTATTTGATGTAACAGATTCTGTAAACCCAGACCCATTAATAGAAATTGATCTTGCTGAATTGTTGTATAAAACAAGCATAGACCCAGACACAAGACAAGATCCTGTTTATTTTGCAATAGATAACAGCGCAGGCGGTGAGGTTAACTTAAACGTCTGGCCTATTCCTAGTTCTCAAAAAACAATACAAGTAACAATGGTTACGCCACAAGAACGCTTAACAAATGCTAATACGCAAATATACATACCAACACGACCTTTAGTAGTGGGTACAGCTTGGTATGCTTTAGAAGAAAGAGGAGAAGAGCTAGGAGTAAACGCTTTATTCTCAGAAACTAGATTTAAAAACGCTTTAAATGACGCTATTTCTCGTGACGCGGCTGAGCAAGGTAATAATATGGAACTTGTGTCAGTATGACTTCTCAGTTATTACCTATAGACGCAGGCACACCAGGTAGGTTAGGGCTTAACTTTCAAAAACAAAACAGCCTTTTACCTTTTATATGGGCAACAGAAGCTACTAATTGCAGAATGGATTCTGCTCAAAGACTAGCAATTAGAGATGGATACGCTGTCACTACAGGCACACCTACCTCTTCTTTACTTATAAAGTCTACTTTTGAATACCTTAAAGGTGATGGCGCTGTAGAGACAGTATTTGCAACAGATGATAATTTATACAAAAACCCAGACGCCCCTGCTTCCATAAAAGGCGGTCTGTCAATAACAGACGGGGGTTGGTATTTTCAAAACTTTAATAACAAATGCTTGGGTTTTCAAAACGGTTCTAAGCCTATTGTTTATACTGGCACTAGTTTTGCTGTTATTACTGAGTCTAGCGGTACAGCCCCTACCTCCAAGGACGGTATTGCCCTTACAGCCTATGGACGGGTGTGGGTACTCGACTCTGATGGGCAGACCATTAAATACTCCAGCTTGCTTGATGAAACAAACTGGGGAGGAGCAGGCGCCGGTCAAATAGATATGGCTAGTGTTTGGACAAACGGGATGGACGAAGTAAAAGCTATTGCAGCTTTTAATGGATCTTTACTTGTTTTTGGTAAAAATCATGTAGTTATATGGGAAGACGATCTAGGCTCTACTATAGGTGTTAATCCTTCATCTTTAGCTGTAGTTGATGTTATAGAAGGCACGGGGTGTATATCACACTGGACTATAAGTTTAATAGGTGAAACTGACATTGTTTTTATGTCCCGTAATGGTTTGCAGTCTCTTGGGCGTATCCTACAAGAAAAATCAAATCCTTTAAGAACTGTTTCTAAATATGTAAGAGATAGGCTTGTTTTAGACGCAACTTCTTCTAATGTTTTAGATCTAAGAAGTTCTTATTCTCCAGAAGAAGGTTTGTATTTGCTAAGCATTCCTTCTAGTAATATTTTGTATACCTTTGATGTAAGAAATATGATCAAAGATGAAGAGCAAGATATAATATTCCCTTGTTATCAATGGGTGTTTAAAAACTCTAGTGGTAATTTTTTTAGCCCTTATTCTCTTTGTGTAACTCAAGCCGGTGCTTTATTGTTAGGTAGTAATACAGGAGAAATATACACATATGGAGCATCTACAGATAACGGGTCTGTAATTTCTTTTAAATACGCATCGCCGTGGCTAGACTTAGGCCCTGATTTAAACAGCAGAAAAAAGATGTTAAAACAAATTAGTTCTGTTTTAAACATTAGTGTCAACTCTAATGTATTTTTTAAATGGTCTACAGACTTCAACAATAAAGAAAACAGTATTTCAAAAAGATTAGAAGCACCTACTACTGCTGAGTGGGGTATTGCTAAATGGGGATTGTCAGAGTTTTCTGGTGGTAAAAAATTAACAATACTTGATCTACCTGCAAGACAAACAGGTCAATATTACAAGATAAAAATACAAACTGAAACTACAGGTGACTTTGCAGTAGAGCAGCTAAAGTTATTTGCTAAAATAGGAAGACTTACATAATGTCAGATTATAATCAAGTTAATAATTATACAGTTAAAGATGCTTTACCTTCAGGAGATCCTGAAAAAGTTATTAACGGGTCTGATATTGATGCAGAGCTTTCTGCTATAAGCGCTGCTATTACTTCTAAGATTAATAACACGGATATAGCAAACCAAGTTGAAGCGGAAGCGGGTACTAATAATACTAAAGTTATGACCCCTTTAAGATCAGAACAGCATGTAACTGCTTGGTCTAATGAAAACGGAGGTTTTGTAAGTGACATTTACGCTTTAACAGACCCTAACGCTGATACATTACTAGGGTGGGACGATAGTTCTAGCGCTGTAATTAATTATACAATTGGTTCTGGGTTAGCCTCTAACACTACTTCTTTAGAACTTGATATTAATAGTTTAAGCGGGACTACTCCGTTTGCTGATGATAAAGTTTTGTTTTGGGACGCTACTGACTCTACTAATAAAACCGCTTTAATTAGTACGTTTAATGGAGTTTTACAGCATGACACTTTAGACAATATACCCTCAAATGATCATATTGATCACAGTACTGTTTCCGTTACGGCTGGTACAGGCTTGACAGGTGGTGGAGATATTACTGCCACAAGAACTTTTAATTTAGATATATCAGCCTTAACTAACATGGATATATCTGAAACAAGCTCTAGTGACTCTATCTTAGTTAATGACGGTAGTGTTATGAAACAAATGAACATCAGCGATTCTGGTGTAAAAGTTGTTGAGTTCACTACTTCTAAAACTCTTGTTCAAGCAGACTCTAGTACTTTATTGTTGCTTACAGGAGGTTCTACTGCTACTTGTACTATCCCACCTAACTCTACTACTGCCTATCAAATTGGCGCTGTTATTTATGTAGGCAGCAGAGATACAGCAGAAGTAGGCATTGCGCCTGGTTCGGGCGTTACTTTAACGTCAATTAATACAAGCGACACTACTACTACGCAGAACATAACAGCAGGCGGTTTAGCTGTTCTTATTAAAGTAAACACAGATCAATGGATGCTTTCTGGAGACTTAGCTTAATGAGCCTTCTTACAGGTATTCTTTTAAAAGCAGGTAATACACTTAAAACATATCTGCTGGATGTACCTAATAAAGTCTATTCTTTTTTTAGCACACAAGCTACTGGTACTAGCGGTATAAGACTTGCTACAGACAGAGGTATAGATCAGAGAAAAGACAGCGTATATGTTAACGAAGACAATTGGCTACACCCTTTAGGTTCTGTAACAGATTACGAAGTTAAATGTACTGTCGCACCAGGTGGAGCAGCTTTAGAGGGGACAAGTAGTGCTACAGATGTTTTTTTAAACTTTTCAACAAACCGTTCTTGGCAGATAGAGTCTACCGGAGGAAATATACAATCTTGTGTTTTAACTTTTAATATTAGAAGCATTGCCGATAATACAGACACTATTACTTTTGATGTAAGTTTAATTGCAAACAGTACTGGCCCCTAATCTAGGTAGTAAAAAATGACAGATGCAACATATGTTGAAATAAAAGATAGACTAAAAGACATAGAGGTAGATATGGGTGCTCTTTCTCAAAGAGTTGAGGCTACAAGAGAGATGGTCACAGCAAATCAAATAGAGTTTAAAGAACGTATTAAAGAAGTAGAAAACACAGCCCAAGAAGGACTTGTTTCTTTAACATCTTTAAGGTCTGAACATAGAACAGGTACTGGTTTATTAGCTTTTTTAATAATAGCTGGTATCTCTTTATTAGCAGTATATAGAGGGTAATACATATGGTAGCGCAAGCATTAGCAGCTGGGGGGTCTTTAGTATCCGGCGCTTTAGGGATGATGGCGGGTAGAAAAGCAGCAAAAGAAGCTAAAAAAGCTAGACAAATAGCTATGAATGCAGCTAATCAAGCTTATTCTCCTATAAATGTTACCGGCCCTGGCGGAGCAGGCGTTAGCTTTGGAGGCCCCACGCCCATTATACCTAATCAAACAGAACAGCCTATGTTAGGCGGAGGTTCCTTCGGTGGCCCTAGCGCAGGATATCCTCCTGCCGGTCAGTTAGTTTATGAGGGTTCTAAGGGTAAATTTTACTCAGACGGAAAAGGTGGAAGAGTAACAGCAGAAGGTCTTCAAGTAGTACCAGGAACTAGAGGTACTGTAAAAAGAAGTGATATTGGTAGTGCAGCCGTAAGCGCTGGTGACTTAGAGTCTCTTAGACAAAACCTTGCTGGTACAGCTACAGGTTTTAGCCAACAAACGGGTTTAGACCCAAATACTATGGCTTTGTTAGCAAACCTGCAAAGTTCTGCTGGTTTATTTGGTGATGCAGGATTAAGAGGTTTAGGGCAGCTACAAGATTATGCAAGATCGGGTATGGGACTGTCTGCAACAGGTTTAGCAGATTCTTCGGATTTTGCTAATCAACTTAGAATGCAAGCGCAAGGCGCTTTTGGTGGATTAGCTGGTACACAAGAACAAGCTAGACAACAAACGTTAGATTTGTTAAGACAACAAGCGGCTCCAGAAGAAGAAAGAAGTTTTGCTAACTTACAAGATCAGTTGTTTGCTACAGGTAGGTTAGGTACTTCTGGGGGAGGTCTTCAAACAGAAGCTTTTGCAAGAGGGCTTGGTAGAGCCGATTTAGAAAGACAGCTTATGGCCGGTCAAGAAGGCCGTTCTGCACAGACTGCACAGCTGAACTTGGGTACAGAACTTGCTTCACAGCAAGACACTACGCTTACAAATGCCCTAGAACGTTTTAGAAACATGATTTCTACCAATCAAGATCTTGCTAAAGATAGGTTTGAAAGAACAGATTCTATATCTGATTTAAACTATCAAAGAGCACAAGATTTATTGAAAGCTAGTCCTCAGTTCTTAGAGCAAGCCTTTCAGCAAGGAAATATAGAAAATATTAATCAATATTTAAAAGGAATAGGCTCTGTAAACGAAAAC
>JGI20160J14292_10002327_pt1 | contig 15370 bp, 14 predicted proteins | sample COG_10_FD_14292 | JGI IMG/M metagenome (IMG submission 14292) | reverse complement strand
TCAAATTACAACAAATGCAGGTACATTCAACAAGCCAACGGCTGGTGATACTGCTTTTGAAATGAAATTTATGCCAAATTTGGATGGAACTGCTATGTTCGCTGAATCTAATTCAGGAACATTAATGATGCGTTCTTTTAAGTCTGACACAAAAGCCACTCGTATTTCTGCATCTTTAACAATTGCAGATGATGGTACAGATGGTTCTGATACTTCTATGGTAGCTAGAATTGGTTACGGAATTGAAAATCATTTCTCTGGAGCTGAGCGTTTATCAACTTTCTGGGGATACGGTGGTACCTTAGGTTTCGCTGATTTTGGTGGAGACACTGATTCTACATTCACAATTGGTGGTGGAGTCTTTTTAGGAGCTGATTACTACATCTTACCAAAGGTATATATTGGAACTGAATTTGGTTACAACCTTGGAATAGTAGCTGCTGATGATACTGCATTCGGTTTAGCTGGTAATGTAACAGGTATGTTAAGGTTAGGTTTCAGACTATAATTTTATTACATACTTTTCAAAGTATTAAAAAAGGAGCCATTTGGCTCCTTTTTTTTGTTAAATACATTACAAGAAGTATACAAAATGAATTCATTTTTGATGTATTGTGTAGGTTTTAATAAGTATTTATGTTAAACTCCTAAATCTATAAAGTGTAATTTTTTTACGATTAAGTGTAATAAATCTAAGTATATCTATATTTTTTGATTATTTTAGCAGCAATTAATCAAAAACTTAAATAATTATTATGAAAAAATTAATTACTATTATGTCTCTTGCAGTCGTTGGTTTTACCTTCGCTCAAGAGGAAGAGCCTACATTTAAGGTGTCAGGTTCTGTTGATGCCTATTTTTCAACTAGTTTAACGGGTCCTAACGATCAAGATAATCAACTTACTAATGGTTCCTATACGGCACCACCAAGTTCTATAATGGGAACTGATCAGCGTGGTTTTTCATTAGGCATGGCTAACATTACTTTTTCTTACGAAGGAGAAAAGGTTGGTTTTATTGCTGATATGGCTTTTGGTCCTAGAGCTGATGCTCAGTTTTTTGACTATGATGTTGTAAATGAGGCTTACATGTACTGGAATGCTTCTGAAAAAGTAACTTTAGTAATGGGACGTTTTAATTCATGGATGGGAATGGAAAATTTCTCTGCAGCTAATAACTTTCATTACAGTTATTCTCATATGTACACTTTTGCTCCTAGAAATTTCAATGGTATAGCAGCTCAATTTGACCTTGGAAGCGACCTTGGATTTGGTGTTGGTGTTATGAATCCTATTGATACAACTCTTAACAATCAAACAGGAAATTACTCTATTGGAGCAGGGATCAGCAAAGGAAATTCTGGTATTTCAGTTTTAAGTAGTGAAGATGAAACTTTTGTGGATGCTAAACTTCAATTTAAAGTTACGGAAAAATTTAACTTAGGATTAAATGCTCATGTAGCATCTTGGGATGATGATGCTGCACTTACTGGAAACAGAAGTTTAGCTCCAGGAACTGAAGGATTTACTTCAATATCTGCTTACCCACAAATTAAGTCTTCTGAAACGTTATCATGGGGACTGCGTTTAGAACACATTACTTTTAAAGGAGATGGCGATCTAAGTGTATTTACTCCAACTTTAACAGCTAATTATTCTGTAGGAGCTTTAACCATCAAACCTGAACTAAGATTAGATTCTTCTAGTGAAGATATTTTTTCTAACCGTGACATGGATGGTGTTACTGGTTCTATGACTTCTTTTACTATGGCTGCTGTTTACCAGTTTTAGTAAAAAGAATATTTCAATATAAAAAAAGGAGCCAATTGGCTCCTTTTTTTTGTCTACGACTCTTTTATCCATATTTATCATGTTAAGTCAAGTCACTACGTTTTTGTTACCCTGCGGGCTTTATGTGCTTAAAAATATAGTTCGTATCTTAATTTTATAGAGTAACAGCTTCCTCTTATACAACATATGCCTACTTATATTACTCCATACGGCCTTTCGTTACATAGGTTTAGTGTTTAATTTCATAATACCTTTAGTTTGCAACGCTTAAATTATAACACTATTAATTTCACTCAAAACTATTATGAAAAAAGTATTTTTAACGGCTGTTTTTGCCTTGATTTTAACATATACGTCTACTGCACAAGACTCTAATGGATACGTTGGTGTTTCTGTTGGGGCTGTAATTCCATTTGGCGATCTTGCCGACGAAACGAATACCGGCTTAGAGTTAGGTTTTATTAATGCTGGATATCGTTTTAACGAAACTTGGGGCCTTACTGCTAACTGGGGTCAGTTTATTTTTAAAGATGATAAAAAGTTAACTATACCTTTTGGTACAATTGATCAAGCAATATCTAGTAAAATTAATTACTTTGCCATTGGTCCAATGATTACATTTGGAAACTTTGATTTTAAGCCTCAATATGCTTTTTCAAGCGATAAAACTAAAGTTAAAATTACATCCGACATTGAGGATCTAGAAGATATTTTTAATAACGATTTAAGTATTGATGTTGATCAATTATGGATTTTGGGTACAACTTATAACTTAGATCTTGGTGGTAAATTTGGTTTAGCTGGCAATTTAGATTACGTTTTCATGAAACTAGATGGTTCTTCAAAGTATCATAACTTACTAAAGGTTTCTGTAGGCTTTAATTACCGGTTTTAAATTATATCATAGTAATAAAAAAAGGAGCCAATTGGCTCCTTTTTTTTTAACCTAGACTTTTGTATTTTTGTGCAATGAAAAGAATCATTATTATAAACGGACCAAATTTAAATCTTTTAGGAAAACGTGAACCTGGTATTTACGGTGCTCAATCTTTTGAGGATTTTTATATGGCTTTACATGATAAATATGATTCTTTTGAATTATCTTTTTTTCAATCTAATATTGAAGGGGAGTTAATTGATAAAATTCAGGAAGTTGGTTTTTCCTATGATGGAATTATTTTAAATGCGGCTGCTTATACACATACCTCTGTTGGCATAGGAGATGCTATCAAAGCCATAGAAACGCCTGTCATTGAAGTGCATATCTCCAATACGTTTGCCAGAGAAGAGTTTAGACATCAGTCGTATATATCACCAAATGCAAAAGGGGTGATCCTTGGGTTTGGTTTGCAAAGCTATGAGCTGGCTTTACAAAGTTTCTTGTAACAAAAAAGACGGTCATCTCTGACCGCCTTTTCGTGTATTTATTTCTATTGTTCTTAAATATGTATGACTTCGCCGTAGGCATCTGCGACTGCTTCCATGACGGCCTCACTCATTGTTGGGTGCGGATGAATTGTTTTGAGAACTTCATGACCTGTCGTTTCAAGCTTTCGTCCTAAAACCGCTTCGGCAATCATGTCCGTAACGCCAGTTCCAATCATATGACAGCCTAGCCATTCACCGTATTTAGCATCAAAAATAACTTTAACAAATCCTTCTTTATGACCGCCAGCACTTGCTTTTCCTGAAGCAGAAAAAGGAAATTTACCAACTTTGATATCTATTCCTTTATCTTTTGCTTGCGCTTCTGTCAATCCAACACTGGCGATCTCTGGCGTGCAATAAGTACAGCCAGGAATGTTTCCATAATCGATGGCCTCTACATGCTGACCAGCAATTTTTTCTACACACAAAATCCCTTCTGCGGATGCCACATGGGCTAGGGAAGGCCCAGGAGTCACATCACCAATTGCATAATATCCAGGTATATTTGTTTGATAAAAATCATTCACTAATATTTTATCTCTGTCCGTTACAATTCCTACATCTTCTAATCCAATGTTTTCAATATTTGTTTTTATACCAACAGCCGATAATACCATATCTGCTTCTAGTACCTCTTCTCCTTTTTTAGTCTTAATCATTGCCTTAACACCCTCTCCGGATGTGTCTACTGCAGTGACTTCTGTAGAGGTTAATATTTTAATACCCCCCTTTTTAAATGAGCGTTCGAGTTGTTTTGAAACATCTTCATCTTCAATGGGAACAATACGAGGCATGTATTCCACGATGGTGACATCCGTACCCATAGAGTTATAAAAATAAGCAAACTCAACTCCAATGGCGCCAGAGCCAACAATTACTATTTTCTTAGGTTGTTTTTCTAAGGTCATTGCTTTTCTGTAACCAATTACTTTTTTGCCATCTTGAGGCAAATTAGGTAATTCACGCGAGCGTGCTCCTGTTGCTATAATAATATGGTCTGCAGTATATTCGGTTCCATCAACATCCACTTTTTTCCCGGTTTTTAAAGTACCATAACCTGAAATGACATCAATTTTATTTTTTTTCATTAAAAACTGTACCCCTTTACTCATGCCATCCGCAACGGTTCTACTTCGGTTCACGACAGCATCAAAATCCTTATCAAATTCTTTAACTGTGAGGCCGTAATCATTAGCATGTTTTAAATATTCAAAAACTTGTGCAGATTTCAAAAGTGCCTTGGTAGGTATGCACCCCCAGTTAAGACATACGCCTCCTAAACTCTCCTTCTCAATAACGGCCGTTTTTAGCCCTAATTGTGAGGCTCTAATGGCAGTTACGTAACCTCCAGGTCCACTTCCTAAAACGATAACATCGTATTTACTCATAAAATCAATTTTTGAATTAGTTTTAAAGTGCAAATTTACAAAACCTATATGTAAATATTTAAATTTTAATTATGATTTTTTAAACTTCAAACTAACTGAATTTACACAGTAACGTGTCCCAGTTTTTGTGGGGCCATCATTAAAGACATGTCCAAGGTGACCATTGCAGGAGTTACAAATGATTTCTGTGCGCATCATTCCGTGAGTTTTGTCTAAAATATAGTCTACTTTACCTTTTATAGATTCGTCAAAGCTAGGCCATCCACAATGTGCATCAAATTTTGTATTACTTTCAAAAAGGGGTTCATTACATCCCGAACAACAGTAAGTTCCGTTATCAAAGTGTAAATTATATGTACCCGAATGCGGCATTTCTGTCCCTTTCTTTCTTAGAATTCTATATTCTTCGTCAGTAAGATTTTTTTTCCAGTCTGCTTCTGTAAGCTGTGTTTTTTTATTATTCATTTTTGGTAGGTGTAAATTTTAGTGCGGCTCCATTAATACAATGCCGTTTTCCTGTGGTGTTTTTAGGGCCATCGTTAAAAACATGTCCTAGGTGTCCACCGCAAACAGCACAATGCTCTTCAGTTCTAGCTGATCCTATGTTATAATCTACAGAAAAAGTCACATTACCTTCAATTTCTCTATCAAAACTTGGCCATCCAGATCCAGAATCAAATTTATGTTTACCTTCAAATAGTGGAGTGTCGCAAGCGGCACAGCTAAAAACTCCTGGTTTGTATATTTTATTAAGCGAGCTAGAGAATGCACGTTCAGTTCCAGACTTTCTCAAGACTCTGTACTGTATGTCATTAAGTTGGTTTTTCCATTCCTGATCTGTTTTATTGACCTCAAAAGTTTCTTTTTTCTGGGCATTTGACTGACAGGATAGGAAGAGACAAATAAAACAAATTGATATAAGTTGACGGAATTTCATAAATAGATATTAATTTCGAATAAAATTAAGTAATTTTCCTACGAGTAAATTTAATTTTCACATAAATTTGTGACTGTTAATTGTGTTACCTATCCAATATTGGAACACTGTTTGCGTTTTATTTTAAAAAAATAACTATATGAAAAATACCTTTTACATTGTTTTTATTTTGTGTGCTTCCTGCGCTACAAACCCATTTACAGGGAAAAAAACTATGGCTTTTATGCCAAACGCTCAGTTACTCCCAATGGCTTTTGCTCAATATGATCAGTTTTTAATTGATAATAAGGTTGTTAGTGGTACTTCTGACGCTGAGATGATTACTAGGGTTGGAACGCGTATTTCAATGGCTGCAGAACGTTGGTTAGATGCTAATAATTATCATGGATATTTAAAAGATTATGTTTGGGAATATAAGTTAGTAAAAGACAAAGCTGTTAATGCTTGGTGCATGCCAGGGGGTAAAATCGTATTTTATACTGGAATCCTTCCAATAGCAGATGGCGAAACCGGTGTTGCTGCGATTATGGGTCATGAGGTTGCTCATGCATTGGCAAACCACGGACAACAACGTATGAGTGCAGGAATTATTCAACAAGCTGGTGCCCTAGGAGTTGCCGCAGCTACCAATGATAAAAGTAGTGCAGAACAAAGTGTTTGGATGCAAGCTTACGGAGCTGGCAGTTCAGTAGCTGGTATGCTACCATTTAGTAGAAGTCATGAAACTGAAGCCGATCAAATAGGTTTATACCTCATGGCAATAGCTGGGTACAATCCAGAAGAGGCTTCTATGCTGTGGGAGCGAATGAAAGCCAATAGTGGTCAAAAGGGGCCGCCAGAATTTTTGAGCACACACCCTTCAAATGATTCAAGAATATCAAATTTGAAATCATTAGCCGCAGATGCTAAATCTGAGGCACGTAAGTTTGGTGTGACATCTTTTAGATAATCACACTCTGTTTTGAATTAAAATCTTATTTTAGGGCAGCTTTAAACCTAGACTAACTGTTTATGAAGATATTTGAAAAAGGAAGCAAAAAACTAACCAACGCATGGGCGTTCTATGATTGGGCTAACTCTGTTTATCCACTTGTAATTAGTACGGCTGTATTTCCAATTTACTACAGTAATATCACCAGCAAATTTGCTAATGAAGCAGGCAATGTTTCCTATTTAGGAACCATGTGGAATCCAACAACTTTGTATGACTATACATTGGCACTATCGTTTTTGATTGTTGCTTTTTGTTCTCCAATTCTGTCTGCGATTGCGGATTATATGGGTAATAAACTTAAGTTCATGAAATTCTTTTGTTTGTTAGGCTCTTTGTCTGTAATGTGCTTGTTCTTTTTTAAAGGGCCTGACACCCTATGGGTCGCTCTTACTTTTACGGTTCTAGCTAGCATAGGTTTTTGGGGGAGTATTGTATTTTATAATGCCTATTTACCTGAAGTGGCTTTTCCTGAACAACAAGATGAAGTTAGTGCTAAGGGATTTATTTACGGGTATGCAGGTTCGGTATTGTTATTAGTTTTTAGCCTTCTGATGGTTCAAAAACCAGAGTGGTTTGGAATTTCTGACCCAACTTTGGCACCACGTCTTACCTTTCTTTTAGTTGGTATATGGTGGCTTGGATTTGCTCAAATTACGTACCGCCGTTTACCTAATAACATTTTTAATCATAAGCCTGAAAAGGATTACATATGGAAAGGAGTTCGAGAACTTAGAATTGTTCTCAAAGAACTTTCAGAATTACCACAACTAAAATACTTTTTAATGTCTTTCTTTTGTTTTAGTGTAGGGGTACAAACCATGGTTCTTATGGCTGGTATTTTTGGGAGTCAAGAACTTGGATTACCTACAACAAATTTAATACTCACCATTATATTAGTGCAAGTAGTCGCTATTTTTGGAGCTTATTTGTTTTCGAAATTATCAAAGAAAATTGGAAATGTTAAAACATTAAAACTAACTTTAATTATTTGGGGAGGTGTTTGTTTCACAGCCTTTTCTTTGGATATTAAGCAGCCCAATGTTGACTATTATTTTTATGGTTTAGGTATTTTATTGGGATTTGTTCTAGGAGCTACACAATCGATAGGTCGGTCTACTTATTCTAAGTTACTTCCCGAAACTCATGATCATGCTACCTATTTTAGTTTTTATGATGTCACCGAGAAAATTGCGATTGTCTTAGGGATGTTTGTTTTTGGTTTGCTCATTTCATTGACAGGTTCTATGCAGTATTCAGTGCTGTCATTAGCGGGGTTTTTTGCGTTAGCATTTATCGTTTTAAATCGGGTTAAGGATACGGAATTTGTAACCTAGCTTGATATTATCTACTCCATCCATTAAAATGGCATAACAATTGAACTTTATGTGTTGTGATGTTACGGTTTACCCTGTAAACACTGATTTTAGATAATCGAAATATTAACTATTAATATGAAACTATTTCTGTTTTATGACAGAATGACCTAATATACTTATGAGTAACTCAAAATTTACAATGCTTGACAGTTTGTCATTACAAGACTTTGATGAAAATTCAGAGCTAATTCCACTTATGACCACTGAAGATGAAGAGGCTATAAAAAATGAATCTCTTCCCGAATCTCTTTCTATTCTGTCCCTTAGAAATACCGTGTTATTTCCTGGAGTAGTGATCCCCATAACTGCGGGACGAGATAAGTCCATTCAACTAATTAAAGACGCCAACTCTGGGTCTAAGGTTATTGGAGTGGTTTCACAAAAAGATGAAACAGTTGAAGACCCTTCAATTGATGATATACATACTACAGGAACTGTGGCAAGGATTTTAAAAGTACTTAAAATGCCTGACGGAAACACAACGGTTATTATTCAAGGCAAGAAACGATTTAAAATATCTGAAATCACTTCTGAAACTCCATACATGGTAGCTAACATTGAGGACGTTCCAGAAATCAGTCCTTTAGATACTACTGAGTTTCCAGCTATCATTGAATCTATTAAGGAGTTGGCACTTCAAATAATTAAGCAAAGCCCAACCATTCCAAGTGAGGCTTCATTTGCCATTAAGAATATTGAAAGTAATTCCTTTTTAATCAATTTTGTTTCTTCTAACATGAATCTTTCTGTTGTTGAAAAACAAAAACTATTGGAAGTAAACGACTTACAAGAACGCGCTTTATTGACCTTAAAGCATATGAATGTTGAACTTCAACGTTTAGAGCTTAAAAATGACATTCAGTCAAAGGTTCAGAACGATATGAGTCAACAGCAAAGAGAATATTTTTTACAACAACAAATCAAAACAATTCAAGAAGAATTAGGTGGGGTTAGTTATGAGGAAGAAATTGAAGCCATGAAAGGGCGTGCTTCTGTAAAAAAATGGGACGATAAAGTAAAGACTCATTTTAGTAAAGAGATAGGAAAATTACAACGAATGAATCCTCAAGTTGCTGAGTATTCAATTCAAAGGAATTATTTAGATTTATTTTTAGACTTGCCATGGAATTCTTTTAGTAAGGATAATTTTGATTTAAAACGTGCACAAAAAATATTAGACCGGGATCATTTTGGCTTGGAAGAAGTTAAACGACGAATCATAGAATATCTAGCCGTTTTAAAACTTAGAAATGACATGAAATCTCCTATACTGTGTTTGTATGGACCTCCTGGAGTTGGAAAAACATCTTTAGGAAAATCTATTGCGGAAGCCTTAGGCAGAGAGTATGTTCGAATTTCGTTAGGTGGACTTAGAGATGAAGCAGAAATTAGAGGTCATAGAAAGACCTATATTGGTGCCATGCCTGGGCGTATTTTACAAAGCTTAAAAAAAGCAGGCACATCTAATCCAGTTTTTGTGTTAGATGAAATTGATAAATTATCTAGTTCTAATCAAGGAGATCCATCATCTGCCATGTTAGAAGTTTTAGATCCTGAACAGAATTCGGAATTTTACGATAACTTTTTGGAAATGGGGTATGACCTTTCAAAAGTTATGTTTGTAGCGACTTCAAATAGTTTAAATACGATTCAACCTGCACTATTAGATCGTATGGAGCTTATCAATGTAACAGGCTACACCATTGAAGAAAAGGTTCAGATAGGTAAAAAATATTTACTTCCTAAACAAATCAAAGAACATGGAATCAAATCTTCTGACTTAAAAATCGCACAACCTCAGTTAGAGAAAATCGTAGAAGGGTATACCAGAGAATCAGGAGTCAGAGGTCTTGAAAAGCAAATTGCAAAAATGGTAAGATTTGCTGCCAAGAATATTGCAATGGAAGAGCCCTATGATATAAAAGTGAGTAACAATGTCATAATTGATGTTTTGGGAAGTCCTAAGCTAGAAAGAGACAAGTATGAGAATAATGATGTGGCGGGCGTTGTTACCGGCTTAGCTTGGACACGTGTTGGTGGAGATATTTTATTTATAGAGTCTATCTTATCTAAAGGTAAGGGAAGCTTAAACATAACTGGAAACTTAGGTAAAGTAATGAAAGAGTCTGCGACAATAGCTTTGGAATATATTAAGGCTAATGCAGAGCTTTATAATTTAGACGTTTCCATGTTTGAAAAGTATAACGTCCATATCCATGTCCCAGAGGGAGCAACACCAAAAGATGGACCAAGTGCAGGGATTACAATGCTTACTTCTTTAGTGTCTTTGTTCACTCAGAAAAAAATTAAAAAGAGCATCGCAATGACTGGAGAAATAACCTTGCGAGGTAAAGTTTTGCCTGTTGGAGGAATAAAAGAAAAGATTTTAGCTGCTAAGCGAGCTAAAATAAAGGAAATCATTCTTTCTAAAGACAACGAAAGTGATATTAATGAAATCAATGCTTCTTACCTAAAGGGCTTAACATTTCATTTTGTTTCAGAAATGAGTGAGGTTATAGAACTAGCGATTACGAATCAAAAAGTGAAAAACGCAAAAACGTTGTAATTAATACACTTTGATCTGGAATGAAATAAACCTCTGTTATATTCGTTTTAGAATTGATTTATTTACTTTTGCATTCAAATGAGGTTAGTTGTCGCATTTTTAATATTTTTTTCTAGCATTGCTAAAGTTCAAGCTCAGCTCGGGGGTGAATCAACTTATCAGTTTTTAAATCTCATGTCTTCTCCCAGACAAGCTGCTCTTGGTGGCAAAGTACTCACTAACGTGGATTATGACGTCACTCAACCACTGTACAACCCTGCTACTATAAATGTAGATATGGATAATCAGTTGGCGATTAATTATTCCAATTATTTAGGAGATATTCGTTATGGAACTGCAGCCTATGCATATACTGTTGATCGGAGAACTCAAACCTTTCATGTAGGAATGACCTACGTTAATTATGGTAGTTTTGATGGCTATGATGAAAATGGAATCAGTACAGGAACTTTTACCGGAAATGAAGCAGCTCTTTCCGTTGGATATGCCACTCAGATAGGCTATTCCGATTTTTATATTGGTGCCAACATAAAATTTATTACCTCTAAGTTAGAGCAGTATAACTCATTTGGGATCGCAACAGACCTAGGGGTTATTTATATAAATGAGTATTTAGATTTTAACGCTGCTTTAGTAATTCGTAATTTTGGAACTCAGATAACGACTTATGCAGGATTGAAAGAGCCGTTGCCTTTTGAAATTGACCTCGGGTTCTCTCAAACACTTGAAAATGTACCTGTTCGTTGGCATCTCACTTTTGAAAATTTGCAAAAGTGGCCTATCGCATCCCCCAACCCTGCAAGAGCCACCACCGATTTGGATGGGACACAAACAGAAGAAGACATTGGCTTTATTAGCAATCTATTTAGACATACAATTGTTGGATTAGAGCTGTTTCCAGACAAAGGTTTTAATATTCGATTAGGATATAGTTTTAGAAGGGCACAAGAACTTAAAATATTAGAGCAAAGAAACTTTTCAGGTTTGTCTTTTGGGCTTGGTTTGAAATTTAATAATATAAGATTTAGTTACACACATGCACGCTACTCATCGGCAGCAAATACTAGTTTTCTAGGTCTTCAAATAAATTTACAATAGTGAAAAAAATTACAATTGCAATCGATGGGTTTTCATCAACCGGAAAAAGCACACTTGCTAAACAATTAGCACAGCACTTAAAGTATGTTTATGTAGATTCTGGCGCTATGTACCGTGCCGTTGCATTATATGCTTTACAAAACAAATTAATTATTGGTACGGATTTAAAAATCTCACAATTAGTTAAAGAATTGCCTTTTGTTAAGGTCACTTTTGTTTACAATGAAGTTTTAAAAACATCTGAAGTTTATTTAAATGATACCAACGTCAATAATGCTGTTCGTAGCATGGAAGTCTCTAACGCCGTCAGTATTGTGGCTGCTGTTGCTGAAGTTCGCCAACAGCTGGTTAAACTGCAACAACAAATGGGAAGTCAAAAAGGCATTGTTATGGATGGTAGAGACATAGGGACCGTGGTTTTTACAGATGCAGAATTAAAGTTATTCATGACCGCCTCTTCTGATACTCGTGCAAAAAGACGCTTTGATGAACTAGCAGCGACTGACTCTAAAGTTTCTTTTCAAGCGGTATTGGATAATATAAATTCTAGAGATCATCTTGATTCTACTAGAGTAGATTCCCCTCTTTTTAAGGCGGATGATGCCATTGAAATTGACAATTCAAACTTAAGCTTGGAGCAGCAATTTGAACAGGTATTGAAACTTGTGAATTCCAAATTAAATTAAACACTAAAAAAGACTGCCTTTTGGACAGTATTTTCTAGTGTTTGTAATCTAATTTACAAATTAGGAATCACCAACTCTTGATCGGGATAAATAGTATCCGGATTTTTTAATATACTGGTGTTTGCTTGAAAGATTTGTTTATAGTTCATTGCATTTCCATAATATTGCTTAGCAATGACTCCTAAAGTTTCACCTTTTTTAACGGTATGTCTGTGAAAAACGGATGTATCTGCAACTTGAATATTAGCTTTAATATCGGTTGGATTGTTGCCGCCAACGGATTTTATAGCGTCCCATAAAAGGTTCTTTTCGTAAGGGCTTCCAGCGGTTCCCTTAATATTTAACACTCCGTCTTGATCACTAACGTCTCCATTTTGGATGTTTAATTTTTCGCCTAATTCTAATACGGATTGGTACTTTTCCTTTAACATAATTTAGTAGGTTTTAGATTTGTATAGAATAAATATATTAAATAATTTATAAACTTTACAATAAACTCATCAAATTTATCCTCTGTATGGTATTTCTCTTAAAAACAGATAAGAAATCATTTGGAATCATTGGGGATAAATCGTAACATTGCACTCCTTTTAGCAAATAATAGATTCATTAAAAGGAATTAACTTTAATTAATAACACTTTTATAGAAGGGCTTAATCGAATCTAGCTTCTGTAAAATACAAATTTTAAAACAGCCATGGCTGAAGAAAAAACCACGAAAGTGGAAGACGTAATTGCAGAAACTACTGCAGTTGAAGTCACAGAAGAAACTACCGCAGTTGAAGCAGTAGAAGTAAACGAAGCTCAAGCAAATCCTGAGCAATTCCTTGAAGAATTTAACTGGCATAACTACGAAGAAGGTATCGACCCTGTTGATGACGAGAAACTTGTAGAATTTGAGAAATTAGTGGCTAGCAATTTTGTTGACACTCTAGATGATCAAGTTGTAGACGGTATTGTCATTCATATTTCTGATCGTGACGCGATTATTGATATCAATGCAAAATCTGAAGGTGTAATTTCTTTGAACGAATTTCGCTACAATCCTAACTTAACAGTTGGTGATAAAGTAGAAGTATTAATTGATGTACGTGAAGACGCTACAGGTCAATTAATATTATCTCACCGTAAAGCTAGAGTTATCAAAGCATGGGATCGTGTGATTTCTGCTAATGAAACTGGAGAAATTGTAAATGGTTTTGTTAAATGTCGTACTAAAGGCGGTATGATTGTCGATGTATTTGGTATTGAAGCATTTTTACCAGGTTCGCAAATCGATGTGAAGCCAATTAGAGATTACGATCAGTATGTAAACAAAACAATGGAATTTAAGGTGGTGAAAATCAACCACGAATTNAAAAACGTTGTTGTTTCNCATAAAGCGCTTATTGAAGCAGATATCGAAATCCAGAAAAAGGAAATCATAAGTCAATTAGAAAAAGGTCAAGTTCTTGAAGGTGTTGTTAAAAACATTACTTCTTATGGAGTCTTTATGGATCTTGGTGGAGTTGATGGATTAGTACATATTACAGATCTTTCTTGGTCTAGAATCAATCATCCAAGTGAGATTGTTGAATTAGATGAGAAAATCAATGTTGTAATACTTGACTTTGATGAAAATAAATCAAGAATTCAATTAGGTCTTAAACAATTAAGCAAACACCCATGGGATGCCCTTGGTGAAGAGGTTAAAATTGGAGACGAAATTGAAGGAAAAGTAGTTGTAATCGCTGATTACGGTGCGTTTATTGAAGTTGTTGAAGGCGTTGAAGGTTTAATTCACGTTTCTGAAATGTCTTGGTCTACGCATTTACGTTCTGCTCAAGATTTCGTTAAAGTAGGAGATAAAATTAAAGCTCAGATTTTAACTCTAGATAGAGAAGATCGTAAAATGTCATTAGGTATCAAGCAATTATCTGCTGATCCTTGGACAGATATTACTTCTAAATTCCCAGTTGCTTCTAAGCACACAGGGATTGTAAGAAACTTCACAAACTTTGGTGTTTTTGTTGAATTAGAAGAAGGTATTGATGGATTAATTTATATCTCTGATTTATCTTGGACTAAGAAAGTAAAACATCCAAGCGAATTTTGTGCAGTAGGGGATAACCTTGAAGTTGTAGTACTTGAATTAGACGTAGAAGCTAGAAAATTAAGCCTAGGTCATAAACAAACAACTGACAACCCTTGGGATAAATACGAAACTGAATTTGCATTAAACTCTAAGCACACAGCTTCAATCGATGAGATTGTTGACAAAGGTGCAACTGTTAAGTTCAATGAAGATGTAGTTGCTTTTATTCCTTCTCGTCATCTTGAAAAAGAAGATGGAAATAAACTTAAGAAAGGGGATGAAGCTGAGTTCGTTATTATTGAATTTAATAAAGAATTCAAACGTGTAGTCGCATCTCATACAGCTCTTTTTAAAGCCGAAGAAGTTAAGCATGTTAAAGCAGCCGTTAAAAAGGCAGCGAGCAGTGCAGCAGAAGCAAAACCTACATTAGGAGATGCTAACGATGCATTACAAGCACTTAAAGATAAGATGGACGGAAAATAAGCCATTAAATCTATTATATAAAAAAACCCTTCTCATTTGAGAAGGGTTTTTTTTATGCTTAACTTGTTTGAACTAATTATCTATAGAACCTAAAACACGTTTCATAAAACTGTTTAAAGCTTCTTTTTCATTAGTCCCATCCTTAATCATTTTGTATACTTCAAGCGCCCCGTACATATTCGATATAAGTTCTCCTATGACATCTAATTCTTCGTCTTTAAGACTTGGAACTTCTGTTAGTGCTTCTAACGTTTCTAGCGTTTCAACGATATAGTCTTCGTCATTAGCCTCAATAAATTGAGTTAAATGTTTAATTACTGGAAGCTTCATCTATAAGGTCTTTTAAAACGTCAAACTTATTTGTTTGGGTTTGGTTAACAAACTCTCCAGATTTAAAAACTGCAAACGTTGGCAAATTGTCTACGGTTGCTAGTTTTCTGCTTTCAGGAAATTTTTCCGCATCTACAATTACAAAGCTAGCGTCAGACATTTCAGAAGCTAATTTTTTAAATTTAGGTTTCATTATTCTACAATTCCCACACCATGTAGC
>JGI20160J14292_10002325_pt1 | contig 15375 bp, 15 predicted proteins | sample COG_10_FD_14292 | JGI IMG/M metagenome (IMG submission 14292) | reverse complement strand
TTGCACCTTTAATATCCACAGATGCTCTTTCAGGAACAATTATAACTGACTGGTATGCTAATAAGAATATCCAAAATCAAAGATTGAAAATTAAGGTTTATATTAATTCAAACGAACTAAAATCTGAAAGTATTAAAATTAAAGTTGAAATTCAGAGTTTTAAAAATAATATTTGGTCACAACCTTTAACCAGTAAAAGCTTAGCTATTCAAATTGAAGATAGTATTTTGAATGAAGCTAGAAACTTAAAATTAAACTTGGATAAATAATTATTAAAAATGAAATATAATCCCTCTCTTATTGAAAAAAAATGGCAAAAAAAATGGCTTGAAAGTGACGTTTTTAAAGCCGAAATAGACTACAGTAAACCTAAATACTATGTTTTAGAAATGTTTCCTTACCCTTCAGGTGCAATTCATATGGGACATGTAAGAAACTACACCCTAGGTGATTTAGTTGCTCGATACAAAATTGCCCAAGGCTTTAACGTTCTTCATCCAATGGGATGGGATGCTTTTGGGCTTCCTGCAGAAAATGCAGCTATTGCAAATAAAACACTCCCTTCAGAATGGACGAATTCCAATATAAAAAGTATGAAGATACAGCTTAAACAAATGGGGCTTTCCTACGATTGGAATAGAGAGCTGGCAACTTGTGATCCCGATTATTATAAGTTTGAGCAAAAGATGTTTTTAGATTTTTATAAATTGGGTATTGCTTATAAAAAGGAAACTTGGGTTAATTGGGACCCCGTTGAACAAACCGTTTTAGCGAATGAACAAGTTGTTGATGGATGCGGCTGGCGTTCAGGTGCTCAAGTTGAAAAGAAAAAAATGAATGGATGGTTTTTGAAAATTTCTGCATTTGCAAACGACTTACTTAATGAAATTGATAACTTAACATCTTGGCCTGATAGAGTTAAAACTATGCAACGAAATTGGATTGGTAAGAGTAAAGGTGCCACTCTAAAATTTAAAGTTAACAATTCAGATAAAGAAATTGATATATTTACTACAAGACCAGACACAATATTTGGAGCTACATTTATAGCTATTTCACCTCAACACCCTCTTGCACTCGAAATTGGTAATAAGGATAATGATGCTCTAGACTTTATAAAGTTTTGTGAAAAACAATCAACTTCAGAAATTGATATAGAAAAAGCTGAAAAATTTGGATATGAAACCTCTCTTACTGCATCTCATCCTTTCAAAACGGATTTTAAGTTAAAAATATTTATAGCTAATTTTATTTTAATGGATTACGGAACAGGTGCAATTTTCGGCTGTCCTGCACACGATCAACGAGATTTTGATTTTGCCAAAAAATATAATTTAGAAATAATTGAAGTTGTAAAAAATAAAGTTTCAGAAATTGAGAGTGATTTACCGTATATTGGCGATGGCACTCATATTAATTCTGATTTTCTAGATGGATTAAATATAGAAGATGGGATTAAATTAAGTATAAAGAAATTAGAAAAATTAAATATTGGCAAGGAAACTACAACTTTTAGAATACGTGATTGGGGAGTGTCCCGTCAAAGATATTGGGGCTGTCCTATCCCAATTATTTTTTGTGATAGTTGTGGAGAAGTTCCAGTTCCTGAAGAAAGTTTACCCATTACTTTACCTCTAGATATAAACTTTGAGTCAAATGGAAATCCATTAGAAACACACCCAACATGGAAGTTTACTAATTGTCCAAAGTGTAATAAAGATGCAATAAGAGAAACAGATACATTTGATACTTTTTTCGAATCAAGCTGGTATTTTGCTAGATTTACTGATTTAAACCCTCTTAAAGCTTTTTCTGATGAAGCTATTAAATATTGGATGCCAGTAGACCAGTATATAGGTGGAGTAGAACATGCTGTGATGCATCTTCTCTATTCACGTTTTTTTATGCGTGCATTAAAGGCAGTTAAATCAATAGATATAGAAGAACCCTTTAAGTCTTTACAAACACAAGGTATGGTATGCCATCAAACTTTCATTACAGAAGACAAACAGTGGTTATTTCCGAATGAGGTAATAAAAGAAAATAACAACTTTTTGCATGCAGAAACTAAAAGGCCAGTGTTTGTTGGTCGAACAGAGAAAATGAGTAAATCAAAGAAGAATGTTGTTGACCCACAACAAATTATTTCTAATTTCGGTGCAGATACAGCACGCTTTTTTATGTTATCTGATTCACCACCTGATCGAGATATGGAATGGTCAGATGCAGGTATTGATGGTTCTTGGCGATTTTTAAATAAACTATGGAAATTTGTACTAAATCTCAAAAATTTTGAAAATGATGAAGAATTACTAAAAGATCCGTCTAAACAAAATAAAGAATTACTAACTGTTTTAAATGTTACCATAAAGGACATTACTAAAAATATTGACAATTTTCACTTCAATAATGCCATAGCTTCAATTAGAACATTATTTAATGCAATTATATCTTATAAAATTACTAATGTGTCTGACGAAGCAGTGGTTTTATATACAACAAAAAAACTATTAATACTTATAAATCCTATGGTTCCTCACATTGCAGAAGAATTATGGGCTACATTAGGTAATTCTAAAATGATATGTGATCAAGCTTGGCCTGAAATTGATCACCTTTATTTGAAAAAAAATAATATTGAAATTCCAGTTCAGGTAAACGGTAAAGTGAGGGCTGTAATAGATGTCCCTTTTGATACTAATAAGCTAGATTTAGAAAAAATTGCCATGAAAGAAAAAAATGTTTTAAAGTTTTTGAATGGTATTCCAAAAAAAGTTATAACAGTACCTAACCGTGTCGTTAATTTTGTTATTTAAAATGGTAACTATATGTTTTTTATTAAAATAAAAGTATTAATATGTTTTTTGTTATTATTAAGTGGATGTGAATTTTCTAAATATCAATCAACAAATCTAAAATACACTCATAATATAAACATAGAAACTCCAAATAATAAATATGACATGTTGCTTAAGAAACATTTGGATAGATTATTTAATAATCAACCTAAAAAAGATACTAACTTTATTCTTAAATCTAATATATCATTTACATCAAATGAAACATTGTCTGTAAGTGGTTTGAATGTTCTTCAATCTACAAAAGGCACTGTTCAATATTCTCTTATTGATTCAAAATCAGGAAAAATTTTAATGTCAGGTTCCGTTGTTACTTTTCCTGCACTAAGTTCTTCATCTAGCTCTCTATACACTAATGATGTTAGTCTCCAACATATCAAAGAGAGACTTATTCTTAGTTCAGCAAAAAAGTTATATTTAAAAATTAAGCTAATTATGAAAAAATTAAATTGAAAATTAAGTCAGATAATTTTTTAACCTCACTAAAAAATAATAATTCATATAAAATAGTTTTATTGCACGGACCAAACCATGGCCTAGTTAATTTACTTTACAACAAAACTATTGATGTTTTATCAATTGATTTAAATGATCCATTTAGTGTTTCTAAAGTGGATGGAAATGATTTTAAAGAAAATCCTACTATATTAAATGACAGTATTTCAACATTTAGTATGGGAAAAGATAAAAGAATCGTCCTATTAGATCTTACATATATAACAATTAATAAAACCGTAGAAAATATTATTTTAAATACAATAAAAGAAAATAATAATGATTATTTACTTTTAATAAAAGCCAATAATTTAGGTTCAAAAAATGACCTAGTTAAATTTATTGAAAATTTAGATTATGGATTTTTAGTACCTTGTTATGAAGAAAATTCTAATAATGTAAAAATAGATATATCTAGATTATTTAATAAGTATGGTTTTAATTTTTCTACTGATTTTATCTCCATTTTAAGTACAAAGTTTAACCCTGATACTTTAATCAATTTAACAGAACTTAAAAAATTAGAGAGTTTTTTAATAGATAACGAAAATATAACCGAAGAATCAATCTTAACGCTCATTACTGATAATATAGATTTAAATTTTAATAAAATTATACAATTATGCACGAGTGGAAAAATTAAAGAATCATTATTTTATTTAGATAAAATTTATGAAAATTCTTCTTCAGCTATTAATATAACTAGATTATTCATGAAACATTTTAAGATAATAGAAAAAATTCTCTTAAAAGTTGAAAATGGATCAAATCTTTCAGAAACTATAAACAATGCAAGACCCCCCATNTTTTTTAAAGACCGGCCGCTATTAACTACTCAATGTAAATTATGGAGTTTAAAAAAAATTAATCTTATTTTTAAGAGATTGATCGAAATTGAATTAAAATGTAAATCCAGCATCTATCCGGACAAAATATTAATTTCTCAATTTATATTGTCAACGGCATTGATGGCTAAGAATTCTGCTAGGACTTGATTTTTTTTATGATATAATTAAATTCAGACAAATTTTTACAATCTAAGCTTATACTTCCTGCATTTTTGTTAGCGTCATAGTTAATATTTACTTTTATACCAGTAATTTCTAGTAATTCTTTTTCTAAGTTCACTATATCTATTTCTTTTTGTAGTTTAGGTTTTAAAAATTTTGCCTGTCCTTGTTTTACAAGTTTTTCAACTTGCCTCGATGTTAATTTATTTTTCACTATTATATCTAATAAGTGATCGCAATCACTATGNCCTATTAGTGGTCTTATTTGCCCTATCGTCAATTTATTCTGAATTAAACAATCTTTAGCTAACTCTGATAAAGATAATANTCTAATTATATTAGCTATATGGGATCGTGATTTTCCAACNGCTTGTGCAACATCNTCCTGTTTATAATTATATTTATTNATTAAGGATTGATAACCTTCTGCCTCTTCAATTGGATTTAGTTCAGATCGTTGTATGTTTTCTACTAAAGATAATTCTGCTATCTTTTCATCTTCTACGTCATCTCTAATAATTGAGGGTATTTCATGTATTTTAGCTAGTTGAGATGCTCTCCATCTTCTTTCTCCAGCAATGATAAAAAACTCATTTTTCTTATTTTCCTTAGATTTCAATATTATAGGCTGAATAACACCCTGTTTTTTTATTGATTTTGCTAATGATTCTATTTCAGATTTATCAAAAGTTTTTCTTGGTTGCCAAGGTCCTGGCTCTATAAATTCGACAGGCACCATTTTAAATTTATCATTAACACTGCTATCTGAAAAAATTGCTTTTTTTTCAAATTCATTACCTAATAGGCTTGATAACCCGCTCCCTAATCCAGTATTCTTAAAATTTTTATTTTTTTTCATTATAAGTCTTTCTCTTGATTTATAATTTCGCCTGCTAAAGAAGCATATGCTTGTGAACCAGGGCAAGATATATCATACATAAGAACAGGTTGGCCATAACTTGGAGCTTCTGATACTCTTACATTTCTTGGAATAACAGTTTTAAAAACTTTATTATTAAAATGACTTTTTACATCCTTAGAAACCATTTCAGAAATTTTGTTTCTTTTGTCATACATAGTTAAAAGTATGCCTTGCAAAGTAATATCTTTATTAAAATTATTTTTAACAGAATCAAATGTGTTTATTAATTGCGTTAATCCTTCTAAAGCATAATATTCCGTTTGAAGTGGTATTATTAAACTATTCACAGCACATAAAGCATTTAAAGTTATCAGACCTAATGATGGTGGACAATCTATAAATATGTAATCATATTCACCCTTAATTTTTTTAATTAGATTGTTAATGAGATATTCTCTATCTTCAACGTTTACAAGTTCCTGTTCAAGAGCGGATAAATTTGGTGAAGTAGGAATAATATCAAGTTTTGGTATCATGGTAGATTTTATTGAATCTACTATATTATTTTTTCCACAAATAACTGAATATAGATCGATATCTCTTTCATTATATTTAATTCCAAAACCTGTGCTGGCGTTTCCTTGAGGATCGGAATCAATAATTAGTGTACGTCTATCACATGCTGCTAGAGCAGTGGCTAAATTAATAACAGATGTAGTTTTGCCAACACCACCTTTTTGATTAGCAACTGCTATAGTTTTATTTAATTTATTTTTCATCTGTAATACTTAACACATTTACTTTACTTATATACACAATTTTACCTAATTCATCAGTAATAGATTGATATATTTTATAATCTATATTTCTTGTTTTACTAATCTCTAAAAGCTCATTTTTATATGATTTACCCTTTAAAAACAATAGGTTAGGGAAATAGTTCAGATTAGATGGTCTTTTTTCCATATAGTTTTCTACATATTTAATTAACTTATTAAGAGGCGCCAAAGCTCTTGCCATTATTAGATTAGGTTTTAAAAAGCTTAAATCTTCAATCCGACAATTATAAATTTTAATATTAGTTTCTGACAGCATTGCTACTTCACGAATAAAAGTACACTTTTTTTGATCTGATTCTACGATATTTATGTTATTATTGCCCATCATGGCTAGTATCAAACCAGGAAAACCTGCTCCTGAACCAAAATCTAATATATTTCCACTAATATTTTTAGTAAAACGATATAACTGACCTGAATCAAGAAAATGTCTAACCCATATATTATCAAGAGTAGAGTTGCTAATTAAATTTATTGAATTTTGCCATTTAAACAATGTTTCGTGATATATTTTAAATTTTTCATATGTTTCACGTGAAACATATAAATGGGAACAAAAACTTTCATAAGAATTAATTTCCACTGAAATTTTTTTCTTTTGGTTGTTTTTTTAAATATCTCAAAAGTAATAAAGTAGACGTAGGGTTAAACCCTGGAAGTTTGGCTGCTTGCGCAATTGTATTAGGTTTTACTTTGTTTAAAATATCCCTAGCTTCATTTGATAGGCCTTTTACTTTATTGAAATCAACATTTAAGGGTATGCTAATGTTATTTTCCTTTTGATATGCATTAATATCTTCTTGTTGTCTTTTTAAATAGACATTATATCTACAGTCCGTTTCCAATTGAGAGTGCAAATTATTAGATATTTTCTTTAAATCAGGCCACAAAGAAAATAGGTCTTTGATATGATATTCACCAGATGACAAGATGTCTTTCGGCTTACGAGATTGTCCAGTTCTAGTAAACGGCAATTCATATTTCTTTAACTCACTTGGTTTTGCTGTCAATTTATCCATAATTTCATTTGCATGTTTAAGCTCATTATTTTTTATATCCCAAAGAACTTTTCTTTTATTTCCAACAACACCAAACTTAATTCCTTTTTCAGTCAACCGTTGATCAGCATTGTCAGATCTCAATAATAATCTAAATTCCGCTCTTGACGTAAACATCCTATATGGTTCTGGGGCTCCCCTTGTTATTAAATCATCAATCATAACGCCAATATAAGCTTCAGATCTGTCTAACAAAAACCACTTAGGATTAATGTTTAGTTTAATCGACGCATTAATTCCAGCAATTAAGCCTTGAGCAGCCGCTTCTTCATATCCAGTAGTTCCGTTTATTTGCCCTGCAAAAAATAAACCTTTAATTTCCTTAACTTCAAGAGAGCTGTTTAAAGCTCGTGGATCCATATAATCATATTCTATAGCATAACCATATTGACTAATTTTAACGTTTTCTAGACCAACTATGGTTTTAACAAAATTATCCTGAACATGTTTGGGTAAGCTTGTAGAGATACCATTTGGATACACTAAAGAGCTATCTAAACCTTCGGGCTCCAGAAAAACTTGATGCGAATCCTTGTTATTAAACCTATTTACTTTATCTTCTATACTTGGACAATATCTAGGACCGGAACCCTCAATCGAGCCTGAATACACTGGAGATAGATTAATATTATCAGATATTATTTTATGTGTATTTATGTTAGTTCTTGTAATACCACAATCAATTTGTTTAACCTTTATCTCACTGTTCAAAAAAGAAAATGGGACTGGAATTGGGTCAGCTGATTGCATTTCAACTTTTTTCCAATCAATACTTGATTTTTCTAATCTTGGCGGCGTACCTGTTTTCAATCTTCCAATAGGCAAACCTAATTGTCGTATCTTTTTAGCAAGAATTTCTGAAGATTTATCACCAATTCTGCCTGCAGATATTTTTTCATCTCCTATATGAATTATTCCTCCTAAAAATGTTCCTGTTGTTAAAACAACAGACTTGCAGAGGTAAACTTCATCATTTTGAAGAACAACACCTTTAATTTCCTTTTTAGAAATTTTTAGGTCTTTAATTGTTCCCTGAATTATTGACAAATTTTCTTGCTGTTTTAATAGTAAATTTATAGCTTTTTTATAAAGTTTCCTATCTGCTTGAGATCTTGGGCCGTGAACAGCCGGACCCCTTGATCGGTTAAGCATCCGAAATTGAATTCCTGAACTATCAATCGCTCTTGCCATTAGTCCATCTAAAGCATCTATTTCTCTTACTAAGTGGCCCTTACCTAATCCACCTATAGCTGGATTACATGACATTTCACCAATTGTTTCAATATTCATTGTTATTAGAGCAGTTTTAGAACCCATTCTAGAAGATGCTGCTGCTGCCTCAATACCAGCATGCCCTCCTCCAATAACAATTACGTCAAAACTCTTCATTCTTAACCTTTATTTCTTATTTACCAATACAAAAACTACTAAATATATCGTCTAAAATTTCTTCGACGTCAATATTATTAGTTATAGAACCAATAGCCGTAGCTGCAACTCTCAAGTCTTCCGCTGCCAATTCAGGATTAATGTTTAAGTTAGATAAGGAAGCTCTTTTTAGCGCATCAGAGGCTCTTTTAACAGCTTGAACATGCCTCTCTCTTGTAAGTAATGCGTTTTCTTTAGGCTCTAATGATTTTAAATGTTTTACAATCATTTTTATTAATTTATCAATACCTGTGTTTTCTTTTACAGAAATTTCATGAACGTTTTTTTTGTTTAATTTACCTAAATCTGACTTCGTATGAATTAAAATTGTTTTCGATGACTTCTTTATTTCAGTGAAATCAAAATTTTCATTGTCTGATAAAATCAAGATTAAATCGGATTTATCTGCTTTCTGAATTGCATTTTTTATGCCTATTTTTTCTATCTCTGACTTTGTTGATCTTATACCAGCAGTATCATTAAGAATGATCGGATATCCATCAAAATCAAGTAGTACTTCTAACACATCTCTTGTTGTGCCAGGTTCCTTAGTAACTATCGCGACGTTTCTATCTGATAAAAAATTAATTAACGAGCTTTTTCCTACATTAGGTCGTCCAATTAGAGTAATTACAAAACCATTTCTTAATCTTTCCCCAAATGAACTAGATTTGATTGATAGTTTCATATCTGTCAGTAAATCAATAATGTTTTCAGCAAATAATCTTTCAAGGTCAAAGGGGAGGTCTTCGTCTGAAAAATCGATTAATGCTTCTAATTTTGATAATAAAAATACAATATTAGTTCTCCAAGAACTGATTTTTTCTGATAAAACTCCTTCAAAGTGAGACATAGATATCTTAAATTGATTTTCTGTTTCTGCATTAATTAAATCGTTAAGACCTTCTGCTTGTGTCAAATCAATAATTCCATTGAGAAAAGCTCGTTTAGTATACTCTCCAGGCTCAGCAATACGAAAATTTTTCTGCTTACCTAATGTTTGAAAAATCTTCTTTTCTATCACTAAACTGCCGTGTAGATGTAACTCTATTATATTTTCACCAGTCGCAGTATGAGGACCTGGAAAAAATATAACTAAAGCATTGTCAATTATTTGATTGTTATGATCAAGTAATTTTCTTAAAGACGCTAATCTTGGCTGAGTTGGCTTAAATGAGAAAATTAAAGGCACAATGTTAGCGTGCTCACCTGATATCCTAATAATTTTTAAAGCGCTTTTTTGAAAGTTAGAAGCAGATGAAAATATAGTATCCAAATTATTATACTTTAAAGGTTAAATTTGTTTCACGTGAAACATTAATTTATTTATTCATAGCCCTAAAGAAGTCTTCATTAGATTTACTCTGTTTAAGTTTATCGGCTAAAAAATCCATAGCGTCGACTGGGCCCATCTGCATCAATATTCTTCTAAGAACCCACATTCTAGACAAGGTATCTTTCTCCACTAAAAGCTCTTCTTTTCTTGTTCCCGATTTTGTTACATCTATTGCAGGGAATGTCCTTTTGTCAGAGAGTTTCCTATCTAGGATAACCTCGCTATTGCCTGTGCCCTTGAATTCCTCAAATATTACTTCATCCATTCGAGATCCTGTTTCTACTAAGGCTGTGGCAATAATAGTAAGAGAGCCTCCATCTTCTATATTTCTAGCTGCTCCAAAAAATCTTTTAGGTCTTTGTAAAGCGTTTGCGTCAACGCCACCAGTTAAAACTTTTCCACTAGATGGTATAACTGTGTTGTATGCTCTTGCTAGCCTTGTAATAGAATCTAAAAGTATAACTACATCTCTTTTATGCTCAACCAAGCGTTTAGCTTTTTCTATAACCATGTCTGTAACCTGAACGTGACGAGATGCAGGTTCATCAAAAGTTGAACTGATTACTTCCCCATCAACAGACCTTTGCATATCTGTAACCTCTTCTGGTCGTTCATCAATTAATAAAACAATTAAATATATTTCTGGATGATTCTTTGAAATAGATTGGGCAATAGATTGTAGCATCATAGTTTTACCTGTTCTTGGAGGTGCCACTATTAATCCACGTTGACCTTTTCCCATTGGTGCAACCATTTCTACTACTCTAGTAGTTATATCTTTATTTTCTGGATCAAATTCAGTTTCAAAGTTTATTTTAGATTGTGGATATAGGGGTGTTAAATTATCAAAATTTATTCTATGTCTTACAGATTCTGGTTCTTCAAAATTTATCGTTTCAACTTTTAATAAAGCAAAGTATCTTTCCCCATCTTTTGGAGCTCTTATTTTCCCTTCTACTGTATCACCCGTTCTTAAACTGAATTTTCTTATTTGACTTGGGGATATATATATATCATCAGGACCAGCTAAATAATTAGACTCCGGTGATCTCAAAAAACCAAAGCCATCAGATAAAACCTCAAGAACACCATCTCCGTAAATACCAATATCATTTTCTGCTAGTCTTTTTAAACAAGCAAACATCATATCCTGCTTACGCAATGTACTTGCGTTTTCTATTTCTAAACTTTCAGCATAATCAAGTAAATCAGCTGGATTTTTTGCTTTTAATTCTTTTAAGTGCATCTTTTTCTCTTTTAGTGGGAAATGTTGAATTATATTTGGAGGTTTGGTTTAATTATAATTAAAGAAATAATTAAAATCATTAAGACAGTTGGTACTTCATTAATTTTTCTGTAAAAATTTGAAGATTTAGATCTATAACCCTTTTTAAAGTTTTTGTAAAGAATAGATAAATAAAAATGAAAAACAGTAAGAAAAACGACAAAAAATAGCTTTAATATAAAATAAACCTCACTCACTACATAACTATTGTCATAAACTAATAAAAATCCAAAAATATATGTTAAAACCATTGCAGGTTTCATAATAATTTTTAAAAGTCTTAACTCCATAAGTAAGAAAGTCTTGTCTGTTTCACTTTCATATTTAGTATCATGGTGATATACGAACAAGCGAGGTAGATATAATAATCCTACCATCCATGAAATAACTGAAAGTAAGTGTAATGTTTTTATTATATCATAATACAAATTACAACCTATATTTCGAATTCTTTAACAATTTCAATGACTTGTTTGACGCTGTCTATTCTACATTCAGGTGTAAGACCATGACCAACATTAAAAATAAACTTTCTGTCTTTCATTTTTTTCAATATACTTTCAACATTTTCTCTAAGAAACGGATTATGCTCCGGAATAAGAGATGATGGATCGAGATTACCTTGTATAGCAATCGATGGATTTATATTTTCTAATGCCCAAGATAAATTTACAGTCCAATCTAATGCAACACAATCAACATTACTTTCATATGAGTACTTAATTAGAGATCCTCCAGATTTAAAAGGAAAACCAATAACAGGAATATTAATATTTCTGGATCTTAATAGATGAATTATTTTTGCTATTGGATCAATAGCTAAATTTTTAAAAAAGTTATTTGGTATCATATGAGACCAAGAATCAAAAATCATTAATACATCAGCACCAGCTTTTGCTTGCATTTCCAATTTGTCTGTAATGTATATTACTAGAGTTTCAATAAGTTCTTGAAACCATACATTAGAACCCCAAATTGCCTTTCTAGTGTTAATAAAATCTTTGCTACTTTGCCCTTCAATCATATAACAAGCTAAGGTCCAAGGTGCACCTGAAAAACCAATTAAACAAATTGACGGCGGCAGGTCTCTTCTTAAAGTTTTTATTGAATTTTCTAAAGGCTTTAATAATAAAGGAATATTAATATTTTTTATAATTTTGCTTTCATTAGGTAACATTGGATCCATAGTTGGACCAACGTTTTTTGTAAATTTTACATTTCTGTTCATTGCCCAGGGTATCATTAAAATATCAGAGAAAACTATAGCCGCATCTAAGTTATAATATTTTAAAGGGAGTTTTGTGCTTTCTACAATAAGTTCTTCATTTAAACAAAAATCTATAAAGTTTTTTGCTCTTGATCTAATAGAGTAATATTCTGGGATATGTCTACCAGCTTGTCTTAAAAACCATATAGGTGTTTTTTGATAAACTTTATTTTTAAATAAATTATTTATTTTATTCACAATTTTTATCTTTTAATTATTTTAAGTAAAATTAGTTGTTATTGATGTATATCGAATTTCTGTGGATAAATACTTTATTATAATTTTATCAACAAGTTGTCATTTTATTAAGTGTTAGTTGTATGTAAAAAAAATAAAATATCCACAAGTAAATAATTCTATTTATATTTTTATTAAGATGTTCTTAAATTATTAGTATTATTGTTTATCTACAGTTAAATTTCAATAAAGATAATATTTATAATTATATTAACATATTATCAACAATTTAAAAAAGGCATATCATGATTATTATAGGTATTACAGGATCAATTGGAATGGGAAAATCTACCATTGCATCTATGTTAAAATTTTTTGGTATACCTATTCATGACTCTGATTTGGTAGTAAAGGGTTGATTGAAACTAATGCTTTAGTACTTAAAAAAATTAAGAAAAATTGGCCTGAAGTAATTGATATAATAGATAGTAAGGAAGTTATTAATAAGGGAAAATTAAGTGAAATAATTTTCAACAATATTAAATNTAAAGAAAATTTAGAAAAGATAATTCATCCTTTAGTAAATAAAAAGAGAAAGATGTTTTTAAAAAAATATGAGTTTAAAAAAAATATTGTAGGTATGGATGTCCCGTTATTGTATGAGACTGGTTTAAATAAAATATGCAATTATATCTTTTTAGCTTTAACCTCAGAGGAAAACCAAGCGAAAAGAGTTTTAAAAAGAAAAAAAATGACTAAGGAGAAATTTATATCAATAAAAGAAAACCAATGGTCTGATGAGATGAAAAAAGAACAAAAACCATATATAATAAACACAACCTATGGGAAGATATCAGTCTTTATTTTATTAACTTTTTTGTTATCTACAATTCTTTTTAAAGAAAAGGTTCTAAAAAAATGAGAGAAATAGTTTTAGATACAGAAACTACAGGTTTAGATTGTAGTAATGGAGATAAAATTGTTGAAATTGGTGTAATTGANTTAGAAAATCATATCCAAACTGGCAAATATTTTCATTCTTATATAAATCCCCAAAGAAAATCTGACCCAAAAGCAGAAAAGGTTCACGGGTTAACACAAGAATTTTTATCTGATAAACCTTTATTCCATGAAATTGCTGAGGATTTTTTAGAATTTATATCAAACAGTAAAATTATAATACATAATGCCCCTTTTGACCTAGGGTTTATTAATTCAGAACTAAAAAGTTGTGATATGACAGATATTGATGAAAATCTAGTTATCGATACTTTATTACTGGCAAAACAAAAGTACATAGGTCAATCAGTCAGTTTAGATGCCTTATGTCGTAAATTTAACATAGATATTTCAAACAGAACTATACATGGCGCACTTAAAGATGCAAAGTTATTGTCACTTGTATATCTTGAGTTAATTGGTGGAAAACAAACAAGACTAAATTTTTTGGATAATAATGAGTCTATTAAAGATGATAACAATGAAGTTTTTGACTTAATCAATTTTTATAATAATAAACCAATTATACCGCCCAAAAGAGTTAATGTTAACATTAATGATAATAAATTACATATAGAAAGTATAAAACAAATACCGCAAAGTATATGGGAAACTCTGAAAAGTTAACTTTTCATTAAGTTGAAATTAACATTATCTAAAATTATAGGCATAAATCCGCCATTCTGAGTTACACTTGCTATTATAGATCTGGCGAAAGGAAAAATAATTCTTGCCCCCTCTGATACTAACTTATTCTTATCAACAAGCTTTGTGTTTTCTGACTTAAAAAGTCCATAATAATCTAATTCTAAATGAAATACTGTATTCTTTTCTTTTTTAGATTTACAATTAATAGTAATCTTAATGCTTACTCCGAAATTAATTTCCCCATAAGGTTCATGGATAACGTTAATTTCAATATTAGTACTATTTTCTTTAATATCAAAGTTTTGAGTTCCATTTTTTTGAAAATTTTCGTAAGATAAATCTTTAATATATTGATTTAATATTATCAAGTTACTTGTTTCGTCATTTACTACTTTATTCATATGGTTCTCATTTTGACTAAAAGTTTACCTTTATAACGTAAATTGACAATAATACATATTAATTTTTAAATTTTTTTGTATAATGTTTATTTAATCAATTTAACAGTGGTGGAAAATTTAATATGCAAAATAGTCTTCCTTATTTAGATATTTTAATCTTTGGGGTTATAGCAGTTTTTTTAATATTCAGACTTAAAAATATTCTTGGTACCAAAACAGGATATGATTCCTCTGGTGCTGAAAAAGATAATAAAAGCTCTAATATAATACCACTTAAACCAGTTGAAAAAAACGAAAAATATAATTTAATAAGTAATGATTTAGATAAAATTAAAGAAATTGATCAGTCATTTAATGCAGACGAATTTTTATCTGGATCAAGAACATTTTTCAAAATGGTTTTAGAAAGTTTTACTAACGATAACTTAGAGAAAGTTCAAAATTTCATAAAACCATCTGTGTTAGAAAGTTTTAAGAATGCAATTGATGATAGAAACAAGGAAGAAGAAACATTAACTATTGATCTTAAATCAATAGATAAGAATGAAATATTATCCCATAAAATTACAAAAACGTTAATTAAAATAAATGTTATATTTGAGTCTAGACAGATCATAGCACTAATGGATAAAAATGATAAATTGATTGAAGGTGATCAAGAAAAAGAAATAGTTGTTAAAGATGAATGGGTATTTGAAAGAAAAATTAAAAA
>JGI20160J14292_10002306_pt1 | contig 15454 bp, 14 predicted proteins | sample COG_10_FD_14292 | JGI IMG/M metagenome (IMG submission 14292) | reverse complement strand
GCGGAAACTCCGCTAGCGGTCCCTACCACTTTGACTGGGCATGAGCAATCTCGACGGCAGTACGGCGGCTGTGTTTAGCTGGATGGGTCACCTTTTCAATGCCGTTAACGGTTAATGCTTTTTCGTCTGCAGGTAGTTGACTACTTCGCGCGCCGGGGACACCTTCTAAGTCAGACAAAAACAGATAGGCTTGCAGCAAGCCGTATCCAATTTCCGATACCACTTTGATCGGATACAAAACAGCAGTTGTTATCGCCCACGGAATGATGGCATTTTGTATGACTTGCGTGTTCGTGGGCTCGCTGACGATATGAGGCGCTTCAGTCAAACTCACCTGCTGAATTTTTGGTGCATCCGCGGCGGTGCTTGAGGAAGCACGCACGCTTGCTCCTTGGGCTGCCTGTTGACTCTGTTCATCGGGCTTGCGGTGATATGTAATAACGCCATTCATGAAGTCATTGGTCCGCGCAGGATCCACGCGCGCAGCGACTGGCTTCGTCGGCCGGTTGGGGACCGCCNTGGGTAAGCCTAGCCTTTCCAGCGCTAAATTGCGCTCNTGCACGGCAATAGGATCGACTGTTACGGCCCTCTTGGCTCGGAGAAAATAGGCTTTTTGGGGAAAAATAATGTGGCCGCTTGCAAGTAGCCGCTCCTCCTCATCCGTATAGTGCTCATTTGCATTAGGGGCTTTCTTTAGCTCAAGTGGCGTCAGTTATGCCTGCACCGCCCCCGCCGAGCGTTTGCCGACTACCCTGCGCCCGCACGCCGCTGCAAGAGTCTCGGAGCTGATTGCCGCTCCGGTCTCTTTGCAAGTACAACCAAGCCTGCTCAATGGTTTTGAATGAGGAGTTAGCAGGTGAGAATCGATATCAACGCATTACCGGTCGCAGCGCAGTACAAGCTGATTTCCTCGACGGTCATCCCTCGCCCTATTGCGCTGGTCACAACGTGGTCGGAAACTGAGGGCGACAACGCTGCGCCGTATAGCTACTTCAACGCGATGGGTGAAAACCCACCAATCATGGTGCTGGGTATTGAGCATCGCCGTGATGGTGAGACGCTCAAAGACACCGGCATCAACATACGTGACACTGGCCANTTTGTTGTCAACTTGGTTGATGAGCCCATGGCCGAAGCGATGAACATTTGTGCCATCGACTTCCCACCCGGGATGTCTGAGATTGCGCATGCCGGTCTGAATCTCGAGACCAGCGAGTGCGTTAAGCCTAAGCGCGTGACGGAGTCTCCCGTTTCATTTGAATGCGAGTTAGCGCACTGGATACAAGTGAGCCCCAAGCGCTACATGGCCGTTGGCAAGGTATTGATGATGCATGTGCGAGATGGTCTGTTTGACCCTGAAACAGGCTACATCAACCCGGAGCAATACAAGCCCTTGGGCCGATACTTTGGGCGGCTGTACACCAAGCAACATGAGCTGTTCGAGATGACGGCACCCACCTATGACGACTGGCTTTCAGATAAGCCGTGAGGAATTAATATGAACGGACTCTTAGCCGTCTGGAATGATTGCGATGCGCCTGTGCTCGAAAGGTACGAGCACTGGTACATGAATGAGCACCTACCCGACCGCGTCGGTTTGCCGGGTGTTCAGCAAGGCGTGCGGTATGAGACAACAAATTCCTCACCACAAAGCGCCTCGCCGCGTTTTTTTACCAGCTACGACCTCGATGATGTCAACGTTTTGGAGGCCGACGCTTATCAGGAGGCGCTTCGCAATCCGACGCTCGACACCCAGTTTGTTATGGCACATTTTAAAAATATGTGCCGCACCATCGCACAACTCGTCGCCCACGAGGGACGCTGCGCTGGCGCCTGGGTGGTGACGTTGCGGTTGGGGAGAATGCAAGGGCTGGATACGCCGAAATACGCTGATATTGATGCGTGGCGTGAGGTGTTGCGTCACCATGCCCCTAGCGCGGCGTGTCGCTGGCGTTTGTACGAGTCGGTTCTATCCAAACCGCCTGCAGGTGGGGCATCACGCGTCGCTGCCCCCTCCCCTGAGTCGCGTTTTCGCCCGGGCACTGATGCCGTGGCGCATGGCGTGGTGGTGATAGAACACCTGCGCGCCTCAGATGCGCACCACACACTTACGCAGTGGCTGTCGTTGCCCGATGTTCAGGCGTTGCTTGATCCATCAGACGCCGTAGACGAGTTTATTGAGATGGCCCGCCTAGACGCGCGCGCCCTGCCTGGAGCTACGGGGTAAGGTGTCACGTGTGAGAAAGCGATGCGCCTGCAAGTCAATTACGGTGAGAGGTCGCATGACACGACCAACTGGAGATACCCATGCAAGTAAGTAAGATCCAAGTGCTGGACAAAACAATTGCCTATCGAGAGATGGGTACTGGCGACCCCATCGTGCTGCTGCACGGCAACCCCACCTCTTCCTACTTATGGCGCGATGTGATGCCCGCACTGGCACCATTGGGTCGCGTGATCGCGCCAGACCTCATCGGGCACGGCGACTCTGACAAGCTGCCCGCCAGCGACGGTGATGATCGATACAGCTTCGCGACCTCTTACCGCTACCTCGACGGGTTGTTACAGACCTTGGGTATTACGGAGAAGGTCACCTTGGTGATCCATGACTGGGGCAGTGCCTTGGGCTTTCATTGGGCGCAAAACCACCCAGACGCCGTGCGTGGCATCGCCTACATGGAAGCCGTGGTCATGCCATTGCCCACATGGGATGACTGGCCAGAAAAGGCGCGCGGTATCTTCCAAGGGTTTCGATCACCCAAGGGAGAAGATCTGATCTTGAACCGCAACCTTTTTATTGAAGGGGTGTTGCCAAGTTCCATCATGCGACCGCTCACTGATGAAGAAATGGCAACGTATCGCGCACCATTTGCGGACGCACCCGACCGGCAAGTCATGCTGAACTGGCCGCGCGAGATCCCCATTGCAGGTGAGCCGCCCCATATGGTGGCACTGGTGCAGTCTTATGCAGACTGGTTGGCGCAAAGCACCATACCCAAGCTGTTCATCAACGCCGACCCGGGGTCTATTTTGGTCGGCGCACAGCGAGACTTCTGCCGGACGTGGCCCAACCAGACCGAGGTGACGGTAAAGGGGCTGCACTTTATTCAGGAAGACTCGGGGGCCGACATCGGGCGTGCGGTCGCCCACTGGCTGCAAGACATCTAAATAAGGCGCGGTCTGCGGGCGTGTTGGGTACGTGAACACCACATCTATATGAGCCACACAAGCGACTCCCCTCCCCAATCATCGGTACTCGCATGGCTACAAGGCCAGCCCGTTCTAACGGCTATTGGCTTGGCGCTGGGTACCAGTTTGGGAGCGAGCTTGGCGCGTTTCTCTTACGCGCTGTTCGTGCCGTCCATGCGCGACGACTTGGGTTGGCTTTATTTCACTCTGGGCGCCATGAACACGGCCCATGCCATGGGCTACCTCGTGGGTGCCCTCACGCTCTCTTGGGTGATCACACGGTTTTCGTCTGCGCGGTCTTTCGTCATTGGTGGCGTTTTAACCAGCATTTTCCTGGGGCTTTGCGGACTGTTTATTCAGCCCACCGCCATTGGTTTGTTGCGGTTTTTATCTGGTTTCACCAGCGCATCTGTCTTCGCGGGCGGCACCGTCTTAATCGCCCAACTCGCGAGCGCCCACCCCAAGCGCTCGGGCTTGCTCTTGGGTATTTACTATGCGGGCGGTGGCTTTGGCATGATTATTTGCGCCCTGTTGGTGCCACTCACGCTGACACTGGGCGCCGAGTGGGGCATGGCGCACCCTTGGCAACTTGGTTGGTACGTGCTGGGCGCAACGGGCCTGCTGATGACCTTTCTCATGTGGAAACCCAGTGCGTCGGTGCCCGTTTCACCGCCGCGCAAAACCACGGGTGACAGCACGGCCATCTCGCGTTACGCCAAGATTGCTGCTGGCTATTTTTGCTTTGGTATGGGCTACATCGGCTACATGACATTCATCATGGCAATGTTGCGCGAACTTGGCTGGCAAGACACGAGCTTGACAGCTTTCTACATCACCATGGGCGTGCTGGGTTTGTTCAGCGCTCAAATATGGGCCAAGGCACTCGACACCTTCAAAGGCGGTCAGTGCCTCGCCATAATCAATACTCTGTTGGCAATCGCGTGCCTGATACCGGGCTACTTTGCACTCACCGGTAGCCAAGCCTCTGGCATGGTGATAGTGGTTTGCCTTTACATATCAGGTGCGATTTTTGGTGCGTGTTTGGCGACTGCCGTTGCATCGACGACGGCATTCATTAAGCACAACCTACCGCAAACCCAATGGGTGGCGGCCATCACCGTGTTTACCAGCATCTTTGCAACGGGGCAAATATTGGGGCCCGCGCTGACCGGGTGGATTTCAGACAACGCAGGGGGGCTCGCAACCGGGTTTATTGTCTCTGCAGCGATCTTATTCGCGGGAGCCTGGCTGGCTTGGTTGCAAAAGCCTTTTCTCGCGCCAAGCCCTTAGCGCGCTTGCGGGAGCAGGTGCGGCACAACGTCCCACTCAGCAACACCCCACAACCGATCAATGAGTGCGGTCATGGTCTGGGCGTCAACGCCGCCGCTGTAGTGGGCTAGGCGCAGCGCCTTTGCGGTAATTTCGTCACGCGACAAGGTGTTGCCGGGGTCGCCTTTGGGCTCGTCAACACGACCGTCTAGCAAGCGACCATCATTGGTACGAACGACGACCTTGCCAATCCACCGTTTGGGGTAAGCGGTGTCCACTTCCCCATCAACCACCATACGCACCTTGGCACAAAACGACGTGGTGACCTCGGTTTGAAAGTGTCCATCGAACTCACTCAGCCCGGCGTGGCCAAACTGCGCCACCAGCGCCAAGACTGTTCCCATTGAAAACTTACTTTGATGCACGGTGCTTGGGTTCACCACAGGCCCCTAGTACGTCCACAGCGCCTTGGTGTACGCGCGTCTCCACGTCCGCGATGTCGCTCACTTGCAAACCATGCGCCTGCATGACCGCCAATAACGCATCCGCCGCAGGGTGGGTGTGTCGGCAACTGGCGTGGTATTTAAACGAGGTCTCCGCCGTCGCCCAACGCTGACCTAAGCCATCGGTTAGACACGCAACGTCGGTGTTGCTAGACATGCCAGCGCCCATTCCTTGGGCGCCCTCTAGAATTTGCGTTGCACCTGTAAATTGGTCTTTCGCCAGCGTGGCGGCCATGAGGCCAGTGGACGCCGCGTGCGCCGTGTGCAGTTGCTTGCTGTCTGCTGCCGTGCGCAAAAACTCCCATAAGCCAGCCGACATCGTGCCTGCCGAACCAAAGGCGTGCAGCATTTGATCGGGCGTCAATTTCAACAGAGAGCCGACGGCCGCCGCAGCCGCCAAGGTGCCCGCAGTCCCCGTGGTGTGAAAGATGCGGTAGTGCGGACGCCCAAGATACTCACCGACACGAATCCCGACCTCGTAGCCCACCACGGCCGCGGTTAAAAAGTCTTTGCCACTGGCACCGATCTCCTGCGCAACGGCAAGTGCGGCGGGAAACACAATGGTGGCGGGATGAAATACGGAGCCGTTATGCACATCATCTTGCTCGGCGACGTGCGAGGCCGCCGCATTGGCCATTGCCGCAAAAAATGCACTGGTGCCCCGGCGCGCATTGATCTGCTCACTCGGCCCCGTTATCGGCCCCGCAGCCCGCGCAAATTGCGCAATGCTCTCTACGGCACGTGCGCCATGCCCGGCAACCACTGATCCCACCCAGTCCACGAGCAAGTCCTCTGTCTTACGAATAACGCTTGGCGGGATGTCTGCAAAGACCGTATTTGCGGCGAAGTGTGCGAGTGTGGCGCTGGGTGTTTGCATAGTGGCAGTCATTGGGGTTAACGCAAGCGAACAAGAAAACCGAAAGCATAACGGCTAGTTATCGCATCGAGAAGAAATCAATGACGCTGGTAAGCAAAACATTAAAATATAATTAATTAGTACTATAAATATAGAAGAGAGTCCAATATGGAGTCATTTGACGCACTGATCTTGGCGCGTATGCAATTTGCAGCCAACATCACATTTCACATCCTCTTCCCAACTATCAGCATTGCCCTAGGCTGGTTTCTGATATTTTTCAAAACCCGTTTCCTGTCAACGGGTCAGGCCCACTGGATGGCGGCCTATCAATTTTGGATCAAGATCTTTGCCCTCACCTTCGCCATTGGCGCGGTTAGCGGCATCACCATGAGCTTCCAGTTTGGAACCAACTGGCCCGGGTTCATGAACACCGTCGGTAATGTCGCTGGCCCCCTGCTGGCTTACGAGGTGCTCACCGCGTTCTTTCTAGAGGCGACCATGTTGGGCATCATGCTGTTTGGCCGCGGGCGTGTCAGCGAATGGGTGCACACCCTCGCAACGTGGTTGGTTGCGTTTGGCACCACCGCCTCAGCGTTTTGGATCTTGGCCTTAGATTCGTGGATGCAAACGCCCAGCGGGTTCGAAATGATTGATGGCAAGGCCTATGTGCTGAGCTGGTTCGACGTGATCTTCAACCCCTCTTTTCCTTTCCGCATGATCCATATGTTGCTGGCCTCAGGCTTGACTGTGGCATTTTTGGTTGCGGGGCTGAGCGCCTTCCGCTGGCTGAAAGGCGATCGCTCCCAAGAAATCCAAGCAACCCTGCGCGTGGGTGTGTGGGTGGCCGCTGTGCTCATTCCGGTTCAAATTTTGGTGGGCGACCTGCACGGCCTCAACACCTTGGCGCACCAGCCTGCAAAGCTGGCAGCCATGGAGGGCATTTGGCACACGGAGAAAGGTGTTGGCGCGGTGCTGTTCGCCATACCCGATGCCGAAACCCAAAGCAACCATTACGAAATCGCTATTCCCAAGTTGGCCTCGCTCTACCTCACACATGACATCAACGGCGAAATCAAAGGTGTGAGCGCGTTTGGCGAAGACCACCCCCCGGTTGGGCCCGTTTTTTGGGCCTTCCGCATCATGGTCGGGGTTGGCCTCCTGATGCTTGGCGTCAGTTGGTGGAGCGTCCGGCAACTACGCGGCCAAGCCCCGCCCTCCACCTACTTAGCCAAGGGGTTGGCACTGATGAGCTTCGCGGGCTGGTTCGCCGTCGTTCCTGGCTGGTATGTCACTGAAATTGGCCGCCAACCGTGGTTGGTCTATGGCGTCTTGCGCACCGCGGACGCCGCGTCTGACGTTGCCACAGGCAACATCGCCGCATCACTGGCCATGTATTTGGTGCTTTATGCCGTCTTGCTGGCGGCGTACGTCACCACCGTGTTTTACCTAGCCAAGAAGGCCGCAATGGATGCGCTAGACGATGCCGATGACATCGGTGACTTAGACGGGGAGTTATCACATGCTTGAGTTAGGTATTGACTTGACCAGCCCAGCCGGCTGGTTGCCCTTGGTGTTCGCTTTGATCATGGCCATGTCCATGGTGGCCTACGTCATCTTGGACGGCTATGACCTAGGGGTTGGCATTTTGCTGCGCCAAACCAGCGATCTCAGCGAAAAGGACAGCATGATCGCCAGCATCGGCCCCTTCTGGGATGCCAATGAAACGTGGCTGGTTTTGGGCGTTGGCGTCTTACTCGTCGCGTTTCCATTGGCACACGGCGTGATACTCGGCGCCTTGTATTTGCCGGTCGCCGTGATGCTGGCGGCACTCACCTTGCGCGGCGTGGCATTTGACTTCCGCGTGAAGGCCAAGGCACCGTATCGCCCATGGTGGGATCGCGCATTTTATGCGGGCTCACTCCTAGCCTCTTGGTCGCAGGGCTTCATGCTAGGCCAGCTCATCATTGGCTTTCAAAACACCACCACTGGCAACGTCTTTAGCGCGGTCATTGGCATCGCGCTCATCGCCGCTTACCGTTTGCTAGGCGCCAGTTGGCTCATCATGAAAACCGAGGGTGCCTTGCAACTCAAAGCCGTTGAGTGGGCCAAGCGCAGCTTGTGGCTCACCGCCCTCGGGGTCGTGGCGATCTCTATCGGAACACCATGGGCGAGCCCGCGCATTTTTGAAAAGTGGTTTAGCTTTCCCAACGTCATCATGCTGCTGCCTATCCCGCTCATGACCTTGGTGCTGTTTTTGGTTATTTCACGCAGTCTAAATCGCCTGCCTTCTCGCCTGCATGCGGGCAACCAGTACGGCGCCGCGGTGCCGTTTATGGCGAGCATCGGCATCTTTTTGCTGTCCTCCTACGGGCTGGGCTACAGCCTGTTCCCGTGGCTGGTAATAGATAAGCTCAACTTCTGGCAAGCGGCCAGCTCGCCGGAGGCGCTGTTGGTTATTTTCTACGGCGTGGCCGTGGTCTTCCCCGTGATCATTGCTTACACCGCCTTCGCGTATCGCGTGTTTTGGGGCAAGTCAACGGCTTTGCAGTACTAGGCTACAAAACAGAGTCAGCCAAGGGACAGGACGGGCTCTAAGCGGGTAGGCTGCGGTTAATATCGGGGGCTAGTGCTTTCCCAATTGATAGACATACCGCATATACCCTCTATGAAAACATACGCCATCGCCCTGATTCCTGGTGACGGAATAGGCAAAGAAGTTATCCCCGCTGGACAACGCGTGCTGGAGGCATTGGCGCTAGCGGATAACCGGCTGTCCTTTGACTTCACGGCATTTGATTGGGGCGGTGACTACTACCGCGCACACGGCCGCATGATGCCCGATGACGGGCTGGATGACCTGCGAAACAAAGATGCCATTTTGTTTGGGTCTGCGGGGGACCCCGATATCCCAGACCACATCACGCTCTGGGGTCTGCGCCTAAAGATCTGTCAGGGTCTCGATCAGTACGCCAACGTCCGTCCGACCCGGATTTTGCCGGGCATTGATGCACCGCTCAAACGCTGCACACCCAAGGACTTGGACTGGGTCATCGTGCGTGAAAACTCCGAAGGCGAGTACGCAGGGGTGGGTGGTCGCGTGCACCAAGGTCACCCCATAGAGGTGGCCACAGACGTCTCAATGATGACGCGTGCAGGGGTTGAGCGCATCATGCGTTACGCCTTTAAACTCGCGCAGTCGCGCCCACGCAAGCACTTGACAGTGGTTACTAAAAGCAATGCACAGCGCCACGCTATGGTGATGTGGGATGAGATTGCAGTGCAAATCGCTGCCGAATTCCCTGACGTGCATTGGGACAAAGAACTGGTCGATGCCGCGACGGCCCGCATGATCAACCGCCCTGCGACACTCGACACCATCGTCGCCACCAACCTTCACGCCGATATCTTGAGCGACTTGGCCGCTGCGTTGGCCGGCAGTCTGGGCATTGCGCCCACGGGCAACATCGACCCAGAGCGCCGCTACCCCTCCATGTTTGAGCCCATTCATGGCTCTGCCTTTGACATCATGGGCAAGGGGCTGGCTAACCCCGTAGGCACGTTCTGGTCCATCGTCATGATGTTGGAGCATTTCGACGAAATGACCGCGGCTAACAACCTGATGGCGGCCATCGAACACGTCACCGCCAACCCCGCACTGCACACGCGTGACCTTGGCGGCGAGGCGACGACAGAAGAAGTGACCGCCGCAGTCTGTGCGTTGCTATCGCCATCAGGCCGGTAAAAAAAATACACCCCACATAACCGCGCTAAGGTCTGCAAAAATGGCATACACTGTGTATGACTTTGTGTGTCGGGAGAGACATTGACGGCTTGCCGATCAATGCGCCGAAGGAGCAACCGCCCCGGAAACTCTCAGGCAAAAGGACCGGCACAACACAAACAATCTGAAGAGTAGTTGGGTTCGTCGCCCAACTCACCGCAGGAGCAAGTACCCACCCAGCGTGCGGTATGAATCTCTCAGGTTCCAAACAGATGGGGCACACGATAGGCATTGGTCTATCTGTCAATTCTCCTGACGTTTTTTGGAACTGATCACATGCAACACATTGCCATTATTGGCGGCGGTATTACCGGCGTCACAACTGCTTACGCCCTCGCAAAACGCGGCCTTCGGGTCACGCTGTTTGAGCGCCACCGCTACGCTGCGATGGAGACCTCGTTCGCCAACGGCGGTCAAATTTCTGCTTCCAATGCCGAAGTATGGAACCACACCAGCACCATTCTCAAAGGCCTCAAATGGATAGGCGACGCGAATGCGCCTTTGCTAGTCAACCCCAAGCCCAGCTGGCACAAGCTGTCTTGGATGGCAGAGTTCATAGCCAATATTCCAAACTACGAACGCAATACCATCGCCACCGTCAAGCTGGCCATCGCCGCGCGCGAGCACTTATATAGCTGGGCGCAGGAGGAAGGCATTCCATTCGCACTCAAGCGCGCAGGCATTCTGCACATCTATCGCAATAAAACCGCCTTTGATCATGCGACGAACGTAAACCGCTTGCTTGCACAGGGCGGGCTATCTCGCACGGCGGTGAGCCCATCAGAGATGCGTGCTATTGAGCCAACGCTCAAGGGCGATTTTGTGGGCGGCTACTTCACAGAAAGTGACGCCACTGGCGACATTCATCAATTCACGGTGGGACTGGCTGCCGCATTTGAGCGCCTAGGTGGCACCATTTTTTATGGCCAGCAAATCGAGCGCATTCAAAGCAACGGCGCTACCGTGACCCTCACCGCCAAGGGCAGTGCAGATACAGACACAAGCGCCACCACCAGCACCTATTCGGACGTGGTGATCTGCGCCGGTGTGCGCAGTCGCGCGCTGGCAGAGCAACTCGGTGATCGCGTGAATATTTACCCTGTCAAGGGCTACGCCATTACCGTGGCCTTGCCAGACGCCAAGTCTCAAGCTGCCGCACCGAACGTCAGCTTGCTGGACGACGAGGCCAAGCTGGTCACGAGCCGTCTGGGCGAGGACCGTTTGCGCATCGCGGGCACCGCTGAATTCAACGGCTACAACCTCGATATCCGCGCCGACCGCATTCGCCCCTTAGTGGCCTGGGTGAATCAGTGCTTTCCCGATGTCGGCACCCGTCAGGTTGTGCCATGGGCGGGATTGCGCCCCATGATGCCCGATATGATGCCCAAAGTCGGTCGCGGACGGCAGGCGAACGTCTTCTACAACACAGGACACGGCCATTTGGGCTGGACGCTGTCGGCGGCGACTGCCTCCTTGTTGGCAGAGGAAATGTGCCAAGCCGAGTCGGCCCGAGTCGCCAAGGGGAAAGCGATCCTACCCGAACCCCTAGCGTCAACCTGATTTATCTTTAAAATCGCCCCAACGGTAACATCACCGTCTTGGGGCGTGACCGCACCAAGACCATGCGCGTCCAACGGCACCCGACCTGGCCTGCCGAAAAAAAGCCCGCCTTTTCACCTATTTGGGGCTTGGCCGATGGCACCGTTATTGCTCTAACAATTCGTTACCTTTAACTTTGGAGTTTCCATGAATAAGCGCGTCTTTTTTAAGTCCACGGCAGCTGCCGTTGCCATGCTAGCGTTCGGTGCAGCGCAGGCAGCAACCCCGGTTAAGTTTCAACTCGATTGGCGTTTCGAAGGCCCATCTGCCATGTTCCTGGTGCCGGCCGCCAAAGGCTACTTTAAAGATGCGGGCTTAGACGTCACGGTCGACTCTGGTAACGGCTCGGGCGCAGCAGTCACGCGTGTGGCGTCAGGCACCTACGATATGGGTTTTGCTGACTTGGCAGCGCTGATGGAATTCCACGCCAACAACCCCGACGCCCCTAACAAGCCCGTCGCCGTGATGATGGTGTACAACAACACGCCCGCCTCGGTCATGGCACTGAAGAAATCAGGCATTAAAACGCCTGCAGACTTGTCAGGAAAAAAACTGGGTGCGCCCGTTTTTGATGCAGGCCGACGCGCATTTCCTATTTTCCAACAAGCCAATAACGTGACCAATGTCCAGTGGACCGCGATGGATCCACCACTGCGCGAAACCATGTTGGTGCGCGGCGATGTAGACGCGATCACGGGTTTCACGTTCACGTCGCTACTCAACATCGAAGCCCGCGGCGTACCACCCGCTGACGTGACGGTAATGGCCTACCCCGACTTCGGCGTCAAGCTTTANGGCAACGCGATCATCGCATCGCCCAAAATGATTAAAGAAAACCCAGAAGCCATCAAGGCCTTCTTGGCCGCCTTCGCCAAAGGAGCGAAAGAGGTTATTGCCGACCCTGCCAAAGCGATTGAGGCCGTAAAGGCGCGCGATGGCATCATCAACACCCAATTAGAAGTGCGTCGCCTACAACTCGCCATTGATACGGTTATCAACAGCCCATCGGCACGGGAAGAAGGCTTTGGACAAGTCAAGGCCCCACGCCTCGCGCTNATGGCATCGCAAGTGTCTGATGCGTTCAAGACCAAGTCACGCGTGAAGGCCGATCAGGTTTGGGACGGGTCTTTCCTACCAAGCGCTGCAACGCTAGACATTTTGCCTAAGGCAAAATAAGTGCGCGCCGCAAGGCGACACGCTGGGTAGGCTTGCACCCTGCCCAGACCACCTACAAAGGGCTGAGGCGCATGACGCTCAGCCCTTTTTCTTGCGGCGAGGTGGCTAGAATGTCCCCACCGTATTGATGGATGAGGTAGCGAATATGTCACAACCGTTTGTTGATTTTGAAGATGTCTGGCTCGCCTATAACGACGAGCTATTGGCCGAGGGAAACTTTGCGGTCGAAGACATCAACCTCAAGGTGAACAAAGGTGCCTTTGTTGCCATCGTGGGGCCATCGGGTTGCGGCAAGTCGACGTTCATGAAGCTGACCACGGGCCTGCGCATGCCCAGTCGTGGACGTATCTTGGTTGATGGCGCGCCAGTGACTGGGCCGTTGAAGATTAGTGGCATGGCCTTTCAAGCATCGTCGTTGCTACCGTGGCGCACGACACTCAACAACGTCCTATTGCCTTTGGAAATCGTCGAGCCTTATCGCTCCAACTTCAAGGCCAAGCGTGACGAATACGTGGCGCGTGCCCAAGCCCTGCTAGAAACCGTTGGCCTCAAGGGCTACGAAGATAAATATCCGTGGGAGCTGTCAGGCGGCATGCAACAACGCGCCAGCATCTGCCGAGCACTCATTCACGAGCCCAAGATGTTGTTACTGGATGAGCCGTTTGGCGCGCTGGACGCTTTCACGAGGGAGGAGCTGTGGTGCACCTTGCGCGACCTTTGGGAGGCGCAGCGATTCAACGTCATCTTGGTCACGCATGATCTGCGTGAATCGGTCTTTCTCGCCGATACCGTGTATGTCATGAGCAAAGGGCCGGGGCGCTTTGTCGTGAAGAAAGACATCCATCTCCCACGCCCGCGTGACCTCGAAATAACGTACACGCCGGAGTTCACCGATATCGTGCATGAGTTGCGCGGTCATATCGGGGCGATTCGTCAGTCCGCCCCCAGCGCCAACGCGTAAGGAACTTGGTCATGAAATCAAAAAATATTGAGCGTTGGTCCCCTTGGATTCTCTTGGTTGCAACCATCCTTATTTGGGAGTTGCTGTGCAAAGGTTTTGAGGTCAGCGAGTTTGTGTTTCCCAGTCCCTCTCGTATATGGGAGCAGTTCATCGAGTACCGCACCGTGATTGCTGGCCATGCATGGCGGACCTACTGGGTCACGATGGTGGGCTTCGGTATCGCGATTGTGGTCGGGGTGATGTTGGGTTTTTTGATCGGTAGCTCACGCCTAGCCTATGCGGCGGTTTACCCACTAATGACCGCCTTCAACGCGCTGCCCAAAGCGGCATTTGTACCTATTTTGGTGGTTTGGTTCGGTATCGGCGTCGGGCCTGCTGTGTTAACCGCTTTCCTCATTAGCTTCTTCCCAATCATGGTGAACATTGCAACCGGTCTCGCCACCTTGGAGCCTGAGCTAGAAGACGTGCTGCGGGTACTGGGCGCCAAGCGCTGGGACGTCTTGGTTAAGGTGGGGCTGCCCCGCTCCATGCCCTACTTTTTTGGCTCGTTGAAAGTGGCCATCACGCTCGCTTTCGTTGGCACCACCGTCTCAGAGATGACGGCCTCTAACGAGGGCATTGGCTACCTGCTCATTTCAGCTGGCTCGGCGATGCAGATGGGCTTGGCCTTCGCCGGCTTGGTCGTCGTGGGTGCGATGGCGATGGTGATGTACGAGTTGTTTGACTACATCGAACGCCACACTACAGGCTGGGCGCATCGCGGCTCACAAAACACCTAAAGCGCGCGCCGCTCGTTGTTCGCGCGCGCATAGAAAAACAGACGTGCACCTGAAATCACTTTGCGCCGCAGCGACACACCCGTTACGCTGGGCAGCGCGGGCGCTCGCCGTGTTGGCGATGATCGGTGTGCCATCCGCATATGCCGGCGATGGCGACCAGACGTTGCAGATGGCATCGACGACCTCCACAGAACAGTCTGGCCTGTTTCGCGTTTTGTTGCCTGCATTTGCTAAGGTAACGGGCATTGCCGTCAAAGTGACCGCCGTCGGTACGGGTCAAGCCATTGATATAGCCAGACGCGGTGACGCCGAGATCTTGTTCGTACACAACCAGTCCGCTGAAGAGAGGTTTGTTGCTGAGGGCTTCTCTACCAAGCGTTACCCCGTTATGTACAACGACTTCGTGCTAATTGGCCCGGCATCCGACCCCGCACAGTTGGCTGGCTCAGACATCATCCACGCCTTAACAAAGGTGTCACAAACCAACGCTGCCTTCCTCTCTCGCGGTGACCGCTCTGGCACGCACAGCGCAGAGTTGCGCCATTGGGACATGGCCGGTCTCATCAACCAACAGGGCGCAGGCTACCGTTCGTGTGGGTGCGGCATGGGTGCGGCACTCAACATGGCCGCCGCCACCAATGCCTATGTTTTAAGTGACCGCGCGACGTGGATCAACTTTAAGAACAAGGCGCAGCTCCGTCTATTGGTCGAGGGGGATAAGAGCCTGTTTAACCCCTACGGTGTCATGGTGGTGAACCCCGAGAAACACCCACACGTCAAACAAAAACAAGCGCAGCAGTTTGTCGACTGGATCACCTCACCCGAGGGGCAACGCGTGATCGCCGACTACAAAGTAGACGGCGAACAGCTGTTTTTTCCAAACGCGAACGCCGCGTCCAAATAAGCCGCGATGAAAAACTGGATTGAATCAGTCTAAGGCCAACGCTTCGGTGATGGCATCAATCACGTGACTAGACTCTGCGATGCTGCTCACGTGGCCACCAGGAAGCCACCTGTAATCAGCGCGATCGCCCCAAAGGGACTGCATCCGTTGCTGGGAGCTTGCTGGAACGTAACGGTCATTGGTTGCTCCGATGACGATCAAGCGTCTTGCTTCGCTTGGTAGGGGGAGGCGTTCGAGACTGGTGCGGTCGAACACTTCGGCCATATGCTGTCGCACCGGCTTAGATTCGCCACTGCTTTTTTGGAGCAAATCCCAATCACATAAACGCCCTAGTAAGCCTTCGAGAAAAACCGCTACGCCACTGTGCGGCGCAACAACTGAGACGATACGAACTGAGTTTGGGGAACGCATCCCTAAATCAGAGAAATGCGAAA
>JGI20160J14292_10002289_pt1 | contig 15503 bp, 9 predicted proteins | sample COG_10_FD_14292 | JGI IMG/M metagenome (IMG submission 14292) | reverse complement strand
CGTGGACCGGTGACCTCGCGGCACCGCTGGCGTTCAAGACCAATGGGCAAGCCAGCGGTGTCTCGTGGTTAGCCGCTTCGCCAGAGGGAGATGCGCCTTTGGGCCGCCCGGGCGTGGATGGGCTGGATGTGACGTGGACCGGCGACCAACTCGGCGGACGTCTCCAACTGCAGATGGCGGCGGGGCGCTGGACCTTACCCGGCTTGTGGGCTGACCCGGTGTTAGGCGTGGACAGTTTGGCGGCGGATATGCAGTGGACCGCCCCGCAGGCACCCGCCAATGAGTGGGCCGTGCGGACGGACGCTCTGACGCTGACCACGGGTGGTAGCCGCCTTGACGGGGCGGTGCTCTGGCGCTCTGGCCCCGACCCGGCCGGTCGTCTAACGCTGACCCTTAATGCGGATCACGTGGACCTGAACGGTTTGCCGCGTTACTTCCCATTGACCTTGAAAGACGCGGGTGTGCGTGATTACTTGGCGACCCATTTGCTCGCAGGGCGCGCCAACGACGTCCGTGTGGCGTTTGATGGCGCGCTGGACGCTTTCCCCTTTGCGTCCAGAGAAGAGGGGCACTTGGACATTCGCGCGGATATTACGCAGGCGACCTTTGATGTTGGACGCCAGTTGGGGCCAGAACTGGCGTGGCCGGCACTGACGCAATTGGCCGGGCAATTTGAGATGCGGGACAACGCCATTCGCTTCTCAAAAGCGACGGGCCGCCTGCGCGACGCGCCAGCCATTGTGTTGACGGATGGGTCGTTTGAGATACCCCAGATCAGTGGCCAAAAACCCATGACCGTCGTACTCGACGCGAGGGGACCATTCAGCGCTTGGCTGTCTCAATTAAATAAAAGCCCACTGGCCGCCAAGACCCAAGGGTATATGCGTGACTGGCAGGGTGATGGTGAGGCCACACTGCGTCTTGAGCTCGCTGTGCCGCTGGCAGCGAGTGCGGTGGAGCCCGTCGGTGTTCGGGGCGAGGTCAGCCTGTCTAAAGTGGGGCTAAGACCCTTCCCTTCTTTGCCGCCGTTGCAAGACCTCAGCACGCGCATTGCGTTTACAGACCAGTCGATCACGGTGTCCAACGCCTCCGCCACGTGGTTGGGTGGTCCGATGACGGGCGAGGGCACGTGGCGGCTGTCGCCGACGGGGGAGTCGATGTTGCAAGCGCAAGTGCGGGGTAGCCTGCGGGCAGAATCCATTGCCCGAACGCCTGCGTTAGGCCGCTTGGCGTTGGCCGCGCGAAAGGCGCGTGGAGAAGCCCGTTTNGTCGCCTCTGTTCGGCAGACCCCTGAGTCTGGGTTCGAGCTGAAACTGAATGCACCGCTAACCGAGATGGCGATTGATTTGCCAGCCCCGCTCAATAAGCTTAGCGGAACGCCTTGGGATTTGCAGGCGGTGTTACAAACAGCACCACCCAGTGCGTTGCCCACAGACATGGTGCGTGGTCAAGAATTTGGGTTACACATCGGACCGGTGGGTGCACCCTTGTTGCGCGCGCGCGTGCAACGCGCTTATGCCGCCGTTTCACCCGACGTGCGGCCTATCAGCTTGGCGCTGCGTGAGCCCGATGTGGTGAGGGGCGCCTATATATTCGGTAGCGCCGACGCCGTGCCCGTGACTCTCCCGGAGAGTGGCGTGGCCGCGGACATTCGTATGCCCGCGTTTAACGCCGACGCATGGATGGCTGTATTTGAACCAACAACACCGCCGGTTCGTGTCGGTGTTGCGCTACCTGCGCGCCCGGTGACCACCAGCGGTGGCGTCAATGCGGCGTCGATGTTGGCGGCGTTTGAGGCCTACTTGCCGACGACGATTGTGGGTGCTGCTGATCTTGTGACGGTATCGGGACGGCGCTTTCACCAAGTCGTTCTGGGCGGCAGTCGCGCCGGGCCGCTGTGGCGTGCCAACGTACTGGCTGAGGAGCTAAATGGCTACGTCCAGTACAACTTCGGCCAGCAGGGAGCGCAAGACAAGCTCTACGCACGTCTGGCGATGCTTAACTTGGCCGAAGCCCAAACCAACGACGTGGTCGATCTGCTCAGCAACCAGCCAAAAGCCATGCCTGCATTGGATGTAGCCGTTGACCAGCTCACCCTTAGCGGGCGGGATCTCGGCCGCTTCCAATTGCAAGCCAGCAACCGCCTTGCGCGTCAAGAGGGGGGCAAGGTGGCGAATGAGTGGCAAATTGAGGTCTTACGTTTGGATATGGCCGAAGCCAGCTTTCAGGCGACGGGTCAGTGGGCCCCGGTGGCTCGTAAGGCCAAGCTGCCGGCAGAGACCGCCGCACGTCGGACGTATTTGGATGTGGATTTGACCGTGCGCGATGGGGGTGCCTTGCTGACTCGCTTCGGTATGCCGGGCGTGTTGCGAGCGGGTAGCGGCAGCCTGTCGGGCCAGTTGGCATGGTTAGGTGCCCCCACGCGCTTTCATACGCCTAGCCTGAGTGGGGCGCTTAACGTCGACATGCAAAAGGGTCAGTTCCTTAAAGCCGATCCGGGCTTGTCTAAGTTGCTTGGCGTCCTCAGCCTGCAGTCGTTACCAAGGCGCCTGACCCTTGATTTCAGTGACGTGTTTTTTCAAGGCTTCTCTTTTGATGGCGTACGCGGGAGTGCCACCATACGCGACGGGGTGTTGACGACCAATAACCTTACGATGCAGGGGCTGGGCGCATTGGTTTTAATGGAGGGGTCGGCGGACATGAAGGCCGAGACACAAGACCTAAACGTGGTGGTCGTTCCCAAAGTTGATAACGGAACGCTGGCTTTATTGGCCGCAGCGGCCAACCCTGTGGTGGGCGTGGTGACCTACTTTGCCAACGAGTTTCTCGATGGCTTGATTAACCGGGTGACGGTGAAGGGCTTTCATGTCACGGGCTCGTGGGCAGACCCAGACGTTGCGGACGTGAAAGTGGATGACGCTATGAAGCAGAAGATACCGGCTTCAACGCCGAAGTAGGCACTGGCGCTATGGCCTTGGCGTCGCGCCTTACTTCGGTTTGTTCTCGGATTCCTTGCGCTCATCGGCGGGGGGATCGATAGGCTCGCCATTTTTTCTCCCAGAGAACATGGTCCACCAGATAATGAAAACGAAAATGAGCAAGGCGCCTAGCGCTTCAAGCAAAAGCAGAGTCATGGAGAATTTTTTGCGAACAGCAATTTTTGACGTTAAACACAGGCAGCGAGCCTTAGTCCGATGGGCGTTGGTTGCTGCCATTGTAGGAAACGTAAGCGGGTGCGCACCGGTGCGTGGCGTATTGGCCGCCCTGCCTCCGGGGACATCGCCAGCGGCCGTCGCGACCCCATCACCGCCCGCCCCCCCCATGTCGACGCCAAGCGATGCCCCGAAAGAAGGGGCGACGGCTGCAGTGACCGAGGCGGTCACAGCGGAGCCCAGTGATGCCGTCATCGATGCCCTGCCGTCGCCGCCTGCTGATACGGCGTTGCGTGACGGGCTGGCATGGGACGAGGCGCAAGCTTTGCCGGTTGTGGTTCGCCGCAAGGAGGCGCTTTGGCAACCGGTTTACTGGCGTCAAGTGCCGGGTTGGGGAAGTGATGACTTAGAGTCTTTTTGGGCGGCATGGGTACGCAGCTGTGAGCGGCCAGCGCGCGCACTGGCGTCGCAATGCGACGCCATCCGACGTTTAAGTATTGGCGACAATGCGCAACGCTACGAGTGGATCATGCGCACATGGCAACCCTATCGCGTGACGGCGCTTGACGGTCAGCGGCGCGGCCTACTCACCGGCTACTTTGAGCCGATGATGCGGGCTAGCCGCATTAAAACAGCGACCCATCAGACGCCGATGTATGCGCCGCCGCCGGGGTTGACCTCGGGCAGCCCTTGGTTTACACGGGAAGAAATGGAGACCGATCCCCGTGCCCTGGCCGCCTTGCAAGGGCGCGAGTTGGTTTGGATGGCGAATCCCATCGATGCGTTGATTATTCAAATACAGGGCTCTGGCCGTTTAGAAATTACCGAGCCTGATGGGCGTGTTCAGGTCGCGCGCTTGGCCTTTGCCGCGCACAACGGCCACACCTATCAGAGCGTGGCCCGCGGCTTGTTGGACTCGGGAGACATTACGGAGCCGTCGTGGCCAGCCATCAAGGCCTGGGCCGCGCAGAAGCCAGACGCGGTGCAGGGCGTGCTGTGGCGTAACCCCCGAACGGTCTTTTTCCAAGAGGAGGACTTGAGCGAGATCGATGCCGCTGCTGGCCCGCGTGGCGCCCAAGGCGTTCCCCTGACACCGATGCGCTCCATCGCGGTGGACCGGCGGAGTATCCCCTACGGCACACCCGTTTGGATGACCACGGCGGGCCCAACGATGCGTGGGGCGCGGCTGGTGATGGCACAAGATACGGGCGGTGCGATTGTTGGCGCCGTGCGGGCAGACTTTTTTGCAGGCTGGGGGGATGAGGCGGCGCGGCTGGCGGGTGGTTTGAAGCAGCCCCTGCACCTATGGGTGTTGTGGCCGCGCTCATAAATCCGTTAAATGGCCGGACGTGTCTCTTAGCGTAAAGCTGGGGACTGTCGCGGTAGCTTTTTCGTAGGAAGCTACGACTTTTGAAAATAGCAGGAGTTCACTGACATGAATGCACCTTTGCCCGATCATATTTTGCAAGCGATCCGTGCGGCTAGCTTAGAGGATAAATACACCCTGGCTTCAGGGCGTGTCTTCATGAGCGGTGTCCACGCCTTGGTGCGTTTGCCGATGCTGCAACGCGAGCGTGACCTGCAGGCAGGCCATCACACAGCGGGGTTTATCAGTGGTTACCGCGGCTCGCCGCTTGGCGGCTACGACCAGGCGTTGCAGAAGGCGCAGAAATACCTCAAAGAAAACGACATTGTTTTCCAGCCTGGCGTCAACGAGGAGTTGGCCGCAACGGCTGTTTGGGGGACGCAGCAACTGCACTTCGCACCCAAAGAGGCGCAAACGCACGACGGCGTTTTTGGCATCTGGTATGGCAAGGGTCCGGGCGTTGATCGCTCATCGGACGTCTTCAAGCACGGCAACATGGCGGGTACGGCACCGTTGGGTGGGGTGTTGGCTGTAGCGGGTGATGACCATGTGTCCAAGAGCTCAACGGTTGCGCACCAAAGCGACCAAATCTTTCAGGCTTGCGGCTTCCCCGTGCTCTTCCCTGCCTCGGTGCAAGATATTTTGGATGCGGGTCTACACGCCTTCGCCATGAGCCGATTCGCCGGTGTCTGGGTGGGCATGAAGACCATCCAAGAAATCGTGGAGTCTAGTGCAACCGTGTTGGTAGACGCCCATCGCGTTCAGGTTCGTTTGCCTGAATTCAAGATGCCCGAGGGGGGCGTGCACATCCGCTGGCCAGACCCCGCGCTGGATCAAGAGAAGCGTTTGTTTGATGTCAAGTGGGCTGCAGTGCGCGCCTACATTGAAGCCAACGCCCTCAATCACAACGTTGTAGAGGGACCAAAAGACCGCTTGGGCATCATTGCCAGCGGCAAGGCCTACAACGACACACGCCAAGCGCTACAAGACCTAGGCTTGGATGACGCAACCTGCCAACGCATTGGCGTGCGGGTGCACAAGGTGTTGGCGGTGTGGCCGCTGGTACCCGAGACGGTGAAGGCCTTCGCGCACGGCTTGCAGGAAATCGTCGTGGTCGAGGAAAAGCGGGCACTCATTGAGCCGCAAGTGAAAGACATTTTGTTTGACTTGTCCGACGCCCAGCGTCCCCGTGTAGTGGGTAAGACGGCGCCTAACGCTGGCGGTGAGGCGGTAACGTTGGTCCGNGGTAACGCGGACCTGAGCGCTTCCTTGGTCGCCCGTGCGTTGGCGACCCGCCTTGAGGCGNTGGATTTGCCCCTAGATGTGCAGGCGCGGATTAGCCAATACCTATCGGTGTTGGACAGCAAAGACGGCGCGATGGCGACGCTGGCGGGCGGTGGTGTGGCAGATCGCATCCCTTGGTTTTGCTCGGGTTGCCCGCACAACACGTCGACCAAGGTGCCAGAAGGCTCTCGTGCGATGGCTGGTATTGGTTGCCACTTCATGTCGGTTTGGATGGATAGGGCAACTGTGGGCTTTACCCAAATGGGCGGTGAGGGTGTGCCGTGGGTCGGTCAATCCGCGTTTACGCGGGAGCAGCACGTGTTTGCCAATATTGGCGACGGGACCTATTTCCACAGCGGCTTGCTGGCGATTCGCCAGAGCATTGCCGCGGGTGTAAACATCACCTACAAGGTGTTGTACAACGACGCGGTGGCCATGACTGGCGGACAGCGTATCGGTGAGCGCCAAGAGGGCCACACCGTGTTGCAAATAGCTGGCAGTGTGACGGCAGAGGGCGCCACCGAGGTGGTGGTGGTAACTGACGAACCCGAGAAGTATGCGGGCGCTGCGCTTCCCAAAGGGGTTGATGTGAAACACCGCGACGAACTTGAACGGGTGCAAATCGCGTTTCGAGAGAAGTCCGGAACCACGGTCATTATTTACGACCAAACCTGTGCCACCGAAAAGCGCCGTCGTCGCAAGCGCGGCACCCTGACGGATCCTGACGTGCGTGTCGTTATCAACGAAGCTGTCTGCGAAGGCTGCGGCGATTGTGGCGTGCAGAGTAATTGCTTGTCTATCGAGCCGTTAGAGACGCCGTTGGGTCGCAAGCGCACGATTAACCAAAACTCTTGTAACAAGGATCAGAGTTGCGTGAAAGGGTTTTGCCCTAGCTTTGTGACGCTGAAGGGCGCGGATAGCTCGCGCCGCGTGCAGGAAGCCCGGCCGCAGGCGGCTGCGCTGGTGGCGCCAGAGCCGCGCTCAGAGCAGTTACCCGTTCCTAATTCCCTAGGCACCGATGCCCCGTGGCGTATTCTCGTTGCGGGTGTGGGCGGTACCGGGGTAATTACCATCGGCCAGTTAATTGGCATGGCAGCCCACATGGAGTCAAAGGGCGTGGTCACGCTGGACTCTGCGGGGCTGGCGCAAAAAGGTGGGGCGACCTGGAGCCATATCACCATCGCACGCGACCAAGACACCTTGCATGCCACGCGGGTAGACGCGGCCGCGGCCGACCTCGTGTTGGGCTGTGACCCCGTGGTAACGGCAAGCAAAGAAACCATGTTGCGTATGCACGCGTCACGCACCCATGTGGCGCTGAATGGCCACAGTGCGCCCACGGCGGCGTTTGTGCAAAACACCGATTGGCAAAACCCAGCGCAGGCCTGTGCCGCACAAATTGCTGCGGCGGTGGCGCCCGGTGATTTGCAGACGTTTGATGCCGAGCAGGTGGCGACCCAGTTGCTAGGTAACAGCTTGTTCGTCAATCCAGTGGTGTTGGGCTTCGCGTGGCAAAAGGGCTGGATCCCGTTGAGTGAAGCCTCCTTGTTGCGTGCCTTTGAGTTGAATGGCGTGCAGGTGAAGGCCAACCAAACGGCGTTTGCATGGGGGCGTCGTTGCGCCCACGACTGGGCCGACGTACAGNCTGAATTGGCCGCGCTCAAGGCGGCGCGTACGCCCGCNCAACCCGTCACTTGGGTGCAACAAAGTAGCTTGGAAGGGGTGATTGGCCTGAGGGTCAACTTGCTGACGGCNTATCAAGATGCGGCTTACGCTGCGGACTATGCGGCGCGTGTTAGCGCGGTTCAGGCGGCTGAGTCGGCGGTNCTGGCACCNGGAAAAACCTTGGCGCTGACGCGTGTTGTCGCTGAGCAGTTGTATCGCGTGATGGCGATCAAAGACGAGTATGAGGTGGCACGCTTGCACCGAGACCCCGCTTTTAATGCGCGCCTAAAAGCCACATTTGGAGATCAATTTAAGCGGGAATACCATTTGGCGCCGCCAATAATTGGCAAAAAGGACGCCTCTGGTCGCCCGGTTAAGTCACAGTTTGGTGGTTGGATGATGCCGGTTTTTGGTGTCTTGGCGCGCTTGCGCTTCCTGCGTGGAACGGCTTTGGATATCTTTGGCTTGACTGAGGAAAGAAAAAGTGAGCGCGCACTTCGCGCCGACTATATGGCGCTAGTGGCGCGCATAAGCAAGGGCTTAACGCCTGAGCGACACGCGCTGGCCGTCGAGTTGGCCACGGTGGTCGCCAACGTGAAGGGCTTTGGCCATGTGAAGGCTCGCAATATGGCCGCAGCACGGGCCCGCTGGGACAGTTTGCTGTCGCAGTGGACTGACGCTTAAACGGGGCATCACCGCCATTGTCCAGTTGCCCCCGCCCTCACCGTACAATGCGCAGTGGCAGGTACGGTATTCAACTGTGCCCACGTGAACTTGAATTTGGAGATTCCTGTGTTTATTTCTAACGCTTACGCGCAAGCTGCCGGTGGTGACACCACCGCCTCTCTCATGGGCCTCTTGCCTTTGCTGTTGATGTTTGTGGTCTTGTACTTCGTGATGATTCGTCCCCAAATGAAGCGTCAAAAAGAGCACAAAGCCATGATCGAAGCCCTGTCAAAAGGGGACGAGGTCTCAACGGGCAGTGGTATTTTCGGCAAGGTCACGAAGCTAGGTGATACGGTCATTACCGTTGAAATTGCCCCCGGCGTTGAAGTACAGATGCAGCGCGTCTCTGTGGCGCAGGTCTTGCCAAAGGGCTCGGTTAAGTAATCGGTTAGTGCAGTGGCATGGTCCGCGTGTTCGGGTCATGCCATGACTAAAGCGGCCAACGGTGCCGCTTTTTTCGCTTTTATTACGCCTGCTGTTGCAGGCCCTGTTGTCGCCCATGAGCGCGCGTTATGCGTTCTGGGTTGTGAGTGAAACCATGAATCGTTACCCTTTGTGGAAGTATGTGGTCATCGTGTTCGCGCTGTTAATTGGCGCGTTGTACACCTTGCCCAATTTTTACGGCGAAGCGCCTGCGGTACAGGTGTCGCCGGGCAAGGCCACCGTGCGACTGAGCAGTGAGACGGTAACGCGTGTGGAGTTGGCCTTGCAAGAAGCGGGCTTGCAGGCTGATCGCGTCCAATTCGACACCAACTCCATCAAGACGCGCTTCACCAATACCGATGACCAACTGCGGGCCCGTGATGCGGTCGAGGAGGCGTTGAACCCAGATGCCAACAATCCCAGTTATGTGGTGGCACTCAACTTGGTGCCACGTACCCCCGCTTGGCTCAACAGCCTAGGTGGCGCCCCCATGTATCTGGGGCTGGACTTGCGTGGTGGTGTGCACTTCATGTTGCAGGTTGACATGGCTGCCGCCCTCACTCAGAAAATCGATTCGATTGCGGGGGACATCCGCACGACCTTGCGTGACCAATCTATCCGCCACAGTGGTATCGATCGTCAGAACCAGTCGTTGATCTTGCGTGTGCGTGATCAGGCCACCCAAGACGCCGCGCAATTAGCGATTCGTACGGCCTTTCCCGAACTTGCGGTGATACCCGCAGGTGTGCCGACAGATTTGCGCTTAGATTTGAGTTTGTTGCCCGCCGCGGCGACAGCGGTGCAAGCCGCTGCCCTCAAACAAAACATCACGACGCTGCACAACCGCATCAACGAGCTGGGTGTGGCCGAGCCGGTCATACAGCAACAGGGACTCGACCGCATTGTCGTGCAGCTCCCTGGCGTGCAGGACACGGCCAAAGCCAAAGACATATTGGGTCGCACGGCGACCCTAGAGGTTCGACTGGTTGACGAAAGCGCCGAGGGCCGAGCCGCGGAGCGTGGTCAAGGTAATGTGCCGTTTGGTTCAGAGCGGTTTCTAGAGCGGGATGGCCGCACCGTTATCGTGAAGCGCCAAGTGGTGCTGACGGGTGACAACTTAGACGATGCGCAACCAGGATTTGACAGCCAGTCACAAGAGCCGGCCGTGCACCTGAACTTAGACGCCAAGGGCTCGCGCATTTTTAAGGACGTGACGCGCGAAAACATCGGTAAGCGCATGGCCATCGTGCTATTCGAAAAAGGCAAAGGCGAGGTGGTTACTGCGCCCGTCATTCGTAGCGAGATTGGCGGGGGTCGCGTGCAAATTTCAGGGCGCATGACCACGCAAGAAGCGGCGGATGTTGCCTTGCTGTTGCGCGCTGGCTCACTGGCGGCGCCCATGGAAATCATTGAGGAGCGGACCATTGGCCCGTCCTTGGGTGCAGAAAACATTGCCAAAGGTTTTGACAGCGTGACCTGGGGCTTCTTGGTCATCATTCTGTTTATGTGTGCCTACTACGCTGTGTTCGGTATGTTTTCCAGCGTGGCTTTGGCGGTTAATTTACTGTTGTTAGTGGCTATTTTGTCGCTGCTACAGGCGACGCTCACCCTTCCTGGTATGGCCGCGATGGCGCTGGCGCTTGGTATGGCGATTGATGCCAACGTGTTGATCAATGAACGTATTCGCGAGGAGTTACGCGCGGGCGCGGCGCCGCAGGCGGCGATCAATGCCGGTTACGACCGTGCCTGGGGCACCATCTTTGACTCCAACATCACGACGCTAATTGCGGGCATCGCCTTGCTCGCGTTTGGCTCTGGCCCCGTGCGCGGTTTTGCGGTGGTGCATTGTGTGGGTATTTTGACCAGCATGTTCTCCGCTGTCATGTTCTCGCGCGGCATCGTGAATTTCTGGTACGGACGTCAGAAGAAATTGAAAAAACTATCGATTGGTACCGTTTGGAATGCCAAGGTCACCAAAGATGCGGATGCGTAAGCACCCCGACGGCTTGTTAAAAATATAGAAACACGGAAACCACGTCATGGAATTTTTCCGAATTAAAAAAGACATCCCTTTCATGCGCCATGCGTTGGCGCTGAATGCGGTGTCGTTTGCGACTTTTATTGCATCGGTGTTTTTCTTAATCACCAATGGCCTCAACTTGTCTGTGGAGTTTACGGGTGGCACGGTGATCGAAGTCGCCTATGAACAGCCTGCGGACGTGCAGGCCGTTAGAGAGGTGTTGACCACGCTGAACTACATTGATGTGCCGGTGCAAAACTTTGGCTCAGCGCGTGACGTGTTGATGCGACTACCCACCGTCACCGGACAAACCTCTGGCCAACAGAGTGAGGTGGTGCTGACAGCGCTAAGGGCCGCTGACCCCACCGTGACGTTGCGTCGCACGGAGTACGTCGGGCCACAAGTGGGTGATGAGCTGGCCGTCAATGGTTTGATGGCGCTGGCCGCCGTGATCATCGGCATCATGATCTATTTGGCGGTGCGTTTCGAGTGGAAGTACGCGGTGTCCGCCATCATTGCGAACCTGCATGACGTCATTATCATTCTGGGGTTTTTCGCCTTCTTCCAATGGGAGTTTTCGTTGGCGGTGTTGGCCGCTGTGTTGGCCGTGCTTGGCTACTCGGTGAACGAGTCCGTGGTGATTTTTGACCGTATTCGTGAAACCTTCCGCCGCTATCGCAAGTTCACCACGGTTGAAACCATCAACCACGCCATCACGTCGACCATTAGTCGCACCATCATTACCCACGGGTCGACCCAGATCATGGTGCTCAGCATGCTGTTTTTTGGTGGGCCAACGTTGCACTACTTTGCGCTGGCGCTCACGATTGGTATTCTGTTCGGCATCTACTCGTCGGTGTTCGTCGCCGCTGCGGTGGGCATGTGGTTGGGTATTCGCCGCGAAGACCTTATCAAGGCCAAAGCACCGGGCGCTGGCAATGACACCGACCCGGATGACCCGAATGCCGGGGCAATGGTCTAACGTCGCGCACCTGCCAGCGCGCTTACGCGAGCTGCTGGAAGAGCCCGCCCGGCATACGCGCCACCCGCCCGGCGAGCTCTAGCTCAAATAACGCGACTTGCAGACTTGCCACATCCCATTGTGTGCGGCTCAGTAAGTCGTCCAAGCTGAGCGGATCAAACCCCATGTGCTGACACAGCCCGGGATGTAAGACATCGTCGGCCGCTTCCGCAGTACCGTTGGGTCGGCTGGTTCGGTTGGGGCGGGGTGGCAATGGGGGCAGGTCATCGAGTATGTCGGCGACCGACTCCACGAGTTTGGCTCCCTGCTTAATCAGCAAGTGACAGCCCTTGGACTGTGTCACATGTATGGACCCCGGAATCGCGAACACCTCGCGCCCCATATCGACGGCCATTTGCGCCGTTATGAGTGAGCCGGATGCTGGCGCCGCTTCAACGATAAGTGTCCCAAGCGCTAGGCCAGCAATGAGACGGTTACGCCGGGGAAAGTGCATGCGTTGCGGCCCCGCACCCAAGACGAACTCGGACAGTAACAAGCCTTGCTGGGCGATATCGCCCGCCAGCTGCTGATGCTGGCGAGGGTAGACCACATCGATACCGGTTCCCAGAACGGCTATTGTGTTGGGGCCCGTCTGTGCGGCGACGCTCAGGGCGCCAGCGTGCGCCGCGCCGTCAATACCTAAGGCCATGCCAGAGACAACGGTCAAGCCGCTTTCGGCGGCGGTGGCGGCGAAGCGGTTGGCATTGCGCAGGCCCTGTGCGCTGGGGTTTCGGCTGCCGACGATCGCGAGCGCTGGGGGGGCCGTCAGCAGACCGCGGCAGCCCTCTCCGAACAGCAGCGTCGGCGGATCACTGATGTCCATGAGCTGCGGTGGATAGTCGGGCTCGCCCAACGTGACGATGAACCGTGTCTCTCCCTGCGCTAACCAGCGCTGCGTCTGGTCTAGGGTGTGCTGCCATTCCGGGCTGTGGTCGCCAAAGGCATGACATTGCGCAGCGCTTAGTCCGTAACGCAACCCGAGCAAGGGGTTGTTTTGCAGCGCGTGAGGTCCTTGGGCGAGCGCACCCGCCTCCACCGCGCCGTCCATTTGCATCGCGAGGTACACGCGTTTGATGCGGGCAGGCCCTAGGCCCGGCACGCGTAGTAGCCGAAGCCAGAGCGGCCACGCAGGGGTGTTGTCTGACGGTGTAGGGGCCATAGCTGTCGAGTGTGCGCGTGCACCCCAGAAATAGGCATAGGGGTATGCCGGGGCGGTAGTTAGCGAAGCGGCAAAAAAAACGCGACAATATTGGGGTTAACTCTTAAGACTCTTTGTTGCCATGTCTCAGCCACATCTCCTGCCCATTCTTTGTTATCCAGATCCCAAGCTCCACACTGTTGCGAAACCGGTTGCGGTCGTGGACGCGCGCGTCAAGCAGTTGGTGAAAGACATGCTGGCGACGATGTATGACGCCAATGGCATCGGTCTGGCGGCCACACAAGTTGATGTGCATGAGCGCGTCATCGTGATCGACGTGAGTGAGGCGCGCGATACGCCGCTGGTGCTGATTAACCCCGAAGTGCTCTGGCAAAGTGCAGAGAGTAAGTTGGCGGAAGAGGGCTGCCTCTCGGTGCCGGGTATTTACGATGGTGTGCCCCGTGCTGAGCGCGTGACCGTGCGTGCACTGGACGACAACGGCGTTAGCCGTGAGATTGAGGCCGATGACTTGCTGGCGGTGTGTATCCAGCATGAAATGGATCATTTAATGGGTAAGGTATTCGTTGCGTATTTATCGCCCTTGAAGCGCAACCGCATCAAGACCAAATTACAAAAACAACAGCGCGACGCGCGGTAAAGGGCGTTTAGCGCATGCGGGTTATTTTTGCCGGTACGCCCGCGTTCGCAGCCGCGAGTCTTGACGCGTTGGTCCAAGCCGGTCATGAGGTTGTTCTCGTGCTCACGCAGCCCGACCGACCAGCAGGGCGGGGTATGCGATTGCAGCCGTCCGCTGTTAAAACACGTGCGTTGGCACATGGGTTGGCCATTGCCCAACCCCAAGGCCTGCGCCTAGACGGCCGCTACAGTGACGATGCCGCGGCGGCGCGCGCCCGCATTGACGCCGCACAGGCTGACGTCATGGTGGTTGCCGCCTATGGCTTGATCCTGCCCCAATGGGTTTTAGATATGCCGCGTTTGGGGTGTCTCAACGTTCACGCCTCGCTATTGCCACGCTGGCGTGGCGCTGCGCCGATACATCGCGCAGTAGAGGCTGGTGATACAGAGACAGGGATCACCATCATGCAAATGGATGCGGGTTTGGATACGGGCGATATGTTGTTACAAGCTGCCCTGCCCATCGCGCCGCACCATGACACAGCGACGCTGCACGATGCGTTAGCAAGCCTCGGTGCGACGCTACTGGTGGACGCCTTAAGACGGCAGTTGGCCGGCGAACTCGTGCCAACGGTTCAGCCCACCGAAGGCGTAACCTACGCACACAAAATTGAGAAGCAGGAGGCCGCAATCGACTGGACGCAACCGGCTGATGCGCTGCGGCGTCAGGTCAAGGCCTTTAACCCGTTTCCGGGTGCGACGGGCCAATGGTTGGGTAGCCCGTCAGGCGAGCTACTGAAAATATGGGATGCCGAAACCGTGCACCTGCCGGTCACTGGCGCGCTAAGCCATGCCCTCGCGGGGACGGTGGTGGGCGTGAGTGATCAGGGCCTGGATATCCGTTGCGGAGACACGCCAGCGGATGGGCAGCTATCGGTCTTGCGTCTAACTGTGTTGCAGCGCGCCGGGGGCAAGCGCTTGCCTGTTGCCGTTTTGCTAAACGGCTTCACGGTACACATCGGAGAGACCTTTCTGGTGTCGGCGGGAGAGCCGTCGTGAGCATCTGGCGCGACGTGAAGCGCGAAGCGACGAACCCGGCCTTCACGGAAGGGGTTCGCGACATGTTGCCTGTCACGCCGGGCATTGCCGCGTGGGGTATCACCACGGGTGTGGCGCTTGCCAACTCTGGTTTGAGCTTGGTAGAGGCCAGTGCCATGACCTTGTTTGTGTTTGCGGGTAGCTCGCAACTTGCCGCGACGCCACTGATCATGTCGGGCGCGCCGCTGTGGGTTGTTTGGCTCACCGCCCTGTGCGTGAACTTGCGCTTTGCGGTGTTCAGCGCGCATGTGCGCCCGTTCTTTATGCGCTTCCCTTTGTTGAGGCGTACGGTGTATGCCTATCTCCTCACTGATACCTCCTACGTGGTGTTCATTAAGCGCTATCCGACGGTGCCAGAAACAGACGCCCAGCGCGCGCACATGGAGTCGTACTGGCGGGCGCTGGGCTTTGTGACGTGGGTTGCTTGGATGGGCAGTAGTTTCTTGGGGATTGCGTTGTCCAGCGTCATCCCATTGACGTGGGGTCTCAGCTTCGCAGGCATCTTGGCGCTGATGGGTATTTCTTGCTCCTTGGTGACCACCCGTTTACGGGCGTTGGCCGCAACTTTGTCTGGTACGGCGGCCGTGATGGCCTTTTCTATGCCGATGAAGCTCAATATCTTGGTCGCTGTTGGGGTCGCCGTTGCGATGAGCGTATTGATCGAAAAAAGTGGCCGTTCGGCCGACGCAGGTCAGGACGCGCTGGATGTGGACGTGGGTGATGCGGACACGAGTGGGGGAGAAAAACGTGGCTGAATCCATGCAAGCGATTGGTGAAACTGACCCGTGGACCATGCTGGCCATTCTGGGCCTGACCGTTCTGACTGTGGTGACCCGCTCCTTCTTTCTCTGGTCTGAAGAAAAAATGCCCATTCCCGCATGGTTTCAGCGTGGCTTGCATTACGCACCCGTCGCGGCGATGGCAGCGGTGATCGTGCCCGAAATCGTGATGCAAAATGGCGCGCTCATCAGCAC
>JGI20160J14292_10002288_pt1 | contig 15507 bp, 16 predicted proteins | sample COG_10_FD_14292 | JGI IMG/M metagenome (IMG submission 14292) | reverse complement strand
ATTTTGCAATAAACATAGCTGATCGTGGGCCATTAGAGCTGAGTTTTCATTACAGGTTCGACCAATCTGCCACTGACGCTGACCTTGACCTTGAATCAAAAAAACATCATAACGATCAAAATGAGCGCCCACACCCGCGCCTTGAGTGGCATAGCTAATCATGATGTCATCTAAGCGCCAACTAGGCACAAATCTAAACCTAGCCAAAAAATCATGCACTTGAGGGACGAAACAATCAACACCTTGAACCAGAAGAGTCCAGGGAAAATCTCTTTCTTTATTAAAGTCAGCCTCTACCAAAGGACCATGAATGACTTGCCAATCTTTCACATCGCCGTTATTTTCAATTAAGCGTGACTCTACTTCAGGCTCTAAAGCTAACCCAGCCAATTCATCCACGGCAATAAGCGCCTCTTGAAAAGCCACGCCATTACGGATGCAGACGGGTTTTTTTTGCCAATAGTCGCTTAAAAATTCGGTCACACTCAAGTCCCCTAAATGACTTAGGGGGATTAAGGGGTGATCATGATGACTTGAACTGCTCATCGGTTAGATCGACGCTGCCTGAGCCACTGCGTTACCAATATAATTAGCCGGGGTTAACTTTTTAAGCTCATCTTTGACCGATTGGGGTAACTCTAAAGTGTCAATAAAGTCTGCNATAATCTCTGCATTAATGGCTTTTCCACGGGTNAGGGCTTTTAGTTTTTCATAAGGCTCCTCAATNGCATANCGCCTCATCACTGTTTGAATAGGCTCAGCTANAACTTCCCAAGCGTTATCAAGATCTGCGTCTAAACGTGGCGCATTAAGTTCTAACTTACTGATGCCTTTTAGGGTCGACTGATAGGCAATCAAACTGTGTGCTAGGCCTACGCCTAGGTTGCGTAATACAGTCGAGTCTGTGAGGTCTCGCTGCCACCGAGAGATTGGCAGTTTACTGGCAAGGTGCTGCAATAAAGCGTTAGCAATGCCTAAGTTGCCCTCTGAATTTTCAAAGTCAATGGGGTTAACTTTGTGTGGCATTGTAGATGAACCTATTTCTCCAGCGATGGTTTTTTGCTTAAAGAAGCCGAGGGAAATATAGCCCCATATATCACGGTCAAAATCTAATAAAATGGTGTTGAAACGCGCAATGGCATCAAACAACTCGGCGATATAGTCGTGAGGTTCAATCTGAGTGGTGTAAGGGTTCCAGGTTAAACCTAAGCTTTCAACAAAGGTTTGAGCGTTAGCCTGCCAATCGATTTCTGGATAAGTGCTATAGTGCGCATTGTAGTTGCCCACGGCACCGTTTATTTTACCAAGTAACTCCATCGTTTTAATTTGTTTAAGCTGCCGTTCAAGACGCGCAGCAACATTTGCCATCTCTTTACCCATCGTTGAGGGTGATGCAGTTTGACCATGGGTCCGAGATAGCATAGGTTGGCTTTGATGATCATAGGCTAGTTGCTTTATTTGACTTAGTACGTTTTGCATCGCTGGCAACATCACTTGTTCTAAACCCTGTTTAAGCATTAAACCATGGGCGAGGTTATTAATATCCTCTGAAGTGCAGGCAAAATGGACGTATTCATTGACAGCGAGTAATTCAGCGTTGTCTTTAAATTGTTCTTTAATGTAATACTCCACCGCCTTTACATCGTGATTAGTGGTGCTTTCTATGTCCTTCACACGCTGAGCTGCGGTTTCGTTAAAACTCTCAATTAAATATTCAAGTAGAGCATTGGCTTTGGCACTTAAGGGGGAAACCTCAGTAATTTGCGGATGAGCAGCAAGGCATTGCAACCAGCGAACTTCCACTAAAACTCGGTTATAAATAAGCCCAAATTCACTAAAATAGGGGCGCAGTGCAGCAGTTTTACTACCATACCTGCCATCTACTGGAGAAAGGGCTGAAATTGACGATAAATCCATAACGGAGTCCTAGGTTGGGTTTGTTTAATGACTAATTTGATGAAGCAGCGTGTCTAATTCGCGCTGCAAGGAATTTTTAAATAAAACTAAATGCCACTTGCGACCCCCCACTTGGCGCCACAGGGTAGTGGCTCGAATACCTGCCAAAAGATAACTGCGCACACGATTAGTATTCATGGGTTGCTGTAAATAGGTAGGATTACCAGTGACTTGTATGCGAAAACGAAAGCTGCTCAATGTAGACGAATAGGTTTCAGCCACACTCGCGAATACATTAGCGTGACTTAACTCATACAAATCGACCTGTCTTTGACTGTGGCTTAGTTGTTTACTAATGTTATTTAGCATGTCTGGATGCTTAACTAACTTAGCTTGTAAGTGGGCTAAACCGATAAGGTAACGGGTAATTTCAGCGGCACCTGGACTGTGACTTTGAGCTAAGATAGATTTTAAGGTCACTAAGCCTAAACGTAAATTACTAATCGCATTAGGGCCACCAAATACATCTTTTGTACTTTCTGGGCTAGTTACAAAAAGAGAGCCAAGGCTACAGTTGCTGGCATTTTCATCGGCTTGCCCAGTGGTTGCAATCTGGTGCACTAAAGCGGCGGCCTGAACCACTGCAGCTAACGCCATTACCCGCTCTTGGTTGGGACTTAGCTGTTCATTGTCGCTGAGGCTGGGGCTAGGGTTTAGATTATTAGTCAATGACTGCTCCTCCAAGACACACATCACCGTCATAAAAAACGATAGATTGGCCCGGGGTTATGGCTCTTTGTGGTTGCTTAAATGTGACCTCTAATTTGTCTGTGGACAAGCGGGTGATGGCACACGTTTGATCAGCTTGTCGATAGCGAATTTTAGCCATCAATGGTACCGAGTTTTCTGGCTTTAAGTTAGGACCTTCGCCATCAACCCACATCAATTGCTGACAAGTGAGGAAAGATTTAAATAAGCGGATGGTTTTTACCTTGCGTCACAATTAAACGATTACGTGGTAGATCTTTATCGATAACGTACCATGCAGACTCTTCATAAGCCGACAAGCCACCAATACCTAATCCCTGTCTTTGACCAATCGTGTGATACATCAGGCCTTGGTGATCTCCGATCACATCTCCGTCGCCTGTTTCAATTTTGCCAGGTTGGGCTGGCAAATACTGTTGTAAAAAGTCTTTAAATCGACGTTCACCGATGAAACAAATTCCTGTACTGTCCTTTTTGTTGTGGTTTGCCAACCCATGACGTTCGGCAATGGCTCGGACTTCAGGCTTTTCCATGGCCCCAATAGGGAACAGGGTTTGGCTAACCTCTTCAGCACCGACTGCGTGTAAAAAATAACTTTGATCTTTGTTGGCATCTAAACCTTTGACCAGTTGGCATGCAACACCTTCCCCTTGACGCTGCACATAGTGTCCCGTGGCAATATAATTAGCGCCTAAGGTTTTTGCATAGTCTAAAAATGCTTTGAATTTTATTTCACGATTACATAAGATGTCAGGATTAGGTGTGCGGCCGGCTTTGTATTCAGCTAAAAAGTGCTCAAACACGTTATCCCAATATTCTGCAGCAAAGTTGGCCGCATGCAAGACAATGCCTAATTTGTCACACACGCCTTGGGCATCCTTTAGATCTTGTTTGGCAGTACAATATTCTGTGCCATCATCTTCGTCCCAGTTCTTCATGAACAGGCCTTCGACGTGGTACCCTTGCTCTATTAACAGCAAAGCAGAAACAGACGAGTCAACACCGCCAGACATACCGACGATAACCCGTTGAGAAGTGGAAGCACTCATAGTTTTAATTCAAGCGTTCAAGAATATAGATCAAGAGCACAATTTTAACTGAACCCAGTCCCTAAGCCTAGGCTTAGGGCCATATTCCAAGGATTTTTAACTGCATGAAAACCAATGACCTCATCCTTGTGCAAGAAGCTGATTTTGATATCAACCAGCATTATCAAAAATTACTGCAAATAAACCCGTCAAATAGTGGTGCCGCTGTGCTATTTATTGGCTTAGTGCGTGATTTAGATGATGCGAAAGTAGAGGCCATGCAGCTAGAACATTATCCGGGCATGACTGAGGTGTGTTTACAGCAAATTGTTGACAAAGCCCGTTTGCGCTGGTCTTTGGAGGGCGTTCATATTGTGCATCGAGTAGGGAAGCTATTGCGCCATGAACAAATTGTGCTAGTTGGGGTCACATCACGTCATCGCAGTGATGCCTTTTCGGCGTGCGAATTCGTGATGGACTACTTAAAGCAAGATGCACCATTTTGGAAAGCTGAATATACGGAGCATGGCAAACAATGGGTTGAGGTTAAGGCATCAGACCAACAGGCCAATGAGCGCTGGTAACGTGGCCTATGTGTTGCCTTGATCATTAAACGGACTCCCAACGCCACTCGCCTACATTAAGGTCTTTGAGTCGCCAAGGTCCAATGGCAACGCGGATAAGACGCAATGTGGGTAAGTCTACTGCAGCCGTCATCCTTCTGACTTGTCGATTACGGCCTTCGCTAATACGAATCTCTAACCACTGAGTGGGGACGGATGCTCGCACCCTAATGGGTGGTGTTCGAGGCCAAAGAGTGTTTGTTTGCGCCCCTAGCAGTCTGACTTTAGCCGCTTGGGTGGGTCCATCTTTAAGTGTTGGCCCTGCACGCAGGTCTTTTAACTGATGTTCATTCACTTGACCTTCCACCTGAACCCAATAGGTCTTTTCTAACTTATGTTTAGGATTAGATATCTGTTGCTGTAACTTTCCATCATTGGTTAACACCATCAAACCCTCTGAATCAAAATCTAAGCGTCCCGCGGCATAAAATTTAGGCATGCTAATGTACTTGGCGAGCGTGGGACGGCCTTGATCATCGTTAAATTGACTCAAAACTTGATAGGGCTTATTAAAAACGAGGATGTTAGACACGCCGTAATTTCCTTATTGGTTCTATGAATTGTTACAATTTTGTAAAATAACTACATTGTTCCTTGGGCCTGCAGGGGCATTCAAGCTATAATATCAAGCGACTACAAAAGCCACTTTTTAATGACTAAACACTCGCTTGAATCTTATTTTTAAGCATCCGGAGAATACATGACCTATCAAAACATTACTGTCCCAGAGCATGGCTCTAAAATTTCTGTCAATGCGGATCTTTCTCTTAACGTACCGAACGACCCCATTATCCCTTATATTGAAGGAGATGGCATTGGTTTTGACGTTTCACCTGTTATGCTTAAAGTCGTAGATGCCGCTGTAGACAAAGCCTTTGGTGGTAGTAAAAAGATCCATTGGATGGAAGTATATGCCGGTGAAAAAGCGACGGTGAATTATGATGCGGATACTTGGATGCCAGAAGAAACATTGGCTGCTTTTAGAGAATTTAAAGTCGGTATTAAAGGGCCTTTGACCACACCAGTAGGGGGGGGTATTCGCTCTTTGAACGTGGCTCTGCGGCAAGAACTTGACTTATATGTGTGTCAGCGCCCTGTGCGCTGGTTTACCGGTGTGCCAAGTCCTGTACTCAAGCCTGAAAATGTTGACATGGTCATTTTCCGAGAAAATTCAGAAGACATTTATGCTGGCGTTGAGTGGCAAGCTGGCTCTGCTGAGGCGATTAAGGTCATTAATTTTTTGCAAGAAGAAATGGGTGTGACCAAAATCCGCTTTGATCAGATGTGTGGTATTGGTATCAAACCTGTGTCAGAAGAGGGCACTAAACGTTTGGTGCGTAAAGCGATTCAATACACCATTGATAATGATCGAGACTCTTTGACCTTGGTGCACAAGGGTAACATTATGAAGTTTACCGAGGGAGCGTTTAAAGAATGGGGATATGAGATAGCCCAGCAAGAATTTGGCGCAACCCTCATAGGTTCTGGTCCTTGGTGTGAAATGGTGAACCCTAATAATGGTAAAAAAATCATCATCAAGGATGTGATTGCAGATGCCATGCTGCAACAAATTCTTTTACGTCCAGAAGAATATGACGTCATTGCTACACTGAACTTAAACGGCGACTACCTATCGGATGCCCTTGCAGCCGAAGTAGGGGGCATTGGCATTGCACCAGGAGCTAACCTGAGTGATGATATTGCTATTTTTGAAGCGACCCATGGCACAGCACCTAAGTATGCTGGCCAGGATAAGGTTAATCCGGGTTCTATTATTTTATCTGCAGAAATGATGCTGCGGCATATGGGATGGCTCGAAGCCGCTGATTTAATTGTGTCGGGCACCGAGGGTGCTATTCACGGCAAAACCGTCACTTATGACTTTGAACGTCAAATGGATGATGCGACTTTGCTATCTTGCTCTGAATTTGGCGATGCGATTATTGCCAACATGTAAGCTTTTCAAGTGCAGTAAAAAAACCAGCGCAAAGCTGGTTTTTTTTGGGCACCCAATTGAGNTTATTCAGAAGGGCCAACATTTNGCTTCAGAACAATATTCACTGCTTGGGGACCTTTGGGTCCGTCTGTAAGTTCAAAATCTACATCTTGCCCAGCTTTTAAACTGCGGTAACCGTCACTTTGAATTGCAGAGTAATGGGCAAATAAATCTTTATTTAAATTATTATTGGAAACAATAAAGCCATACCCCTTAGCATTATTAAACCATTTCACTTTGCCTGCTTGCATGCCTTCAATCCTCTACCTTTTATAAACTAAAAAGAAGGCTCCGTAATACTTAACCAACAGCTCTTCCAATGACTGTATAATAATATTAGCAGCAGTTTTTCATTCTGCTCTGGAAAAATGCTGACACAGGCCCAATAGTAAAGTTATGATGAAAACAATATTTAAATCTAGAGAGCAACAATGCCCATTTTTTCTACAACCAACTGCAATGAATTACATCAGCTAATCCAGCAACCACTATTGGCGAGTCAGGATGATGCTAACGAGCCGGATGGCAACCACGACCTTCAAGTGATAGAACAAACAGCACCAAAAGTTGCTCACCCATCTCTATATAAGGCTGTACTGTTGAACGATGACTATACGCCTATGGAATTTGTGATTGATATCTTGGCCCGTTTCTTTAACCATAATGAAGAACAAGCGACCCAAATTATGCTTGCCGTTCACACCCAAGGCAAAGGGGTATGTGGCACTTATACNAAAGATGTGGCTGAAACTAAAGCCATGCAAGTCAACCAATATGCGCGACAACACAAACACCCATTACTATGCGAAGTTGAATCTGCTTCTTAGAGGAAAGAGACAATGTTAGACAATGATTTAGAACGAAGCTTAAGCGAAGCCTATAAACACGCAAGCTGGAAGCGACATGAGTTTATGACGGTAGAACATTTATTGCTGTCGTTGCTGACTAACCCATCGAGTGCAGAAGTACTTCAGGTCTGTGGGGTGGTGTTGGATGAACTTCGCTCGCCTTTAGAAAAGTTCATTAATGATACGACTCCAGTTGTTTCTGATACCAATAGTGACTACGAAGTTCAACCCACTCTTGGGTTTCAAAGAGTGTTGCAGCGNGCTGTGTTTCACGTGCAGTCTTCAGGTAAAGGTGAGGTGACTGGCGCTAATGTACTGGTTGCTATTTTTAGTGAAACCGAAAGCCAATCAGTTTATCTGCTGGATTTGTTAGACGTTGAGAGAGTAGATATTGTGAACTATTTATCTCATGGAGTGAGTAGAACAGAAATGGAAGGCTCAGAAAAAACAGTGGAGGGCGAAGGAGAAGAAGCCAGTCATTTGGTTAAATACACCACTGATTTGAACGCAGAGGCGCGCAATGGCAACATAGATCCACTCATTGGCCGAGGCAAGGAATTAGAACGTTTAGTGCAGGTACTATCTCGGCGCAGGAAAAACAACCCCTTATTAGTGGGAGATGCTGGTGTCGGTAAAACAGCCATTGCTGAAGGCTTAGCCTATCAAATTGAACAAGGCAACGTGCCACAAGTCATTGCGGCTTCCCAAGTATATTCATTAGATATGGGTGCCTTATTAGCAGGGACAAAATATCGTGGTGACTTCGAAAAACGCCTCAAGGGGCTGTTAGCAGATATTGAAAAAACGCCCAATGCTATTCTCTTCATTGATGAAATTCATACCATTATTGGAGCTGGGGCGGCATCAGGGGGTTCGATGGATGCATCAAACTTATTGAAGCCAGTGTTGAGCTCAGGCAAGTTACGCTGCATCGGATCAACAACGTTTTCAGAATTCAGAGGTATTTTTGAAAAAGATCATGCTCTAGCACGGCGCTTTCAAAAGATTGATGTGGAGGAGCCTAACATTGTTGATACTCAAGCGATTTTGCGGGGTCTTATCTCCCGTTATGAAAATCATCACCAGCTTGAATATACACCTGCAGCTATTGATGCTGCAGCGGTGCTTGCGGATCGTTATATCACCGATAAAAAGATGCCAGACAAAGCCATAGACGTGATTGATGAAGCAGGAGCCTATCAGCAGTTGTTTGCTGTTGCAGATCGTCAGTCGTTTATTGATGTACCAGAAATTGAAGCAGTGGTGGCTAATATCGCTCGCATACCACCGAAAAGCATATCTGCCACAGATCGAGAACAGCTTCATTCTCTCGAACAGAATCTAAAGCGTGTTGTGTTTGGTCAAGATACTGCCATAGATACGTTAGCCAATGCGATTAAATTAGCCAGGGCAGGGCTTAATGCTCCGCATAAGCCAGTCGGTAGTTTTTTGTTTTCTGGTCCGACTGGTGTGGGTAAAACCGAGGTCACTCAGCAGCTAGCCCGGGTCTTGGGCATTGAGTTAGTGCGTTTTGACATGTCCGAATATATGGAACGTCACACCGTCTCTCGCCTAATAGGTGCTCCACCAGGCTACGTTGGTTTTGATCAAGGTGGACTGTTAACTGAAGCAGTCACACAAAATCCGCACTGCGTGTTATTGCTTGATGAGATAGAAAAGGCCCACCCTGAAGTCTTTAATATTCTTCTTCAAGTGATGGATAACGGGACTTTAACTGATAATAACGGTCGAAAAACTGATTTCCGTAACGTTATTTTAGTCATGACGACTAATGCAGGTGCGGAACTAATGAGTCGCGGCTCTATTGGCTTTACTAAACAAGACCACAGTTCTGATGGTATGGGTGCGATAAAGCGCTTATTTAGCCCAGAATTCCGCAACCGTTTAGATGACATCATCCAATTTAACGTGCTTTCAAAGGATGTTATTTTAGGCGTTGTTGACAAGTTTTTGGTGGAGTTGCAGGTTCAGTTGGAAGATAAAAAAGTGCACCTTCAGGTCAGTGAAAAAGCTCGGGCATGGCTTGGAGAAAAAGGCTATGACCAAGAAATGGGGGCAAGACCTATGGCCCGGCTCATCCAGCAAGAGTTGAAAAAACCCATGGCAGAGTTACTTTTGTTTGGTGATCTGGCAGCTGCTGGAGGAAAACTTATAGTCAACTTAAAAGGCGATAAAATTACCTTAACCAGTAAGCCTAGTAAACGGGCTGCTAAACTGTTGGATCCTGCTTAAAGCAAAAAGAGCACCTAAGGGTGCTCTTTTTTTATTTGACAAAAGCGTTAAACTAGGACGTTAACGAGCTCTGTAGGTAATTCGACCTTTGGTCAAATCGTAAGGTGTTAATTCGACTTTGACCTTATCACCCGTCAATATTCGAATATAATGCTTACGCATCTTGCCGGAGATGTGAGCAATAACCACGTGGCCATTTTCTAACTCTACACGGAACATGGTGTTAGGTAAGGTATCTATAATGGTACCTTCCATTTCAATCTGGTCTTCTTTAGCCATTAAAGCCTCAAACGTTGTTACAAAATTTATGGTGTTTACAGTGCGCCATATTATGCAGCAATGACGTACAAAAAGCGAGCAAAAGACCTTTTTAAGGCTCCTCGCCTTCGAGCGGTTGCCAAATTAAATCTTCAAATACTTGTAAGGGCTCGTATTCGGCCTTATAAGCCATTTTTTGACATTCTTTGATCCAGTACCCAAGGTAAATAAAATCCATTCTGTGCGCTTGTGCCCAACGAATCTGCCATAGCACTGCAAGACGCCCCAAGCTTCTTGAGTCATAAGCAGGATCAAAAAAAGTATAAATCGCAGATAAGCCTTTCGGCAAAAGATCAATTACAGCCACCGCTAACAACTTTTGTTCTAGTCTAAAACATATAAATCGAGTTCTGCTCGCTGCAGGTGCTTGGCACAAAAAACTTTCAAACTGGTCAAGTGAAGGTGGAAACATATCACCATCGCCATGACGCTGATTAATATAATCTGCATATAGGGTATAGATTTCATCTGAACTCGAAGGCATGTGAAAACTGACATGAAGGTCTTGATTGCGCTTTAAGACCCGTTTTTGGCTTTTGCTCGTTTTAAAGTTATCCACGGGGACACGCACTGATTTACATTCACCACAAGCATCACACCAAGGCCGGTAAATATGTTCACCACTGCGTCTGAATCCCATATCTGTGAGTCGCATATAGGTAGACTCGTCCAGTGGCTGATCTGGGCTCAAAAAAATCGACTTGGCCTTTCGGTTATCCAAGTAACTGCAGTCATGCTCTGGAGTTGGGTAAAATACCAAACTATTTAAGTCAATTGATGAAGAAATGGAAAGTCTCCACTGTAATAGCTATACAAAAAACGTTAGGGCTTACTTTAGCACCCACCCCAGAGGCTATCTATACCAAAGGCTAAATTTTCATCTAAGTAATTTTGAAACTCTAACATGGGAACCTCTTTAGCACCAAGACTTGCCAAGTGGGGGGTAAACATTTGGCAATCGATGAGCAAAAAACCCCAGCGTGAAAGGTGCTCAGCAAGATCAATGAAAGCCATTTTTGATGCATTATCAGTGAGACTAAACATCGACTCACCAAAGAATAAACAGCCAATTGCGACACCATATAATCCTCCAACCAGCTCACCCCGATCCCATACTTCGACACTATGGGCGTACCCACCTCTATAGAGTTCAGTATAAGCTTGCTGCATCGATGTCGTAATCCAGCTTCCAGCCTGCTCTTGATCTGACCTTGGGGCTTTACCACAGGCAATAACAACGCGTTCAAAAGCTTGATCAAAGGTGACTATAAGGGGCGTCTTACGCATAAACTTAGACATACTGCGAGCCACATGCACTTGGTTAGGTGCAACCACCATGCGCGGGCTTGGCGCCCACCAAAGAATAGGATCTTGATCAGAAAACCAAGGAAAAATGCCACATTGGTACGCCAACAATAGCCGGGGTACCGACAAATCACCGCCCACTGCCAATAAACCTTGTGGCTCATCAAGTGCTTCAGAAACAGGTGGAAACCAGTATTCATCAACCTCAAGCTGGTAAACAGGCATGCATTAACCCACCATTAAGTGTTTATTGTTCTATTAAAAAGGCTAGGCGAGCCGCTGATAATAAAAGGCTATCTTTTTCATCAACTTCTGAATTATGCACGTAGGCATACACTGGGTCTGGATGTTCCTCTGAAGATAAATCATTGGGGTCACGCATTTGGGTGAAATGTTCATCTTCATAAGAGATGATGTCATCCATACTATCCAAGATCAAAGCAAACCAGGGGGTCACTCCATCGCGAGTAATATAAAGTACCACAGGATGTACAGCCGATTTTAATTGCGACTTCGTGTAGCTAAATAAGCGGATCAATTCGCTGATGTGGCCTCTTTTGACACCAGAAAGCTGCTCTAGAGCTTCTTCTTTGCCATTGTCTGAAGCGACTTTTAAGAGCAGCTCAGCTTGTTGATGGAATTCTTCATGAGGATCTTTAAAGCGTGATAACAAGCTTTTGTGGTGTCATCTGTGGACTCTTGCATGTGCTGCAGCCAATGGTTGAATTCACATGACTGTGCGTCTCGTGACCCGCTAAAACTGGACTGGTTAACAAGGCTATGCTCTAAGTCTTTTAACCAAGTGTTATGCAGGTCTTCAGCCTCGTTGAGAGCCACAATTGTTGCTTCCAAGTTGGTACGGTTTGATTCACGCCCCAACAAATCAGAGCATTCAAAGGCATTAACTGGCTTGTTACGGTAATACAAATAACCTAAAAAAGCAGGTTGATGGTTTTGAGAGACTTCAATCTTACCAAAGTCATCAGTAATGGAAAGTATACTAGAGATATCAAGGGCATACCTTGTATCGCCTAAGAGGAAGGTCAATATACGGTTAGAGCGTTCAGTTTTTTGGGCTGTTGCTGTTGTCATCATAAATTGCCATGGCTATAAAAACATTTTTAGTATAGTACGCCCAAGGATGATTGAAAACGAGCCAATTGAAATAATTTACCTATTTAAATAGGTAAATATAAGGATTAAATAGTGATTAAGTAACCATCAAGTAGCTACCAAGCATAAAAACTAGGTTACTATTAAACTTGGTGCACCGATCGTGATTGCGTATTATAGGCCAGAGTTTGCACCATCAAACATTCGGACAAGGAACATATTAGTGCCCGCCAAGACCCCAAATACATCACCGCCACACGCCAACGGCAGTAATTCAAGCTGGATACACAAACTAAGCTGGCGCGGATACCACCTTGCATTAGTAGCTTTTAGCGTTTATTTGCTCATTGTATTAGCCACCTTTGACGCCAGTGATCCGACTTCTACGCAAGCCTTTGATGCGTATGATATCAATAACGCTGGCGGTACTTTTGGCGCTATTTTAGCTGATTTATTTTTTTGGGCCTTAGGTATCATCGCCTACCTCATCCCCATTCTTATTATACAATATGAAGTTACCCGGTTTATTGGGCACTCGCGTTATGCAAAACACGAGACCCAAAGCAGCGTTTGGTTCAAAGGTCTCAGTTTTAGTACTCTGATCGTGGCTGCGTGTGTTTATGCTTTTATTCATATTACCAATACTGGATCAACTTACCCTCAGGGGAGTGGAGGTCTGCTGGGGTTAACCCTCGGCCTGCCACTGCATCAAACTTTTGGCATGACAGGAACTAATATTTTAGTGCTCACAACGATGCTGCTAGCCCTTAGCCAGTTTTGGCAACTTCGCTGGGGCAATATTACTGAAGCTTTAGGGCGTTTGAGTATGAATTGGCTTCAAAACTTGCGCCAAAGTTTGTTTGGCGAAAAGAGTGATCGACAAAAACAGCAAAAATACCAAGCCACGAAGGCATCCAAAGCTGCGCAAAACAATTATTATAATCCAAGCACTAAAGCAACAAAGCGCTCATTTTTATGCGTCCAATTGTTGGCTCATGGAGTTTCATAAGCTCTTTACGTTGGTTCCAAGGCCGGGATAAGAATGCAACGCCAGATGTCTCCAAACCAACTGTGCCACAACACAAATCAACTTTAACTGGGGCATCGAAAGAAAAAAGCCTAACCGGCCTTACTGAAGATTTTAGTGTGGACCAAGTGGCCGCTGCACTCGACTCATCGGCAACCAAAAGCAGGAGACTTAAGGCCACTCCAACCACAGTAGATGAAACGATTAAGTCGCCGCAGGCCGCTCAAAAAACGACACCTCCCCAAGCGCCTATGAAAGAAGTTAAGATCGTTCCTTTGTCAGAAACTCATCAACAAGATACAGGCTCGTCTCAAGCAGAACAGCATGACAAAATAATTAAGCATAAGCATTTGCCACCCGTTAGCTTATTAGACTCTCCTAGCGTCAGTCTTAACCCTGCCATTACTGCAGAAGAGTTAACCCAGCTAAGTCAGCTTTTAGAATCTAAACTGCTGGATTTTGGCGTTATTGCAGAGGTTGTTGAAGTTAACCCAGGTCCCGTCATTACCCGCATAGAGATACGCCCCGCTCCTGGCACAAAGGTCAGTAAAATCAGTAATCTTTCAAAAGATTTGGCACGCTCAATGGCGGTCATGAGTGTGCGTGTGGTTGAAGTAATTGCTGGTAAATCGGTCATCGGTATTGAAATTCCAAACCAACATCGTGAAATGGTGCGCATCAGTGAAGTGATTGGCAGTAAACCTTATTTATCCTCAAGTAGCCCACTGACTCTTACTTTAGGTAATGACATCGCAGGTAAACCTGTGGTTGTGGATTTAGCTAAGATGCCACACTTGCTCGTTGCTGGCACAACGGGCTCAGGTAAATCGGTGGGTGTTAACGCCATGATTATGAGTATATTACTCAAATCAACACCGGATCAGGTGCGTATGTTGTTAGTGGATCCAAAAATGTTAGAACTATCGATTTATGATGGTATTCCACATTTATTAGCACCGGTTATTACAGACATGAAGGAGGCGGCTGGAGGGCTGCGCTGGTGTGTTGCTGAGATGGAGCGCCGTTATCGTCTGATGGCCTCTCAAGGGGTTAGAAACCTGGCAGGTTTTAATACTAAGGTCGTCTCTGGAGAGCCTGTTTTTGATCCTATTTGGATGCCAGATGAGGCTAATGGAGAAAACGTAGATGATCGTCCTTACCTAGAACCCTTACCTTATATTGTGGTCGTGGTTGATGAATTCGCAGACATGATTATGGTAGTGGGCAAAAAGGTTGAGGAACTCATTGCTCGCATCGCTCAAAAGGCTAGAGCGGCTGGCATACATCTAATACTGGCAACCCAGAGACCTTCAGTTGATGTAATTACGGGTCTTATCAAAGCCAACGTGCCCACTCGAATTGCGTTTCAAGTCAGTTCTAAAATTGATTCGCGGACTATACTTGACCAAGGTGGAGCAGAAAGTTTGTTAGGCCATGGTGATATGCTCTATTTACCACCTGGTAAAAGCACTCCTGAGCGAGTGCATGGTGCTTTTGTGAGTGATGATGAAGTGCATAGAGTTGTTGAGGCTTGGAAGGAAAGAGGGGCGCCACAGTTTATTGAAGCTATTGTCGAAGGTAACTATGATCAAGAGGTTGGTTTTGGCTTGGCGTCTTCTGAAGGTGCGTTTGAAGAAGATAAAGATCGTTTATACGATGAAGCGGTGGCCTTTATCACGGAAACACGTCGGGCTTCAATCTCTTCTGTGCAGCGCAAGTTCAAGATAGGCTATAACCGTGCAGCGCGCATGATTGAGGCCATGGAGGCTGCTGGGGTTATTTCACCCCCTGCCCATAATGGCGCTCGAGAAGTTCTTGCTCCACCCCCTCCGAGGGATTAACTACCTCTTTTTAAAGGATTTATCATGCGTTTAGCTATTTTTTTGTTAACTGTGACTCTTGCTGGGTCTAGCCTAGCCCAGACCGCTGCCCAATCTCTAAGCCAACAACTAGGGCGACAAACCAATATCCAAGCTGATTTTGTACAATACGTATTAGATGCCAGTGGTAGTCGGTTACAAGAAACTCATGGGCGTATGGTGTTAGCCCACCCTAACCAGTTTTGGTGGCAGACAGCAGATCCATTTGCGCAATTACTGGTGAGTAATGGTGAACGTCTGTGGATCTATGACGAAGATCTACAGCAGGTCACCATTCAGGCTATAGACCCACTGAGAACCAGCACTCCCGCGCTACTGCTCAGTGGCAATAGCACAGATATTGGAGCTGAATTTAAAGTCGTGGTTAATCATGTGGACGACGATCTAGTGCTATATTATCTCACCCCAAAAGACCCAGAAAGCTTATACAAAAGCTTAAGGCTAAATTTTAA
>JGI20160J14292_10002287_pt1 | contig 15512 bp, 14 predicted proteins | sample COG_10_FD_14292 | JGI IMG/M metagenome (IMG submission 14292) | reverse complement strand
CTCCTNAAAGACGCCAGTGTTGCGGTGTCACCGGGGATTGGTTTTGGCGAATACGGTGAGGGGTATGTTCGTTTTGGGCTCATTGAAAACGAGCATCGAACCCGTCAGGCCCTGCGGGGTATCAAAAAAGTATTAAGAGCTGGGCTACCCAGTGACTGGAACGCGCAATGACACAAAAAACGATAAACGTAGGGATTTGTGGCCTAGGAACTGTGGCTCAGGGGCTTCTTGCGCTGCTGGCGGAGGCTAATGAGGTCCTCGAGGCGCGCGTGGGTGGTGCGATAAAGGTCGTGCACGTTGCCACTCGCACAGCGAAACCGAACGTCGACGTGTTGGGCGCTTATGAGTCGCGCGACGTCTTTGATGTGGCTCGCAATCCAGACGTGGATATTTTGGTCGAGCTCATTGGTGGAACCACTGTGGCACGCGAGTTGGTACGGGAGGCGCTTAACCAGGGTAAACACGTGGTCACGGCCAACAAGGCACTGCTCGCTGATTATGGTGATGAGTTATTTGAGTTGGCGCAAGCCCAGGGAAAGGCACTTTATTTTGAGGCGGCAGTCGCGGGTGGCATTCCCATTATTGAGGCCGTGCGAGCAAGTCTGGCGGCGAACCACATTACCGGACTGGCGGGGATCATTAACGGCACTGGCAATTTTATCCTGACCGAAATGGCGGCGAAGGGGAGGGAGTTTGCCGATGTTCTCGAAGAGGCTCAGCGACTGGGTTACGCAGAGGCTGACCCGTCGTTTGATGTCGACGGCACAGACGCGGCACAAAAACTCGTGCTATTGGCCGCACTGGCCTTTGGCGCACAGATCGATGCGCAAGCGCCCTTCAAGCAAGGCGTTGACAGCGTCTCGCCGCTCGATCTCGAATACGCGCTCGAGTTGGGGTACCGAATTAAGCATCTGGGCATTGCTAAACGTGATGGCGAGTCGTTGCAACTTCGTGTGCACCCGACACTGATTCCAAAGACAAAGGCGCTCGCGCAGGTTGACGGTGTTTTAAATGCTGTAATGATTAACGCATCGGGTGTCGGTGAGCTATTGCTGGTGGGCCCTGGTGCGGGCTCTCGACCCACTGCGAGTGCTGTGTCTGCTGATATTGTAGCGATTGCGCGCGCAATGGCGTCAGATGGGCAACCACAGATCAACGCGTTGGGTGTCCCGGTCGAAAACCTAACGGACATGACGATTACTAATATCGGCGATGTCTCATCAGCATGGTATCTGCGGCTTGAGGCCGAGGATAAACCGGGCGTGATGGCGTCGATTACGCAACGTTTGAGTGAGCACGGTATCGGTATCGAGTCACTGATACAAAAGCCGGAATCAGCGAAGCTCTCGAGGGTGCCGGTGATTATTCTTACTGACGAGGCATCGACTCAGAGCGTCGTTGAGGCGGTTGCTGCAATAGAAGCGCTAGCGACGGTTGAGGGGCCTGTGACAAGCCTCCGCGTCGAAAACTTTTGATTCCAAAGGACTGATCAAACTATGTCGATTCGCTACGTGAGCACTCGCGGCAACGGGCCCGAGCTCAATTTTGAAGACGTACTGTTGGCGGGACTGGCCTCCGATGGTGGCCTTTATGTGCCAACATCGCTGCCTCACTTTAGCAAAGAAGATTTGCTTGCGATGCGCGAGATGTCCTACGCGGAACTGGCGTACGAGATCGTCGCGCCGTTCGTTGGACCGTGTATTGCCGAGTCCGATTTACGGGCAATTCTCAATGACACCTATGCCGAGTTTCGTCACCCAGCGGTGGCGCCCCTAGTGCAACTTGAAGATAACCAGTGGGTTCTAGAGCTGTTTCAAGGACCAACGCTTGCGTTTAAGGACTTTGCACTGCAGCTGTTGGGGCGGTTGCTCGACCATGTGTTGGATCGGCGAGGCGAAAAAGTTGTCATTATGGGGGCGACCTCGGGTGACACGGGCAGCGCTGCGATTGAGGGATGCAAGCGGTGCGATAACATTGACATGTTTATCTTGCATCCACACGAGCGTGTTTCAGACGTTCAGCGTCGTCAGATGACGACTGTCATTGCGCCCAATATTCACAATATCGCCGTTCAGGGTAATTTCGACGACTGCCAAGCCATGGTCAAAGCGAGTTTTGTTGCCGAGCCCTTTTTGCCCGACGGCCGTCGGTTGGTCGCCGTGAACTCTATTAACTGGGCTCGAATCATGGCCCAGATTGTCTATTACTTTTACTCAGCGCTCGCGCTTGAGCGCATTGAGGCACCGATCAGCTTTTCGGTGCCTACGGGAAACTTCGGTGATATTTTCGCAGGTTATCTGGCGAAACAAATGGGGTTGCCTGTCGAGAAGTTGGTTATTGCGACCAATCGCAACGACGTGTTGCATCGAGTCCTGACCCAAGGCACTTATTCGAGGTTGTTACTCGAGCCTTCGTTGTCGCCGAGTATGGACATTACAGTCTCTTCCAATTTTGAGCGCTTGCTCTTTGATCTAGCAGGTCGCGATGGGGCCGTGTTAAGTCGATGGATGGATGAATTTTCAAATGGTGATTTGACACTGTCTGAGCCGGTCCTGGCCCAAGCAAAGAGCCTGTTCGATAGCCACCGATGCTCTGATGAGGAGACCTGTGAAGAGATTGCAAACGTTTGGGAAAATAACAGCTATCTGGTGGATCCTCACACCGCGATTGGCACCAAGGCTGCACGCGCCTGTCAGGGAGACAGCTCAGCGATCATGGTGACGCTAGCGACGGCGCATCCAGCAAAATTCCCAGCTTCGATAGAGGCCTCTGGCATTGGTGTAACAGCCGACCTTCCGCCTCACTTAGCCGATCTTTTCGAGCGGGTTGAGACCTACGAAGTGTTACCCAATGATCTCGCCGACGTTCAGCGATATATGGCGGAGAACTGTCGCGCCTGATGTCCCATACCGTAACCCAAAGAACGGGTGTTATTTCGTCAGAGTTAGCCGCCGCGCCATTGCCTCGTGCTCTCAAGCAAATTTATGCCAATCGCGGCGTTGATCGGCTGGATGACATTACCCTCCCGCTGAGTCAGCTAGCGCCACCCTCGGCACTCAAAGGCGCTCAGGCCGCTGCTGAAATGCTCGCCGACGCGATCGAGTTTCATGCCAGTGTCGTCATCGTCGGAGACTTTGATGCTGACGGGGCGACGAGCTGCGCGCTGGCGGTGTCTCTGCTCAAGCAAATGGGTTTGGAGGAGGTGACCTATTTGGTGCCTAATCGCTTTGAGTTTGGCTACGGGCTGACACCTGAAATCGTCGGGATTGCGGCACAGTACCAGCCCGATGTGTTAGTCACGGTCGACAACGGAATCGCGAGTATTGACGGGGTAATGGCCGCCCAAATGCTGGGCATGAGCGTCATCATTACAGACCATCATTTACCTGGGGACACCCTGCCCGAGGCAGATATTATTGTGAACCCTAATCAGCCGGGTTGTACGTTCCCAAGCAAAGCGCTCGCAGGTGTGGGGGTTATGTTTTACGTACTGACAGCTTTGCGCGCTGAGCTCCGCCAGCGAGGTTGGTTTGAGTCGATGGGTATCGATATCCCCAACTTGGCTGATGCACTTGATTTAGTGGCGCTAGGCACGGTCGCAGACGTCGTACCGCTGGACAAGAACAACCGTACCTTGGTGGCAGCAGGGTTGGCGCGCATGCGCAGTGGGCGTGCGCGTCCCGGCATAGAGGCGCTTTTTGAGGTCGCGGGTCGTGATATTAGTCAGGTGTCCTCAACCGACCTTGGATTTGTTGCCGGCCCTCGACTTAACGCGGCAGGTCGATTAGACGACATGTCTGTGGGTATCGAGTGTTTGCTGGCCGAATCGTCGGCGTCAGCGCGGACATTGGCCACACAGCTAAATGACTTCAATAAAGAGCGAAAAGAAATAGAGCGCACAATGCAGACGGATGCTATGGCGCTTCTGGAAAAGGGTGATCTGTCGGTTGGTAATGAAGACTTTGCGTTGTCGCTGTTTCGCGAAGACTGGCACCAGGGTGTTGTGGGTATTTTGGCATCAAGGGTCCGTGAACGTTTCCACAGACCGACGATCGTTTTTGCTCAGTCGGGCGACGGCGAGCTGAAAGGCTCGGGCCGCTCTATTCCCGGTGTTCACTTACGAGACGCGCTTGACCGTGTGGCAACATCAACACCGGGCTTAATCACCAAGTTTGGCGGTCATGCGATGGCAGCGGGTCTGAGCCTCTCACAAGACGACCTGCCACGGTTTAGAGAGGCCTTCAATCGCGTCGTCGCGCAAGCGCTAAAGGGGAGCCTGCCCGATCAAGTGACGGTGACCGATGGCCAGCTACCCCAGTCAGACCTGACGCTCGCACTTGCCGAGGCACTTGAGTCCGGTGGGCCTTGGGGACAGGCGTTTGAAGCGCCGTCTTTTGAGGGCGTATTTACTATTTCTGATATGCGTGTGGTGGGTGAGAAACATTTAAAGTTTAGGTTGATCACTGAAGCTGGGTTGATCGACGCCATCGCGTTCAATGCGGAGGTAGAAACGTGGACTCGAGATACGCCAAAGGCGCTGCGCTGTGTGTATCGACCTTGTGTGAATGAGTATCGCGGCGACCGACGGTTACAGCTTCAGATAGAGGCGTTGTGGCCCCAAGCCTCGGGCTGATTTTCTGGAACAAAGGTTCGCGCTCGGCTACACTCTGCGCCGCGTAACATGACCGGGATTGAACGTGGAAATCGCTCCTCTGATTAATCAGTTAAAAGATATTCGCGCACGAACAGATGTGCTTCGGGGGTATCTTTGACTTCGCTACCAAGAAAGAGCGACTCGCCGAGGTAGAGCTCGAGCTCGCCGAGCCCAGTGTTTGGGATGACCCCGACCGTGCACAAAGTTTAGGTCGGGAGCGCGCTTCCTTGGAGCTGGTCGTTCACACGATAGAGAGTCTCGAGTCGGGTCACGAAGACGGCGAGGCCTTGCTTGAAATGGCGCAGGCTGAAGATGATCAGGAAACTGCTGATGAAGTAGGTAATGACATTGAAAAGCTCCTCGCCCAACTCGAGACGCTTGAATTCCGGCGTATGTTTGCGGGTGAAATGGACCCCAACAATGCGTTTCTTGATGTTCAGGCAGGCTCAGGCGGCACTGAAGCGCAAGACTGGGCCGAAATGCTACTCCGAATGTACTTGCGGTGGGGTGAAAGCAAAGGCTTTAAGGCCAGACTCACGGAAGTCTCTGCGGGAGACGTGGCTGGAATTAAGAGCGCAACGGTCCAGTTTGAGGGTGAATATGCCTTCGGGTGGTTGCGAACTGAGACCGGTGTGCATCGTCTGGTGCGCAAGTCGCCATTTGACAGTGGTGGCCGCAGACACACGTCGTTCTCGTCCGTGTTTGTGTCTCCAGAAATCGATGACAATATCGACATTGATATTAATCCCGCCGATTTGCGCATCGATACGTATCGCTCGTCGGGTGCGGGCGGGCAGCATGTTAATACCACGGATTCCGCTGTTCGTATTACTCACGAGCCCTCTGGCATTGTGACGAGCTGTCAGACGGAGCGGTCACAGCACCAAAACAAAGACAGCGCGATGAAACAGCTCAGAGCGAAGCTCTACGAGATGGAGATGCTAAAGCGCAGCGCTGAGAAGCAAGCGATGGAAGACAGCAAGGCCGATATTGGCTGGGGTAGTCAAATTCGCTCGTACGTATTGGATGATTCGCGAATCAAAGATTTGCGCACGGGTGTTGAAAATCGAAACACGCAAGCCGTTTTAGACGGCGCGCTCGACCCCTTTATTGAGGCCTCGTTGAAAAAAGGCCTATAGGTTAGGACGACTTATGACTGACTCAGTGACCACANCGAACGAAGAAGACAACAAGCTCATTGCTGAGCGTCGGGCGAAACTCGCGAAGTTGCGGGCGCTCGGTAACGCATTCCCCAACGACTTTCGACGCTCGGCAATGGCGGGTGATCTACAAAAGACGTATGGACATGAGACCAAAGAGGCTCTCGCCGAAAAGAACGAATCTTTCGCAGTGGCGGGTCGATTAATCCGCAACCGTGGTTCGTTTCTCTTGATTCAAGACGGTTCGGATACGCTTCAGCTCTACATAGACCGTAAAGGTCTCTCAGCCGAGATCCTTGAGGCGATAAAGAGCTGGGATCTTGGTGATATCGTGGCATCTTCAGGGGTGCTTTGTAAGAGCGGAAAGGGCGATTTGTATATCAATATGGAGCGTGCCGACCTGTTAACAAAGGCGTTGCGACCGCTCCCGGATAAGTACCACGGTTTGGCGGATCAAGAGCTGCGCTACCGACAACGTTATGTCGATTTAATCACGAATCCTGAAGTTCGAGAGACGTTTAAAATTCGTTCTCAGGTGGTTGCCTTTATTCGGTCATTTTTAGACGGTCACGGATTTATGGAAGTGGAGACTCCGATGCTGCACCCCATTCCCGGTGGGGCAACGGCGAGGCCTTTTGCGACGCACCACAATGCGCTCGACATGCCCATGTTTATGCGGATTGCCCCGGAGCTCTACCTCAAGCGACTCACCGTTGGCGGATTTGAAAAAGTCTACGAAATTAACCGTAATTTTCGCAACGAAGGATTATCTACGCGCCATAATCCAGAATTTACAATGCTGGAGTTTTACTGGGCCTATGCAGACTATCGTGATGCCATGGATTTGACGGAGCAGCTGCTTCGAGAGCTCTCAGACGCGGTGCTAGGGACAACAGTCGTCCCTTGCGGGGATGAAACCGTCGACTTTAGTAAGCCCTTTGATCGGTTGACGGTGACGCAGGCCATATGCGCGCACAACAGCCGTATCACTGAAGACCGTTTGGCCACACGAGCGGCGGCCGTCGAGGTGCTCAGTGAGTTGGGTGTGCAAGCAAAAGACAGCTGGGGGCTGGGTCGTATTCATATGGAAATCTTTGAGGAGACTGCGGAACACCAGCTGATTCAGCCGACGTTTATCACGGCATATCCGACTGAGGTTTCGCCACTGGCGCGCCGCAATGATCACAACCCTGACGTGACTGACCGGTTTGAATTTTTTGTCGGTGGTCGAGAACTTGCTAACGGCTTTAGTGAGCTTAACGACGCGGAGGATCAGGCCGAGCGATTCCGGGCTCAAGTGGCAGAGAAGGACGCGGGCGATGACGAGGCCATGCACTACGACCACGACTATATTCGGGCTTTGGAATACGGCTTGCCCCCAACTGCGGGCGAGGGTATCGGAATCGATCGCCTGGTCATGTTACTGACCAATTCCGCGTCGATACGCGACGTGATCTTATTCCCTCACATGCGTCCTGAGTGAATAACTAACGCCGTGCTGTTAAAAGACTGCTATTCTCCGCCAATGAACAGAGTCTCACGGCACATTCGCACCTCACTACTGGCACTTCTGACAAGTGGGTTACTCGTAGGTTGTCAGTCGACGCCTGTTTCAAACGCTTCTGTGGTGGCTCCCGCATCAATAATCGAGGCGACCGCTGAGCAGACACCCGAGCTTAATATCCCGGAGTCGGTGTTAGATGCTGACTGCAATTGCGCTGACCTGGTGGTCACGCCAGAGGAAACCGACTTTGACCGTGGCGTTCGCGCATTGGCTGCCCGTGACTATCCTCAGGCACTTCGGTATTTTGAATCTCACGCCCAAGGCGGTGCCGTAAGTGCCACGCGAGAAGCCGAAATAGGGCTGGCTTTCATCGCTGTTTTAGGTGCGGAGGGCAGCGATCAGTCGAACTCAGAAGCGTTAGACGATAGAGCCGAAATTATGGCTCTGGCCCTCGCGTTACTGACGCAGCTCGAGAGTCGGGTGTCTCGACTGGATGCGGTCAACTCTAAGCTTGCGAGTGACCTCGAAAAGCGAGAGGCCGTACTTAAGCGGTTGCGCGAGCTTACACTGGGCCAACTGGAAGACTGACGTCAAACCGAGAGCCCTCGCCGGGTGATGATGTCAGTGCCACGGTCCCACCCAACATATCGCAAAAGTTACTGACAATCGCTAAACCCAAGCCGGTCCCGCCATAGTTGACACTGGTCTTACTGTCGGCCTGAACAAACGCTTGGAAAACCTTCGCCTGTTGTTCCTCGGTCATGCCGATACCACTGTCTGAAACACTGAGCGTAAAACGCTCGTTTTCCACGCTGGCATCGACAGTAATCGTACCATTTTTTGTAAATTTGCAGGCGTTGGAAAAGAGGTTGGTCAGGATTTGCTGAACTTTAGCCGCGTCACTGTCGATGTCGATGTCCTTTGCGGCGGCAATATTTAAGTCAAGTCGATTGTTATTTTGCGCCAGCAAGGGTGACAGCGCGTCGCAGACCTGAACCACAAGACCGGCAACATTAAACGGTTCATAACTGACGGACATTTTCCCTGTTTCGATTTTGGAAAGATCGAGAATGTCATTGATCAGTGTGAGCAGCTGACGGCCCGAAAAAATAATCGTGGTGAGGTCATGGTGATGTTGATCCCGGTTAATTGCGCCGCCGTCGCTGAGTTCATCCTGAAGCATCTCGGAGTAGCCGATAATGGCGTTCAGGGGCGTACGTAATTCGTGTGACACGTTAGCTAAGAACATGCTCTTGGCCTCATTAGCGGCTTCGGCATCTGCTCTGGCTTCGTTGAGGTCTGACATGGCGGTCTGAAGCGACGCAGACATTTCGTTGAAGGTCTGGGCGAGGTTTGCGATCTCTCCTGCATCGCGATTCTCATCGATTCGGTGGGTCAGGTCTCCAGCTCCAAATCGCTCAACACCGACCCGCAGACGAAACAACGACGCATTGGTGGACCGTATTAACGTGAGTATCAGGATTAAGGTGATCGTGATCGAGCTGATAAAGGCGATAATGGTAATGCGGTCGGTCAACTGAATGGTGTTGTCAATGACCGTCGATCGCTCCAGTGCGACCGCACTTTGTTTGTCTGCCAACAGACGCAATTTATCGACGCTGGCGTCGTAAATGGCCGCTGTGAGTCGTGTTGGGACCGCGCCATTATTGTAGTTTTGATAAAAGCGCGCCCATTCGTTTAAGCAGATCGGACGAGACCTTGTAAAAGTCGCGAAATGCCGCTTCGGTTTGCACGTCGCTCAATCCGCCCAAACCGCGGAGCTGATCAGAGATGGCCGTCAGCTCTGCATTGGCTTGATCGCGCTGGGTGGATCGAATAGGTGCGTTAGTTTCGCGCAGCGCGGCAAGCACTTGAACTCGCTGGTGCTCCGTTGTCAGTCCTTGCTGAATACTCTGGACCAAGGCTGTCGCCTCAGTCGCATTTCGATACGCCAGAACGCTCTCGCTTCGCGCGTAGCTTCCCCACAAGTGGGTCGCCACGTTGAAGGCGAATAATAAAAGAATCGATGCCGAAGCTAAGTAGAGCCGGGCTTGTAGCCCCAGTCGCGCTGTGATCATCAGTCAATTGCCCCCAAGAATTGATAAATTTTGGCAAGTAGCGCGGGAAAGTCGATAGGCTTCGTTTCGTATTCGCTGCAACCGACGCTCATCGCTCGCTCGCGATCTGCGGCCATAGCGTGGGCAGTTAACGCGATAATTGGGATGTTGGCGATCGTGGGGTCGGTTTTTGCTTGCTGGGTCGCTTCCCAGCCGTCAAGTACAGGGAGCGTCATATCCATCAGTACCACGCCAGGTTGGGCTGTGCGCATGGTCTCAAGCGCCGTTTCGCCATCTTGTGCCGTAATGACGGTTAGACCCGCCCGGCTGAGTCTTCGGGTCAACATGTCTCTGTTGATGTCATTGTCTTCAACCAGTAAGACTTCAGAGTTAGGCATTGAATGAGCTCCCTACAATGGGGTAAACGGTGAGCAATTCCTCGATTCCCTTTGCTTTAATCGTCCGACTCTTACCCGCTACAAACTGATCACCGTTCAACGCTCGATATGTTTGCTCTGAGATCAGAATTTCGTGAGGCCGCGCATCGTCTTCGATTCGCGAAGTCACGTTCACCTGATGGCCGACAAAGCCGTATTTTGAACGACGCTCTGAACCAATATTCCCAGCGACGACTTCACCAGTATTTAGGGCTATCGCCATCTCGATAACAGGGAGACCGTCTGCAATATTTTCCGCATTAATTTCAGCCATGGCCTCTTGCATCTGGATCGCACAGTTGACGGCCTTCGTGGCATGATCGGCTGACACTGACGGTGCGCCAAAAGCTGCCAATACGGCGTCGCCCAAAAACTCATCAATCGTACCGCCGTGGTGAAGAATGATGTCAGTCATCTTTCCAAGGTAACGGTTTAGTAGTGCCATGACCTGCTCGGGCGGCAAATGCTCTACCAGTGTTGTGAAGCTTCGGATGTCACTCATCATCAGCGTGACGTTTCGTAAGTCGCCGCCCAGTTTCAGCCCCTCTGGCTTTTCCAAAATCTCCTCGACGATTGCATCAGAGATGTACCGACCGAAGGTTTGACGAATAAACTGCTCGCGTTTTTCAAGTTGTTCGCGATAGGTCGCCTCTTTATCGTGCCATCGCTTACGCTCAATACCTGACTTGATGCGTGCGGTGAGCAGCACCGCATTGACGGGCTTAAGGAGGTAGTCATCGGCGCCGACCTGAATACAATCAATAATTTGATCCATGTCCTGGCGACCTGAAATCATAATTACGGGTATCGCGCGCAGGTGCTCATCGCTTTTAATGCGCGCAAGCACCTCTCTACCGTCTGTACCCGGCATCACGAGGTCAAGTAACACGAGATCGACACGCGTTGTGGCTAATGTCGTGAGTGCGGCGTCTCCGGAGTTGGCGGTGACGATGGTGCAGTCCATTTTTCGCAGCAAACGCGACATGAGATCAAGATTTTCGGGCATGTCGTCAACGATGAGGATGGTGCAATCTTCGAAGGTCTCAGTGGAGCGGTTGCTCGTGGCTGTGTTGGAGGGCGCCTTTGTCGCAGTACTGAGTAGCTCGGTCATTTCGGTAAGACCTTTAACCAACGGTGCGATCGCCTCGTCCTCTGATTCCAGCAACATTTCGGCGTAGCCTTTGACTGCTGCGATGGAATTGAGCCTGTCGTGCTGGTTTGCGTCATTGCCCTCAATCATGGTGTTGAGGCGTTCCATCGCGTCCTTCAGAGACACAATGTCCTCTGAAAGATCATCACTGCACGCGCTGCGGAGCGCGCTAAGCGTTGGAATGAGACGCTTGCCGAGCTGAGAAACCTTTCTTAAAGCCTGTTTCGACACAAAAATGGTCCAATTGCTGGGTGAAATCGACCTAAAGTATATCGCGCTTACGACTTTGCACTAGTGGGGATAGGCGCGAGCGACAGCTTCAGTTAGAATTGTGAATATTCCACAATGAGTATGGTGTCATGCTGGACCAAGTTGAAATCTTCCATGGCTTAAGTAGCGATGAGTTAGCGGCGCTTGAGCACTCGAGTACGTCTGAGACCTATTCAAAAAATACGGTCGTCATTCAGGAGAATGAGCCGGCTGATGCGCTCTATGTGATTGAGTCGGGGCGGGTCAAGGTTTACTGCAGTGACAAGAACGGCAAAGAGTTCATTATGAACTCGTTGGGCGTTGGTGATTACTTTGGTGAACTTGCGTTGCTTGATGATTCAGCGCGCTCAGCGTCAGTGCGAACGGTTGAGCCCTGTCAGTTTCGGATAGTGAAGAAAGAAGATTTCTCGAAAGTTCTCTCGGACAATCCAGGCATCACGCAGCAACTGTTGGGCAACTTGGCCGCACGCGTGCGCAAGTTAACGACAGACGTTAAAAACCTTGCACTACAGGATGTTTATGGACGCGTCGCCAACGTGTTGATGGATCTGTCGCATGAACGGGGTGACGGCACCTTGTTTGTGCCCGAGAAACTGACACAGCAAGATATTGCGGATCGTGTTGGTGCCTCTCGCGAAATGGTGGCACGTATCCTCAAAGATCTGACCATTGGCGAGTACATTCGATTTGAAGGTCGTCACATCGTCATCAATACAAGACTCCCCGCTAAGTACTAAGTATTAAGAGTCCTCGGGAGCCTCTATAGTCGCCACTGTTGAGGTAAGTCGGCCGCGGGAAAGCGTTATGGAGAGGTCCTGTCCTATTGCGACCGAGTCGCTTTGTCGCAGCACGGTGCCTTGATGGTCCGTCACAATCGCGTAGCCGCGCTTTAATGTAGCTTCCGGGCCCAAGGTTGTTAGCAGTTGCGTGAGATACCTAACCCGCTCTTCGTTGCGTCGCCTGACTTTGTCGATTTGTCCCGGCAGGCGAGCCGCCAGTGTTTTTGCCAATTCTTTTCTTGATTTAATCCGTGCACTGGGTGAAACGCTACTCAACTGAAATTGTCGTTTGGCCAGTAACTGTTTGTCCGCTGTGAGACGTTGCTTAATGAGGTGGTTCGCACGCTCGCGCGCGCGCTGTAGTTCGCCAGCAAGGGTTGAAAGCTGCTGTCGCGGATGGCGCAGACGAGTTTTCAACTGGGAAAGCAATGCCGTCTGCTCTCTTATTTTCCGTTGGGAAAGCAGTTGTAATCGATCCGTTTGATTGTCGATGATTTGCAACCATTCTAACGAGTCCCTTGTGATGAGCTCGCCCGCTTGCGATGGTGTTGCTGCTCTAAGATCTGCGACCAGGTCTGAAATGCTGTAGTCAATCTCGTGGCCAACGGCAGAAACGACGGGTATCTGGGAGCCTGCGATGGCTCGAGCAACGACCTCTTCGTTAAAAGACCATAGGTCCTCGAGCGATCCGCCGCCTCTGCCGACAATGAGGACGTCGAGGTCTAGTTCGCCTGCCGCCGCGCGCTCATTAGCGTGTGCAATGGCATCTGCTATCTGTTGTGCGGCAGTTGCGCCCTGCACCTGCACAGGAAATAGGAACAGGTGGCTGAGTGGGGACCGTCGTGCCAAGACGCTGGCAATGTCTTCAACAGCGGCGCCTGTGGGGGAGGTAATCACGCCGATCCGTTCGCAATGCGCAGGAATAGGGCGTTTGCGAGAGGCGTCAAACAAACCTTCATCGAATAACTTTTTCTTCAGTGCTTCAAGCGCGCGCTGCAGCGCACCGTCACCTGACGCTTCCATGGCATCGACGATCAGCTGGTAGTCGCCGCGAGCCTCGTAAATTGAGAGTAGACCGCGGACGATCACCGAATCTCCGACTTTGGGCTGAAAGCTCACTCGCATATTGGCTCTGCGGAACATGGCGCATCTCAACTGTGAGCGCCCGTCTTTTAAGGTGAAGTACCAGTGACCGGAACTGGGCTGAGACAGATCACCAATTTCCGCCTCGACACAGACTTCGCCTAATTGGTTTTCAAGGAGAGACTTTGCTTTACGATTAAGCTCGGTGACGCTTACAGGTGTGGGTTTTGGAAGAGGCATTGGTATTGTTGCGACCCTGGTGAGATTGTTCGTGATAAAGCATAAGCGTACAATACGGCGTCTATTCAACGCGACTACTACGAGGTATTGATGCTACGTATCGCTCAAGAAGCGCTGACGTTTGATGACGTTCTCCTGTTACCAGGATACTCAGAGGTGACAGCGAAAGACGTTTCATTGGTCACTCGGTTGACAAAAAACATCAATCTGAACGTACCGTTGGTTTCAGCAGCAATGGACACCGTCACCGAATCCCGACTGGCCATTGCCCTAGCGCAAGAGGGCGGCATTGGTATCGTTCATAAAAACCTGACGATTCAGGAGCAAGCCGAGCAGGTCCGCCGTGTTAAGAAGTTTGAAAGCGGTGTTGTCAAAGACCCGATCACGATTGACCACACAGCCACGATTGCCGAACTGATCGAACTCACCCGCGCTAATGGTATTTCGGGTGTCCCGGTCATGAAAAACGGAGATCTTGCGGGCATTGTGACGCGTCGCGATTTACGGTTTGAGACCGATACGTCGCAGTCCATATCGGCCATTATGACGCCGAGAAATCAGTTGGTGACGGTAAAAGAGGGCGCCTCCTCGGACGAGGTTCAACACCTGCTTCATAAACATCGTATTGAAAAGATTCTGGTCGTCGACGATGCGGGTGTCTTAAAAGGCCTGATCACGGTAAAAGATTTCGATAAAGCAGAGTCGTTCCCCCACGCCTGTAAGGACCGTTTTGGTCAATTACGTGTTGGTGCCTCTGTCGGTACGAGCGCGGACACCGATGAGCGTGTCGATGCGCTGGTGGCCTCGGGTGTCGATGTTCTTGTGGTGGACACCGCTCACGGTCATTCGCTCAACGTTTTGAACCGAGTTCGTTGGATTAAAGAGAACTTTCCGTCGGTTGACGTTATCGGTGGCAATATCGCGACGGCTGATGCGGCGCGAGCCTTGGTAGATGCCGGCGCTGATGGTGTCAAGGTGGGGATTGGCCCCGGTTCTATTTGTACGACACGGATTGTGACTGGTATGGGCGTACCGCAAATTAGCGCGGTATCTAACGTCGCTGAGGCGCTGGCGGAGGCAGATGTACCACTGATTGCTGACGGTGGCATTCGATTCTCAGGCGATATTTCGAAGTCGTTGGTGGCGGGTGCTTACTCCGTCATGCTCGGCGGCATGTTTGCAGGTACCGAGGAAGCGCCGGGCGAGGTTGAGCTGTACCAAGGCCGGACCTACAAGTCCTATCGTGGAATGGGGTCCATTGGCGCCATGGCTCAAAAACAAGGCTCGTCAGACCGATACTTCCAAGATTCGAGCGTTGGCTCCGAAAAGCTGGTGCCCGAAGGTATCGAGGGACGTGTGCCCTATAAAGGGCCAGTGTCAGCGATTATTCATCAGTTGATGGGTGGTGTCCGGTCTTCTATGGGCTACGCAGGGTGTGCCTCGGTTAGTGAGATGCGTACGAAGCCGGAGTTCATTCGTGTAACGTCAGCTGGTATGTCGGAGTCGCACGTGCACGATGTTTCGATCACTAAGGAAGCACCAAATTATCCGGTTCGCTGAGCCGTCAAAGGCCTATGAAATAGATCTTGCCGGTTGCCACTGAACGATCGTTACAGGCGGCTAGGGTCCGTGGGGCACTGTACTTGTACGTCTCTGGCAATGGCTCTTTGGTAGTGTTGCCACTCTGAAGTTACTTTATGCAGATGGTAGTGGACGTGTTCGATCGACGGGGCGTGATGACCGTGATCAGCGCATCGCTCGGTTGCAAGCGTCACAATATTGTCTTCAAGCTGTTTAATAGCACTCTCATAACTGTCGCAGTGGGGACCTTGAACCTCGGGCCAATACAAATTAGTTTCAGCCGCAGTCGAGGTGGCCGCCGCGCTCGCAGATACTGCCAATATGGCGACCGCCAATGTACTCGCAGCACAGTTCAATCAACACTTCCTTATATGGGGTTTAAACTTTATACAGGCTTGAAGCTTTCTCGCGGCGCAGTGTGACATGGATCACGTTTTACGCCACCCGTATCGGGTATTTTTTGAGGGCATTGGTCTCGGTTTATGTCAACTGTGACAGGTGTAAATAGTGAGACGCAGTGGTGCCTGCTCTGTGAGTGACTGCGGGTCTATGAGACAATTGTCTAGCGGGTACGTCGCACGCGATCCGTATTGAGTT
>JGI20160J14292_10002284_pt1 | contig 15523 bp, 10 predicted proteins | sample COG_10_FD_14292 | JGI IMG/M metagenome (IMG submission 14292) | reverse complement strand
CTTCGTCCGTGAGCTGAAACAGCCATTCAACCCCTAATTCGTGTTGAATACTTGCCCATATATAATAGAATTCAATTCACATTAACTTACTCGTACCCAACTAAGCATAACTTAATGATAATGGGTTTATAAATATCTTTTAAAAAGTGCTACTCTTTTTATATGCAACTAAAACAAAATTATTTTTTATGATTTTCAAATTTAATTGAGCTCTCAGAAGAATTATAATTCAACTCGAAATTAATACCTTATATAACTAGACCCTCATACTCTTTTGCATTTAAAAACTTAGCTAGAATAGGTAGCCCTAAAATAATTTCCCTCATTTAAGAAATGATTTATAGGGAATTAAACCCAATACTAGTATAATGGCAAGTATAATTATAAATTTTCTATAATAGTTTTTAACTGCTATCTCTGGCAAAAAAAACTCATCCCCTTTAGAAAAATAATAAAGACTTAATTTTTGTTTAGTCGATATCTCTTTACACTTTGATCCACTTACACTTTGTTTATATATGTTATTAAGATACTTAAACTCAAAATAACTATAATTATTTTTCGACAATCTATTCGAGCAATAAGTGTTTACTATTTCCACATTTGTCAAATTGCTATTCTTGATGCGATTTTTAATAGTTGTTTGTTTATAAAAAACAACTGATAAAATAATCAAAATGAATAAGGAAAAAAATAACTGTTTTTTAAAGTACATCGTGCCTATTTACTTTTTAATTAAAGCTCACATTTATTAATTCTGTTGGCTATCATAAAATAATTACTTCTCATAAACGATTAGACCTGTCAGCCCTAAACAAAGCCTAGTAACAGACTTTTTAAAAACTTAAGGCGCAGGATTAGGAATAACCTGATGTACTTCCTCAATTTGTTGTAAAACGTCTTCACTCAAAGTCACATCTATACTATCAATATTCTCTTTAAGCTGTTCTATATTAGTAGCTCCAATAATAGTACTGGTAACAAAAGGTTGTTGGTTAACAAATGCTAAACTCATTTGTGCTAAAGTCATATTATTGTCTTCAGCTATTTTCAAATAGTGTTTTGCCGCATCTTCAGCTTTTTCACCACTATATCTAGCAAATCTTGGAAATAATTTAAGACGTGCATTATCATCTGCCTTTCCTTTTATGTATTTACCCGATAACACACCAAATGCCATAGGTGAATATGCTAACAAACCCACGTTTTCTCTCAAAGCCACTTCTGCTAAATCAGTCTCAAAGGTTCTTGTTAATAGTGAATACGCATTTTGAATAGTCGCAACTCTGGGTAAATTATGATGTTTCGATTCTTCCAAATAACGCATAGTTCCCCAAGAATTCTCATTTGAAATACCTATGTTTCTTATTCTACCGGCTTTAACTTCACCGTCTAAGCTGTGAAGAACCTCGTTAAAATTGTCTTCCCACTTCGTATCCAACTTAAAATTTCTAACACCAAATCTATTGGTATCGCGCTCTGGCCAATGTAATTGGTATAAATCAATGTAATCAGTTTGCAATCTTTCCAGTTCTAAATCGATAGCTTCTTTTATAGCTTTTGGGCTAAAACCTGTGGTACGAATATGCGCTGTATAATCACCTCCTCCTGCAATTTTAGATGCTATTACTACTTTATCTCTATTTCCAGATTTCTTTAACCAGGTACCAATAATTTTACTAGTTCTTCCACTTAGTTCTGCAGTGGCTGGCACAGGATATAATTCGGCAGTATCAATAAAATTAACGCCTTGGCCAATAGCATAATCCATTTGTTGATGTCCTTCGGCTTCGTTGTTTTGATTTCCCCAGGTCATAGAGCCTAAGCATATTTTACTAACTTTTATTTCGGTATTCGGTATTGTAGTGTATTTCATTTATAGCATTTTTTTTAAGAAGCGTAAAGATAAAAAACCTTTAAAAGCCTTGAAGCTTTTAAAGGTTTTTTATGCGTGAGGGATTGAGGCATTTGTTGAAGCTCCTCGTAGAGAGCGACTGCCGAAAGCGCGACCCTTGTGGTAACGCCCTTATGTAATTACTCGCTTAACAACTTAGAGAGTTCGTCTAACTTTGGTGTTAAAATCACTTCTATACGTCTGTTTTTAGCTTTGCCTTCTTTTGAAGCGTTAGAGGTTATAGGTGCAAATTCGCCACGTCCTGCAGCAGTTAAATTTTCAGGATTTATATCGTTGTTCTCTCTTAAAATATTAACGATAGCCGTAGCACGTTTGGTTGATAAATCCCAGTTACTAGTTAAGATGCCGTTACCTGTGTAAGGCACATTATCGGTATGACCTTCAATTAAAACAGCAATATCTGGGTTATCGCCAAGCACGTTACCAAGTTGCTTTACCGCTCTAGTTCCCTCTGAACCAACGGCCCAACTCCCTGAACTGAATAACAATTTATTTTCCATAGATACGTATACCTTTCCATCGCGTTGCTCTACGGTTAATCCTTTGCCTTCAAAATCGGTTAAGGCTCTAGATATTGCGTTTTTTAACGCCGTCATAGCTGCATCTTTTGATGCTATTACATTTTCCAATTCTGCTACACGATTTGAGCGGTCTTCTAACTCTTTTTTAAGCTTTTCTAGTCTTGCATTTTCTGCTGCTAAAGCTTGTTCTTTAGCTTCTAACTGCGCTAACAACTCTCTATTCTTTTTAGAGTTTGCTGCTATGGCTGCCGAACTATTTTTTTCTAAAGCATCGTAAGAGGCTTTTAAATTATTGTAATTTGATTTTGTTGCGTTGTAATCGGCTTGTAATTTATCGCGTTGCGCAACGGCCTCATCGTAGGCAGATTGTAATTGCTTCAATTCGTTTTCGGCTGCGGTTTTAGCACCTAAAAGGGCTTCATTATCTGCAGAAAGGGTTCTGTTATCCTTTTTTAAATCGGCATATTTTGACTCTAGTTCTTTATAAACTTTGGGTGATACGCAAGAGGCTAACACCACTAGAGCAAACACTGTGAATACAATCTTTTTAATCATTTTATTTGGGTTCATTTATTGTTTATTATTTTTTATTTCCAGAAGAATAGGACAATGGTCGCTATGCACCGCTTCTGAAAGTATAACGGCTCTTTCTATGTTTTCTTGTAATGGTTCTGATACCATCGCGTAATCTAATCGCCAACCTTTGTTATTAGCGCGTGAATTAGCCCGATAACTCCACCAGCTATATTGTTGTAGTTCCGGATTTATAAATCTGAATGAATCAATGAATCCGTTATCAAGAAAACTGCCAATCCACTTGCGTTCAACTGGTAAAAATCCTGAAACGCCCTTCATTTTAGGGTTATGAATATCCATTTCTTGGTGACAAATATTGTAATCGCCACAAATAATAAGGTTTGGAAAATCTTTTTTAAGATTATTTATATAATCTTGAAACATAGCCATGTATTCCAATTTGTGATTCAATCTGGCATCATTTGTACCTGATGGTAAATACAAACTCATAACCGAAACGCCATCAAAATCGGCCCGAATATTTCTACCTTCAAAATCCATAGAGGCTATACCCGTTCCACACTCCACATGTTTAGGCTCCGATTTACTTAAAATAGCAACACCACTATAGCCTTTTTTTTGAGCACTAAACCAGTAATTGTACTTATAACCTGCTTCTTCAAAAAGACTTAAATCTAATTGTTCTTCTAAAGCCTTTATTTCTTGCAAACAAACAACATCTGGATTTGCAGCTTTTAACCAATCAATAAAACCTTTGTTAACAGCTGCACGAATACCATTTACGTTATAAGATATGATTTTCATTAATTTCTAATTAAAGTTTGAAAAGATCCTGAGTTTAATCAGGATAGATTCGTTTTCAATAGAAAACAAATCTAATTTTAGCTAAAATAAATAATGCGTTACTTTTACACTATTAAATATAGCTTGAGTTTTAACGAAGCTATTAACAAAATATTTTAAACGATTTGCAGTTTAAGTATCTGATGAAGTTTTTTATAGGTCTCCTTATTATTTTAGTTAGCTTTTGCGGTTTTTCGCAAAGTCAAAATTCTATTTATAAAACAAAACATGTTGCAGTAAAGAATACCATTAAAATTGATAGCGTTGGTATCAATTCCAATTCATTTTCCATTAGAAAAAAGGACAAGACAATTATTGATTCAACATATTATTCTGTTGATTTTGCTAAAGCTACTTTAACGTTTAAAAAACCTATTGAAACCGATTCTATCATTATAAACTACTTAAATTTTCCAGAGTTTTTAACAAAAACCTACAAACAATTAGATGATAATATAATAGTTGAAAACAACGACCAAAATCAAACGCTTTATACGTTATCGCAACCCAATACTAATAATGATTTTATCCCTTTTGATGGTTTAACGACATCAGGTAGTATTTCGCGTGGTGTTACGGTTGGTAATAATCAAAATTCAGTTTTAAACAGTGAATTAGACCTTCAAATTACTGGCAAACTAAATGATAAAGTCTCACTTAAAGCATCCATTCAAGACGCAAATATTCCTTTACAAGAAAGTGGTTACAGTCAGCGTTTAGATGAATTTGATCAAGTGTTTATTGAATTGTTTAGCGACAACTGGAATATTCGTGCTGGAGATATTGATTTAGTAAATGCTGATTCTTATTTTGCGAATTTTTCAAAACGTGTACAAGGATTAAATTTGAAATTAAAATTGGGTGAAGATGATACTCAAACCAATTTATTCGCAGCAGGTGCGATTGTGCGTGGTCAATTTACTACCAGTCAGTTTATAGCGCAAGAAGGGAATCAAGGTCCTTATAAATTACAAGGACCTAATGGAGAATTGTTTGTGCTTATCGTATCAGGAAGTGAAACTGTTTATGTAAACGGTATTCCTGCAAAACGTGGTGAAGACCAAGATTATATCATCGATTATAATGCAGGTGAAATAATTTTTAATGCCACTTTTCCAATTACTTCAGAAATGCGAATTACTGTTGATTATCAATTTAGTGATCGTAATTATTCCCGATTTGTTGCGTTTGGAGGGGGGAATTACTCAAGCGAAAAATTTAAATTAGGCGTTTCTGTATATTCTGAAAACGATGCAAAAAATCAGCCTCTACAACAAAATCTTTCAGAAGAACAAGTACAAATTTTAGCGGATGCTGGCGATGATAGGACACAAATGGTTGCACCATCAGAAGTACGAGAAGAACTAAATGACAACAGAATTTTATACAAAAAAGAACTCATTGGTAGTGTTGAAGCTTTTGTGTTTTCAAATGATCCAAATGATGAATTGTATCGTGTAACATTCACTTTAGTTGGAGCAAATCAAGGTGATTATGCTTTGAGTAATATCAATGCCATTAATAATATTTATGAGTTTGTTGGTGCTAACCAAGGAAGTTATGCTCCAGTTATCCAACTTGTAGCCCCTATAAAACTGCAAATAGCTGTTGTGAATGGAAGTTACAAACCTTCAGAAAAAACGAAAATTAGTTTTGAAGCTTCTGGCAGCAAAAATGATTTGAATTTATTTTCAAACTCTGATGATAACAATAATGATGGATTTGCTGGAAAAATAAACATTAACCAAACTCTAGTAAAAAAAGACAGTCTTTGGAATATGGATGTGTATATAGACAGCGATTATATAAGCGCTGAATATAGAAATATTGAAGGGTTGTACAATCCGGAATTTAACCGAGATTGGAATTTAGACCTCAATAACGTAAAAGGTATTGGCCTTAATTTAGGTAATCAAATGTTATTTAATTCTGGTTTTAGGATGTTTCATCAAACAAAAGGGACTTTAAATTACCAATTTGAACATTTAAATTTTTCTGATGGCTTTAATGGAAATCGCCATATAGCCCAAGCTAATTTACTTTTAAATAAATTCAATATTTTATCATCTTCTAGTTTTTTAAATACTGAATCTAATATAAACACATCTACATTTTTGAGATCCTATAACCGCTTTACCTACAGCATGAAAAAAAGCTGGATAGGCTCAAGAATAGCTATTGAAGATAATGAACAACGCAACATAGCTACGCAAGAACTCACTCCTTTAAGCCAGAGATTTAAATCTTATGAAATATTTGTTGGACTTGGAGATAGCACCAAAATCTTCACTGAAATAGGTTATAAAAATCGAGTAAATGATAGTATTAAAAACAATCAATTACAAAAAGTTAATACGTCAAATACATTTTATTTGGATTCTAGAATTATTCAAAATAAAAATACGAACCTGTCTTTATATGCCAATTACCGGACCCTAAAAAACACAGATAAAACTATTGAAGATGAAAACTCCATAAACTCTAGACTGCAGTTTAATCAAAAACTTTTCAAACAAATAATACAATGGAATACCATTTTTGAAACAAATTCAGGAAGATTGCCGCAACAAGACTTTACTTATGTAGAAGTTGAAGCTGGTCAAGGTACTTATACTTGGAATGATTACAACGAAAATGGTATTCAAGAGCTTGAGGAATTTGAAATTGCCCAATTTCAAGATCAAGGTCGATTTATTCGTGTACTTTTACCCAATCGAGTTTTTATAAAAACACATCAAAATAGATTGAGTCAAACACTTACTTTCAACCCTTCTCAATGGTCAGTTTCAGAAAACAAATCAAAACAATTTTGGTCACATTTTTATAACCAAACCAGTTATTTAATAGACAGAAAGATAAAACGAGAAGGTAGTCGTTTCAATTTAAATCCGTTTAACACGAGCGAAGAAGACCAACTTGGTTTACAATTAAACTTTAGAAATGTTCTATTTTTTAATAGAGGTAAGCAACGTTATACAACCTCTTATACATTTTTGGATAACACGACGCGACAGGTGTTATCTGTTGGGTTTATTGAGAATAGTTTAAAAAGTCATCAATTTAATTTTAATCATAAAATATCTAAAAACTGGTTAATTAATATGCTTTCTGCATTTGATAACAATGAGAGTATTAGTGAAAATTTCGCAAGCAAAAATTTCAATTTTGATGAGACTAGATTCAACCCAAAACTTTCTTATTTATTTAATGATAACTCCAGTTTTGATATGTTTTATCAATACGCAAGCAAAAACAATACTATTGGTGACATGGAGTCTTTAAATCAGCAGAAATATGGCATATCATTTACCTTAGGAAATAGTCAAAATAGCGCCATGAATGTTGAGTTTAATTACTTCTCTAATGACTATATAGGTAACCCAAATACACCCGTTGCCTATCAACTTCTAGAAGGCTTGCAACCAGGAAAAAACTTTACTTGGAGTTTATTGGCTCAAAAAAAACTAACTAAATTTTTAGATTTGAATCTGAGTTACTTTGGAAGAAAAACAGAGACTAGCAGAACGATTCACTCGGGTTCTATTCAGTTAAAAGCTTATTTCTAAAAACAAACCATTTACCCATTAAAATCTCGTATTCGAATCATCTATTTTTTTAAAAACAGAAATAATAGTTTTTACAGCTTCAGTATAAAACTCTGGTTGAATATTTTCATAATTATCTGTAGGTTCATGATAATCTTTATGGTCTTCAACCCCAAAATATAAAAATGGAATACCTTTTTTATAAAAATTGGCATGATCTGATGAATAGGTCCAATTGTCTAAGTTATCTTCTCCATCATGACCACTAACAAGTTTTATTACGGATGACTGTCTAGAATTTATAATTAAGTCCTTTAATTTCTTGTTTTCTGAAACTCCTACTACATACAATTCTTTCTTATCGCTTCGGCTTATCATATCCATATTCATATTAAGTATAATATCATTTGAAGAAATAATTGAGTTTTTTACAAAATATTCAGAACCTTTAAGCCCCAGCTCTTCTCCATCAAATGCAGCCAAAATCACTGAATGCTTTGGCGGAAACTTTTTAAAATATTCAGCAAAAGCAAACAAGGCACTTATTCCTGAAGCATTGTCATCAGCACCGTTATAAATTTTTCCATATTTAATGCCTTCATGATCATAATGTGCACTAATAACTATATATTCTTTAGGAACCTTAGTCCCTTTAATAAGCCCCAATATGTTTACTGCTTCAAATACTTTTCTCTTTTCAATAAATGAAAATGATTGCTCAAAAGACTTACCTAAAGGCTGAACCTTTAAGGTATGAAATTGATTAACTATATATTTTCTAGATTTGGCAGAACCTTTTGTGCCAGTTCTTCTGCCTTCAAATAAATCAGAGGATAATGATTTAACATGCTTGAGAAGCTCATTTTTATCAAATAAAGAAAACTGATTAGATTCTGCTTGAGCAAAAATATCTGCCACTGGAAACGTTAAACAGAAAACAATTAATAAAAGAATTTTATACATAAATATTAGTGCTGATTAAATATACTTAAATTTATTTAATAACGGAGCCCATACCAACGTGTTGATATGGGCTTAAATATTTCTATTAAATCTTATTACTTAACGGTAGCTTTCATTAATTCTCTATTCATTCTAGCAATATTATCTAGTGAAATTCCTTTAGGGCACTCAACCTCACAAGCTCCAGTATTGGTGCAATTACCAAAACCTTCCAAATCCATTTGTGATACCATATTTTGGACACGTTCTGCAGCCTCTATTTGTCCTTGGGGCAATAATGCATATTGCGATACTTTAGCACCAACAAATAACATAGCCGACGAGTTTTTACAAGTTGCTACACAAGCTCCGCAACCAATACAAGTTGCTGCATCCATAGCATCATCGGCAGCATACTTTGAAATAGGAATTGAATTTGCGTCTTGTGTATTTCCTGATGTATTTACCGAAATGAAACCACCAGCTTGTTGAATACGATCAAAAGCAGTTCTATCTACTATTAAATCTTTAATTACAGGAAATGCAGATGCACGCCAAGGTTCTATATAAATAGTATCGCCATCACTAAAACTTCTCATGTGTAATTGACAAACAGTAATACTTCTATCTGGACCATGTGCACGACCATTTATATACATGGAACACATACCACAAATCCCTTCGCGACAATCATGATCAAATGCAATTGGTTCTTCATCCTTATCAATTAATTCTTGATTTAAAACATCCAGCATTTCTAAGAAAGACATATCTGGCGATACATCATCAAGCTTATAGTCAACAATTTTTCCTTTATCGTTAGCGCTTTTTTGACGCCATATTTTCAATGTTAATTTCATAACCAATCTGCTATTTATAACTTCTTTCTTTTACTTCAATATTTTCGTATACTAACTCTTCCTTATGTAAAACTGCATCTTTAGGAGCTCCTTTATACTCCCAAGCAGATACGTATTGAAATTCTTTTCTACGCATAGCTTCACCCTCTGGGGTTTGATACTCATCTCTAAAATGTCCTCCAGCAGATTCTTCTCTTTGTAAAGCATCTTTAGCAAACAACTCTCCTAATTCTAGAAAATCTGCAACACGACCAGCTTTTGCAAGCTCCTCGTTATATTCATCAGCATTACCAGGAACTTTAACATCGTTCCAGAACTCTTCCCTCAATTCGGATATTTCAGTAATAGCAGATTCCAAATCTTTTTCATTTCTTGCCATTCCACACTTATTCCACATAATTTTTCCTAATTTCTTATGGAAATAATCAACAGAATGTGTTCCATTGTTGTTTACTAACTTATCAATAACTTCAGTAACGTTTTTCTCAGCAGTATCAAATTCTTTGATATCTGTTGGAATTGGTCCTGTTCGAATATCATCAGCTAAATAATCACCAATAGTATATGGAAGCACAAAATAACCATCAGCCAATCCTTGCATTAATGCCGAAGCACCAAGTCTGTTAGCACCATGATCTGAGAAATTAGCTTCTCCAATGGCGTACAATCCAGGAACAGTAGTCATTAGGTTATAATCTACCCAAATACCACCCATCGTGTAATGCACCGCAGGAAAAATCATCATTGGTGTTTCATATGGGTTTTGATCTACGATTTTTTCGTACATCTGGAATAAGTTTCCATATTTCGCTTTAATAATATCTTTTCCTAATTTATCTATAACAGCTTTATCATCTTCATCTAGTCCTTTAACATGCGCTTGTTCTTTTCCATAACGCTCGATAGCTGCAGCAAAATCTAAATATACTGCCTCTCCTGTTTTATTTACTCCGTAACCTGCATCGCAACGCTCTTTTGCTGCTCTTGAAGCGACATCCCTAGGTACTAAGTTTCCAAAGGCTGGATAACGACGCTCTAAATAATAATCTCTATTTTCTTCTGATAAATCAATAGGTTTTAATTTACCTTCTCTAATAGCTAAAACATCATCCATGTTTTTTGGTACCCATATACGTCCATCATTTCGCAATGATTCAGACATCAATGTTAGTTTAGATTGATGATCACCAGAAACTGGGATACAAGTTGGATGAATTTGTGTGTAACACGGATTTGCAAAAAAAGCACCACGTTTGTGCGCTTTCCATGCTGCTGTTACGTTACTACCCATTGCATATGTAGAAAGGTAAAAAGCATTACCATAACCTCCTGTTCCTAAAACAACCGCATGTGCTGAATGACGCTCAATCTCTCCTGTTACTAAATTACGTGCAATAATTCCTCTTGCTTTACCATCAACAATAACAACATCAAGCATTTCATGACGACTGTACATTTTGATTTTACCGCGTCCTATTTGACGGTTCATGGCAGAATAAGCACCTAATAATAATTGCTGACCTGTTTGCCCCTTAGCGTAAAATGTTCTTGACACCAATACCCCTCCAAATGAACGGTTATCTAACAATCCACCATAATCTCGCGCAAAAGGAACTCCTTGTGCAACACATTGGTCTATAATGTTTGTTGAGACTTCGGCTAAACGATGCACATTAGATTCACGTGAACGATAATCACCCCCTTTTACTGTATCATAAAACAATCTATATGTCGAGTCACCATCACCTTGATAGTTTTTTGCCGCATTAATTCCACCTTGAGCTGCAATTGAATGCGCACGTCTAGGTGAATCTTGAAAACAAAATGCCTTTACATTATATCCTAATTCTGCCAAAGTAGCTGCTGCAGAACCTCCTGCTAATCCTGTGCCTACTATAATAATATCTATATTACGTTTGTTAGCTGGATTTACAAGATTGATCTGATCTTTATAATCTGTCCATTTATCTTTAATTGGACCCTTTGGTACTTTTGAATCTAATGTTGCCATATCTATGATAATACGTATTTAAGGTGGTGATAAAGTGCGATAATAATAAAACCTAACGGAATTATGATTGAATACCCTTTTCCAATATTTTGAAGTGTTTTCTTTCTGCCAGCAGTAACTCCCATAGATTGAAAAGCCGATGTAAATCCATGTGCTAAATGCAATCCTAACAATATAAAAGCAAGAACGTAAGCAATGGTTCTTATGTGACTATGAAATTTCTCTACTAACTCTTGATAATATCTAAATTCCCCAAGGTGCATCCCAGACATGTCTCCTACAACATATTTAGTATTTAATTCTGGAATCCAGAAATCTATAAAATGAAGTACAATAAATGCCAGTATGGCCAGCCCACTGTAAATCATATTTCTGCTCATCCAAGTTGAGTTAGCAGCACCGTTATTTTTTGCATAGTTTACACCATTAGCCTTTTTGTTTTTAATCTCAAGGATAAAACCCATTACAAAATGAAATACGACACCAAAAATCAAAACAGGCTGCAATGCAAATTGCACTAGAGGGTTAGTTCCCATAAAATGAGCTAACTCATTAAAGGACGCTTCACTAAAAACTGACGTGATATTTACAGCTAGATGTATAATTAAGAAAAACATGAGGAAGAATGCAGAAAGCGCCATTGCTACTTTTCTTCCAATCGAAGATTTAAAAAATCCGCCCATTATTTTTAAGTTATTTTTAAGTTATTTTTAAGTTTGAACAAATGTAGTTATGAACACATTCTTAGACAAATAACAAATGTCAAGTTTTCATTATTTAGAATGATTTTAAAGAAAGTTTGAATTATCATCTAATACACAAATAAATTCGTAATACTTAAAACAAAAGCGCACTTTCTTAAGTAATTAATAGATACTTTATCAATTTCATGATATTACCTTATTAATATTTAGTAAAATGGAAGCGTATTTACCTTTGACTATTCAACTAATTAGTAGAGNAGTTGATTGAAANGCCACTGACTCACTTATGAAAAATTAATCATCAGGAACATTATGGAATTCTGTAGCAGGAATATTAGGTGGTGGATTTGACGGCAGCATTCTTAGCATGATGGAACTAATAACAACTGGCAGCATGGACTTATTGGAATCTTAGAATTATTTATGGAGCTGGCTTAGGTGCTGGCGAAGTTATAGCTATCATTCGATTAATAAACTAAATCATGAATAATTAGATGTTAAATAATCTCCTATTCCAAAGTTATTTTTTTTGTTATATATGTAGTATCCGAATAAATATTGACAAAATAAATTCCATTTGAAACACTGTTTAAATGAATAGTGTTTAAACCATATGTACTTGAAATATCTTTTTGAGCAATAAGCCTCCCCGATACATCAAAGACAGCCACTCTTTCTAAATTAATATTTCTATTATTACTTATGAATAAATCCCCTTTAGTTGGGTTTGGATAAACTCTAANACCTTCATTTAATTTATCTTCTTCAATNCCTAAAGCACAACTACCAGAAAAATTAGTCATTATAGGCTTCCCGCATACTGGTTCGGCTGTACTATTTTCTTGTATCATGTTTGCACCTTCAATATTATTGGTATTTAAAAATCTTAATGATTCTCCGTTAGCAATAGCAAAATGCATTATATTATCTGTATCAATAATGTGATCCATTTGCCTGCAATGCCCTAATTCATGAAGCGCAACACTTTCAAAATCAAACTCAGTACTTCCTGGGTTTTGTGAATTAAAGTTCCAATTAGTTTCGTCATCAAATATGATATCAAATTCAGTTACATACCAGTCCAAACTAGGAGCACCATTTTTTGTTACCGTACATGCAGAATAGTATGAGGTTCTTGAACCAAGAACGGTGTCGGGTAAATCGTCTTCTGGATTGGTACTTGTGCTATCATCAAAGGACAATACATTAAAAGTATCTAAATTTCCTTTATTTTGTGCACTAGGACTTGATATAATGTTTGATTCATTTAAAATCCAATTAATTTGAGTCTCACAGCTCCATGTTTTTAATGCTCTATATAGTGCTTCTTTTGCTCCAGTGAGCTCAGAAAAACTTGATGTCATATGCCAAGTATAACCGCCACTTCCATTATCATCAATTAGCTGTGTTTTATATGCCACATTAACACCCGAATTTAAGTAATCCGAAACTATGTTTGCTTGAGCATAGGTAACAAATAACGTACCACTAGAAGTTATAAAACTACCATCATTGTTAGTTACCTTAACTCTTCCTGTCCCAGCCTCAGAAGGAATTTCGACCGTAATTCTTGTATCAGTCCATGTTAATATTTGACTGTCTAAAGCATTTACTGAGCCTGAACCTCCATTATCAGCATTACTAAAACTAACTATGCCTTTTGTACTTCCAAAATTAGAGCCTGTAATAATTAAAACCGATCCTGTACCTGCTGTTAAACTTGTAGGAGAAAAACTTGCAATTGTTACTGGAAGTAAATTACTTGTTTTATTTAATACTGAAGTCTTATTTTGAACATCAAAATTTGTTAATTCCGTATAATTAGATTTTGTGTAACTCATTATTTCATTGTAAAAAGAATTTGAAATTCCTTTTTTAGAAGTAAATTGGTTTACCGCAGTATCATTACCAATATCGTATTTATAGAACCCTTGTAATGATCCGTAGGGTTTAAATCTCAGTTTAGTAGACACCGCTTTAGATTCTAATTCTACTTTACTATTATATAATGTGAAGACACCTGTATCATCAATATTTAATTTTAAACTCGGATAAACAATTTGAGCATCCATACCAATAACTCCACCAAGTGTTATAATTTCAATTTTTGGTGATACTTCCCCTTTAAAAACCTTAAATACTTCTATGGTGTTTATAGTATATATTTTTTGGTGGTTTGTATCCCAAAAAGATTTTTTTGAAAGTACTTTTCCCTCTAACACTAAAGTTGATTTATCAATTTGTTTGCTTAATGATACTTTTTTAAGCATTAGTTGTGCAGATATTGATTTAGATATTACTAAAAAAAATAACAAACTAATTAGTACGTGTTTCTTCATCCCTTCAATTTTTGAAATAGTTAAAATACACCTCATTATTGAGGGATTACGGTGATTAAATTAATATACGGGAAGCTTTTACTTTTAGACTTTTCAGAAATGTTAAATTCGATAAGATGTTATTAATTGAAATATTTTTATTGCAAATTGAAAACAATCGGTATCAAAGAGTTGTTATTAATTTGCAATAAAAAAGCCATTAATAAATATTTATTAATGGCTTTTTTAGAAGTTTTTTAAAGTTATTCTACAATAAGCTTTTTAGTAATAAAAGCATTCTCAGAATGAATATTAACAAAATACATACCTTTCGAAACATTTATCAAATTTATAGTTTTTGTTCTTGATGTATAAGAGACATCTACATCGGAAACCAATCTACCACTTACATCATAGACAGCAACTCTTTCTAAATTGGCAAATGAGGTGTTTTTTATAAAAAACTGTTGTTTGGCAGGATTAGGGTATATGGTTATACTGCCATCCAGCTCATAACGCTCATCAACACTCAAACTACAACTACCCGAATAATTAGTCATTGCTAAGACTAATGGACATGGACCGCTAGATGTACTTCTACCCTGTACATCAGCCGCCGCAATAATATTGTTAGCACCTAAAACTCTTTCATCTTGCCCATTAAATAAACTAAAATGCATAACATCACTATTCGGATCAATTACATGTCCTAATTGATGACCATGACCCAATTCATGAAGCGCCACACTTTCAAAATCATATTCAGTGTTACTTGATGCTCCTGCACCAAAATTCCAAGTTTCTACAGTAGGAGACCCAGTATTATCAGGACTATCATTAAATACAATATCTAATTCGTCAACATACCACGCAATACTTGTATCACCATTAATAAAACAACCAGAAAAACGAGATGTGCAGCGTCCTAAAATATCATCTCCCAACTCATTACCAATATCAAATCTAATAACATTAACACCATCTTCCGCAATAACATTCGTAGTAGTTGCAGCTCCAATTACCCAGTTAATACCAGATTCGCAGCGCCATATTTCAAATGCCCTTAAGAAAGAAGCTTTTGCCTGAGCATTTGTATCGAAATCTGTAAACATCTGCCACGTATACCCTCCTGATGTATTATCATTTACATGTTGGGTAAGATAAGCAACATCTAACCCTGCAGCTGCCTGATTACTAATAACATTAATCTCTGAGTATGAAACTACTAAAATAGCGCTAGAAGTTTCAGACTGACTGGAGCTATCTGTAACTTGAATTGCACCTGTACCTGCTCCAGAAGGAACCTCTACTGTAATCTGTGTGTCTT
>JGI20160J14292_10002277_pt1 | contig 15537 bp, 25 predicted proteins | sample COG_10_FD_14292 | JGI IMG/M metagenome (IMG submission 14292) | reverse complement strand
AGGATTGATTTCGATAATTAAGATGATAAAACTATCACGCTCGAAAACAAAACGATTTTAAATAGGGGTACGGGGTTGAAGGTTATTTCTCCCAAGGGAAAGTATCATTCACCCCCCCCTCTACCTTGGCGAGAACCTCGCGGAGCTTGTCGCGCTCTAGGTCTGCACCACTATCCCCGCTGTTGATTAAGTGGGTAAGGCATTTCTCAAACTCCTTGCATTGCGCTAGAAGGTCCGGAGCCGCCGCGATCAATCGCGCGTCTTTCTCGTCTCTAATATCCGCGACAATATCGCTCCCATCATCTCCGCCCCCTACCATGAGGGAATCATCGACTCCATCAATGCTTGATAAATACCAAGGTCCTGGCGTGAATGTGGCGTGTTTCTCTTTTGTTAAGTTCATCGTTTTTCTCCTTTTGTTATTAGTTGAATTGTAATTCTGTCTGCCTTACTCGTTTACGCGATACGCGGGCCGTTTCACGGCCTCCGTTTCTCGTATCGCGTTGCATTGTATCCTTTGCCCGCGCTTCTCTTTGCTGGCGTGCTTTCTCGCTCATCGCGAGTAGCTCAACCAATGCTTGCGGGAAAATGTCGCTTGCGTGCTTCATGCGTTCTCCTTTGCTTTTAAAAATGTATATTGTATCTCGCCATGTGTGAGATCATGAAAAGTATGTTCAGCATCTTTCTCGCTCATGTCTAAAACAGCGCTTGCAAGTTTAACGAGATCCTCAACTATGCTAGAGTATTGCAAAGGCCTTTTAAGATATCCTTTGCGAGTCTTTGGAGTTGCGCTGTATTCGCTCGCACAAATTGTTTTAATGCGTGTTTGTATTTGAGTATAAACTTTGTCTTGTATGCTCATGCTAGTTTCTCCTTATTAATTGTTTAAGTTTGATCCACGCCCCCACGAGCAAGTAAGGACCCCAAAAGATTGCCATTAGTTGTAAGAATGCGTTCATGCTTCCACCTCCTCTAACTCAAGGGTTTCTTCTAGCTCGTTCCAATCGATCTCTTGTAGGTTGAGCATATCCGCGAGAATCTTGTCTGTCACAAGTTCACTATCTGCTAAATCTCGAACCTTGGTTTCCAACTCGTCTTTGATCCAATCAAGTTCGGATTTATAAGTTGGTTCGTACCAAACAATGATCAACCAGGTTGATCGGTTCGCCCATCCATTGTATGTGTTTTTGTTCATCGTTATTTCCTCAATGATTCGTATCCCCTAAGGACATTTGATTTGTGTAACATGAGATCATCGAGTTTTAGGAACTCATTTTCCGTGAATATCCCATGCCGATAGAGACGCTCAAAGCTTTCCTCTAATCGCATTAAAGCCTCCATGTCTTTTACCTTAGCAACTCTTTCAAGTGCAGATTCGTAATTTGTTTTCTTCATCGTAATAATCCTTTTTGTTTTCATCTTCCGTATTTTTTTAATAAAATCATTTCATCAACCATCTGTCCTATTCTTCTGATTTTCATAATCAGATTAGCTTTGGTTATTTTATTTTTTTGAATTTTAGCTAAATCCACTAGATCAAGAATTAACCCCTGGGAGATCGTTTGGTATTCTTCTAAAATTCCGTCAATGTCAGACAATTCATCGACATTGAATAATTCATCAGCCCGTTTTATTTTGTGGGCCAATTCCGCCAATCGATTTGATTTTTTTCTGTACTTTTTCATATGTTTTATGTTTTTCGGAAACTTGATTGTTCCCGATGGATGAGAACACAAAACGACACAAACGACACTGTGTCAACACCAAAACAAATATTTCTTTAAAAAAAGTTTGAAACCTGCATAAATAGGGGCCAAGAAGAATAAAAAAAAATCAGTACCCCAAAAACCTAACCCACTGATGTATACTCCCGGTCAAACCACCCACCCGACTTGATTCGCCCCAATTTATCCACTTAGGACCCCTTAGAGGTCCTTTGCCCCTGGATGCAATTAAAAGCACTCCATATGTCTCCACCCCCACTATATCTCCAAAAAATACAACCAATCACAAAAACAATTCTCCTCGTGTATGCGTACACGAGGCAATGGGATATCGAAATTTTCTCCCCTCGTGTACGCATGCACGAGAACGAACTCATGAATTTGCCTTAGTGTTTTTCCTGAATCGATTCAATAAAGTAAAAACGAATTTAATCTAACTACACTAAATACACCAAATATTGCAAATACCCTGGTTGTATCAATCGCATTAGATACGCAAAAGCACTAAATACATCAAATGTGCCAAATGTGTGAAGTATACCAAATGCACTAAATAGGGCAATTGAAGTACATATACCAACTAAACTAGTTAAACCAAATTCATTACTGATCATAAATACACCAAATGCACTAAATAGGGTGCATCGGATAACGCCAGGCAAATAAACCAAATACACTAAATGATATGAGTGCGGAATTACACTATCCGGGTTGTGCGGTAGCTTTAATGATCGCTAAAATTCACAGGTACAGACTAGCGTGTTTGATTCATTTCTACCCGCCTGGGAGATTTTCAATTCCGTGGATTTACCCTAATAAAATGTAGTTTTTTCGGATTTGATTCCTGAATCGCGGAACCGCGGAAGCCCCTTAGGTATGCGGATTAGCAAGAGATTTAAAGTCTACTGCTGGCGTTTCGCGCGTCTAAATCTTGCGCGTCCCAAGGGGGGGAGGGGGTTGGCCGAACCGCTCGCGTTTTTCTATATTATCATAACACCCCCCACGAAATTTTTCGCCATAACGCTCCCCCCACGAATGCGGCCCCCGTGTCCCGCGTAACCTGTGGTTAGTGTACTAGCATGGCTCGCTGATCGATCCTCGATCCTGTAGCCTTGTGTAGTCCGTTATAGGTGTTTATTCGAGTGGTGTGAACCGGAAGGCTTATAGACCTTATATCCAGCATGTAGTACTATTTCTTTGCAAAGGTCTAGGAACTCGTCCTCGGTCATATCATTCTTTGCTCTATTTGCGTCCGTACAGACGATTTGTAAATTCTCTATGCACGAGTTCCCTCCACGAGCTACGGGGAGTATATGGTCGTATTCATAGGTATGTGGTTCATTCCATGAAAGTGGTCTTCCTGTTAGTCCGCATTGGAAGTGGTCACCATACTTTGCATATACATCTTTGTAATTGAATGCGGAAGAGCGTTGGAACCGTGATGATTTATCTGAGATTGATTTAGTCATTTCCCTTTTAGTGAATGAGGTCTTTGGATTTAACTTCTTTTGCTTCCTAATGATTGGATTCTGGAAGTAGTTTACTCGTTTTACATGGATATAGGTTGAAGGGGATATATTTGCTCTACGCTTCTTAGTTTTTTCCTTCTGTCCTTTTCCGAGGTAGTAGGAGATCGTACCTAGTGAACATCCTAGAGTGTTTTGTATATCTTTATAGGATAGTCCCTGGAGTCGTAGGGCATTAATCTTCGGTCCGAGTATCGACTTCCTCATGTTCTTCTGTGGTTTGTGCGTCTTCTATATCGATTACTTTTTCTGTGGATGCATCCTTTGGTAGATTCTTGACTCCTTTTTTAAGTATATCTCGTACTTGATTGGGTGACATATCGGAAGATCCTAGTTTTACATTGGCAGATGCGGTAATGTTTGTGGGTCTACCNGATATGGTCATAAGTTTGTCGAAGAGCATACCCACGGCATAGGCTTTATTCTGTGGAGGTATTTGATCTATTGAATCGTGCAGATCGTTTAGTGAGTCTGCGACCATGTGCTGTAGCTTCTTTTGTACTTCTGTGAGGAATTGTTGCTCTGTCATCTTCATTCCGAACCTCAGAGCGTTATGTACTCGTAATCTATCTTCTTCCTGTTTTGTGGTTAGTTCCATATTCTTTGCTTCCTCCTTTGCACTAGATTGACGGGCCGCGATACGGGCGGCGGAAGTTAATACTTTATCCTTNAATTTATCGTTAAAGGGTTTGAGTTTCTTGGGCATTCCTTTCGGCATGTAGCAGTTTTTATATTATTTTATTTGACTAGGCTACAAAAAACTACAAAAGGGAGTTATGGCGGAACGAATGGGTGGTAAGGAGTGCATGGCAATCTTGAGAAAGGTTGGAATTAGTCGGGATGAATTTTCCAAGATGATGGGAATTAAGCGTAGTACTATGCGTACATGTGTTCATGGAAACCGNATATCGTACAAGATGGAGCGCAAGTTGCGTGAATTGAATGGCGAGAAGGTTGTAGAGGAAGAGATTGCCGAGGTTGACGCTATGATCGAGGAGGCGAAGAAGCCTAGGGTTGTGGTTAGGGAAGAGGTTGGAGAGGCTCGTATGGCTAAGGTCTATGCTATTCCACAGAATAAATTTTTACGGTTAATAGAGTTCCGTGATGGGACACATGGTAAGGTTCGTTGCAAACCTGGTAAGTATTATGTCGGGGATGAGATAAGAGTAAGAGGTGAGGATCACGGGGTATGGGAGATCGCATAGATAATTTACCTATCATCCGCATTACGGACACCCGTGATGTTGAGTATGTGGAGATGGACTTAGAGGTGGATGACGATACCCATGCCATGCTGGTTAAGTGGGGTAAGGAGTATGCTACAGACGAGGACTATGTAAGTATCGCAATGCGTGAGGGAATTGAGAATGCGGTAAAGGAGATGGAGGGAAAAGAATGAAAATAACGATTAGTTATTGCGAGGTTACTCTATCCGCAGAGATCCCCGAAGGGAGCGACATCGGACAGACGCTCAGAGCAATCCGCGTACTGCTGGTGGGCGTGGGATTTCATTCCGATTTAATTAACCAATATATGGAGGTTGGAGATGAGTGAGTTTTTAGGATGGGCGAGCTACGATTTAAAGCTGTTGTGCGATCATTGCGGGAAGGAATATGACTTGGAAGATAGGCACGAGCATGATGACTGCGAGGAGGAGGATGAGTAATTTGCCAATCATTATCTGCATTTTTAATAAACAACTTAATTTGTCGTGCAGATACCAATGACTTTAACACGGATAAATGAACAACTTTAAGGGCTACCTTTCGGTGGGCGGTATTACCGCGCCAGGACAACAGAAACCGTATGGGACACCTCCGCGTCACTCGGCGGGAGGGGTAGCTCTGTTTTTATAATGCAAAACGATGATACATTTGAGGTATCTGATTGGGATCACTTCTTTGCTAATTGGCCAACCAGGGAAGAGGTCAATAATGGATGGCATCAGTTTTGGGGGAATAATCAATTACTCAGAACATATAGGGATAAAACGGGTAAGAACCTCAAGGATAGGGATGGAAACATCTTGATTACTCGCTCAACCACTCCGCGACAAATGCCCATCGGTAACACGGTTTCGGACTTTATGAATTATGCAAGACCCAAGAGATCAAATTAGGCACGAAGCCAAGGTGCTTTTAAATCGTTGGGACGCAGAGTGTGATCTTGATGAACTTACTATCTCAAAGTCAGTCATGGAGGGAATTAATGAATGGTTAGAGGAGGAAGTTTTTGAATTTGAATGGGATATAGAACTAGAGGAGGAGGAAGAAGAATGAATATATATAAGGCTACAGGTAAATCTATGGAGAGTTGGCCGCAATGGGTGAGTCGTTTAATCAAGGTTAACCAGGAACTCCGCGAAGAGATCGCAGATTTAAAGGCGGAGATTAAAAAGCTCAAAGATGACAAGTGAGTCAGCGAGTACCACCGGGTTGGAATCCGATCTTTTGGAAAAAGTACGGAAGAGCGATTCCCGAATCAGTACAAGAATTACCACGGTGCGACTTGAGAAAGTTGGGTCCCCTATGCTCGAAATTATCCCAAGAGGCATTGGAACGGATCAAGAGGGATGGGCAATTGGTAAAGAAGAAATCCCGTGCCAAACGCTCGAAGACGCGATCGTGATCGGATTGGAGATATTAGCTAGGGGATAAATATTTATGGAAGATATAATAATTAAAGTTGAGCAATGGCACATAGAGCGGAACCTAATTAAGGGTTCTACTGATAAGGATCAAGTGTTGAAGTTAATGCAAGAACTTGGTGAACTGAGTGACTCGGTTTGCAAGGATGAATGTATGCTTGATGATATCGGGGATATATTGGTCATATTGATTAATATATGTACCCGAAATAATGTCACACTAGAGGACTGTTTGCTCACCGCATACCGGGATATCAAGGACAGAAAAGGCAAGATGGTTGATGGTGTGTTCGTAAAAGATGGTAATTAATCTCCAGCCCGATGAGGTACAGGTCTGTCAAATGGTTGGACGGATGCGTAGCCTCATTGCCCGTGGTAACGGGGTGCGTGATGCGAAGATGGGAAACCACGATGGTGCGGAAGCGGATGTGATGGGCATGATGGCAGAGTATGGATTTGCCAAGCAGATGAATACATTTCCCGATCTTGGCCTTACTCCAAGGAGTGGGTCTGCGGATGGGGTGATGGCGAGTGGAAAGCGTTATGATGTGAAAGCATCCAAGCACAAGGGTGCTAGGCTACTCAGTACACTCAAGGTAAACCCTGATGTGGATGTATATGTGCTATGTGTGGTGGATGGAAACTCCTTGGACTTCAAGGGATGGGCATGGAAGAAGGATTTAATCAAGGATGAGAATAAGAAAGACCTTGGTCATGGCGTGGGCTATGCGTTGGACCAGGATAAGTTGAGGAAGTTCAATGCCTAAGTTAACCTACGCAGATGAGATAGACGCGAACTTTGGTATTCCGTGGACAGATGATCTGCGGTTTAACAAGGGCGAGTTAGAGTGTGCATTATCCAATGAGGAGGTTGATGCACTTCCACAGGATCGTGCAGAGATGCTTAGTCGCTTACTCATCGACCAGCCTCAGTCGGAAGTGGAAGACCCGATCCAATGGGGTTGGACACTACCTGGTTGGCGTAGGGTGATGGATAATTGGAAGGATACAAAGATTCATGTCTGTCTCGGCGGAAATAGGTCGAGCAAAACGATGTTCGCTTCTCGGATGTTAGTACACTTAGCCCAATCTATTCCCGAAGCTGAGATTCGTTCGATGCATGTTACCGAGGAGCGTTCGATCTCAGATGCACAGAAGTATATTTGGCAGAATTTACCAGCCCGATACAAGCGTGCAAAGAAGAAGAGTGAGAATCATAGCTTGCAGTATAATCAGAAGAATGGATTTAATTCGGCTAAGGCAATCCTTCCACCAACTGCTCCGGGTGCGGAGCGTGGAAGTACGATATATTTTAATAATTATAGGCAGTATATGGCAGACCCTCAAATATTCGAGGGCTGGTCTGCACACGCAATTCACCTGGATGAAGAGGTTCCCGAAAGTATATTCAATACATTGCTCGGAAGAACGGTGGATTACCACGGACGATTAATCCTTACCTTTACGACCCTTCAAGGTTGGACACCATTGATCAATAGTTTACTCAAGGGTGCAGAGACGGTTAGTACGAGGTATTCAAAGCTACTAGATCGTGAAGTTCCAACCGAACAAATTTGTGCGAATTGGCCGAACTGTAGGATATACTATTTCCATACAGATCAATCCCCTTTTATAGATGGACAGGAGTTGATTCGCACATACTCCAAACAACCATTAGAGGTGAAGTTGGCCCGTCTCTATGGCATACCGTCCAAGGCAATGGAGGGGCGTTTTCCGAAGTTCAATCGCGAAACGAACATTGTCCCACATGAGAAGATCCCCTTCATTGCCGATCCTTCTTTGGCTTGTACCCGCTATTTCGTATGCGACCCTGGCGGGAGCAAGCCGTGGGTGGCAATATGGGCGGGAGTTATGCCGGATGGACGGATATATATTTACCGCGAGTTCCCCGATAGTACGATGGGGCAATGGGCTTTACCGCATACAAATGCATTGGGTAAGAGTGTGGGTAAGCCTGGACCCGCACAGCGTCCACTTGGGTGGGGCTACGAAGATTACCGAAACCACTTCGAGGATTTAGAGGATGGTGAGGATATCTTTGAACGCATTGTCGATCCCCGCATGGGTGCGGCCACGGTACGGACAAAAGAGGGGGAGAGTAACATCATCAACCAAATGGCTAACCTTAACTTTGTATTTCGTCCCGCACCTGGTGTGGATATCGAGGCTGGAATTGCTAAGATAAATGATGCGTTATCATGGGATGATACAGAGCCTATGACTTCGGGTAATTGCCCAAAGCTCTATGTATCAGATAGATGTGACAATACTATTACTTCGCTACTTGAGTATAGCGGGCAATCTCGTACCGAACACTTCAAGGATCAGATCGATTGTATCCGCTATTTATTGATTAGTGGAGCAGATCATATATCACAATCCAGCCTACGGTGTACCGGTGGTGGTGGATATTAGATTGACGAGTCAAGCACAAAGAACTACATTAAGCTACGCATGCATAATTCCTCAGACCCGGAGCTTTTATTCGTCTCCAAGGAACCCGATATCAATTATCTGCGGGATACTTACCGTGAAACACAGTCGGACCTTGGTGAGTGGATAGATCGTAGACAACGCGACTACGATGTCCGTAATTGTATATGGGCGGGAAAGTCCAATGATTTTAAGAAGCACTCGGCTGATAGTCAGACAGGCGAGGTATTTCCTTGGGATGGAGCCAGCGATCAAGAGATTCGCATGGTGGATAACCAGGTAAATAAATGCGTGGCAATGTCTTTAAACGCGATCCGCCAAGCACATTTGGTCGCAACTCCTGTAGAGTCTAACGATATCGCACGGGCAAATGTAATATCTATGTTTGTTCGTTGGTTGGTTAACTCCAAGATGGATGATTTTTATGAGCAAGTAGAACTCGGACTTAATCACTTCTTTGAAAAAGGAATGATGGTTCATTATGTGTACTACGAGCAACAAGACCTAAAGCAACAGCAGTCCATTAAACTAGATGAGATTGCAATGGCTCTTCCACAAATTGCAGAAGCTATTGGCGATGGCAGTATGGATGAGGAGTTATCTGCGGCTATGGCCGAGCAGTTCGATGTCTCAAAAACAAAGGCACGAGCAATGCTTAAAGAGTTGCGCAAGGAGGGAGAAACCACAGTCCCTGTCCTCCGTAGGGTTGTAAGTCGTCCGCGCATCAAGGCACTTGCACCTGACGAGGATGTTTTTTGGCCGAACTATACCATCGATCCACAAGAAGCTCCCTATGTATTTCATGTGTTAAACATGACACCAGAACAACTTCGGGCAAAGATACATACCGAGAATTGGGACGAAGAGTTTGTGGAAAAAGCAATCGAGTCTGCGAATGTGGGCGAGAATGATGTGTATACCCACAACCTTAGTTTACAAGACGAGATACTTCGCGATGATGATGAGACGATCCGTATCGTATATTGTTACCAGCGTTTACTCGATGAGGATGATGTGCCTGGTATTTACTGTACAGTATTTTGTAACGAAGTAGCCGACCTCTATGCCAAGCATACCCTTATGGATTATGGTCATGGTGGATATCCCTTCATTGTAAGTACTTACGAAAAGACATCCAAACGATTGTACTCCTCCCGCTCAATTCCCGAAGTTGGTGAACCATTCCAACAGGTAACCAAGGTTGAGTACGATGCATCGATTGACCGTCAAAGTTTAAGCACAATCCCACCAATAGAACATCCCCTTGGAAGATCCCCATCAAAGTGGGGTCCGGGAGTTCGTATTCCTTATCGTACACCTGGAGAGATTCGTTTTGCGGATACCCCACGCTACGATGCTGGTTCCGTGGAAGTTCGTAGATTAGTACAGGAAATGTTTGATCGTTACATGGGTAACAATGCACCCGGTGTCGATCCTGTAGAGTCGCAAATCAAGCAACAACATTTTATCAATAAAGTACTTCACCATATGAAGTATGTAATGGATCAAGTCTATAGCCTGTACCAACAGTATGGACCAAACGAAGAATACTTTCGCGTTACAGGTGTACAGGATATGCAGAAGTACGCAAAGGGTAGGGCGGGAGAACGCTTTGATTTTTATATGCAGTACGATGTGGCCACCCAAGACCCTGAGCAAATGCTCGAACGGGTAAAGACGATTGGTCAAATATCATCCACAATGGATAAGAATGGAGTGGTGGATACCGAACAACTCCTATCACTTGCAATCGGACAAGTCATGCCTGGTGCGGCAGAGAAGATTATCTTACCCAAGGAAACTGCCACACAGAAAGCAGTCGAGGAAGAGCGTCAAACCATAGCCGAACTTGCGGCTGGAGTACCACCCAATGTGCGTGAGAACGATGCACACGAAATGAAACTCCAAGTATTCCAACAATGGTTACAACAACCTGACATCCAGCAAAAAGCCCAACAAGACCCGGCAATGCAAGAGCGTATTAAGACATATATGCAACAGCGCCAAATGCAGATTCAGCAAAAACAAAACGCTACGATTGGCAGACTAGGAGCCGCCCCCACACAATTTGGACAAACATCTAGTGCCGCATGAGCATAACTCATCGTGGAGAAAGATTCTCAGGATATAATAAACCTAAGCGAACTCCTGGTAAGTCTAAAAAGTTTGCCGTACTCGCTAAGGAAAAAGATACGGTTCGTCTTGTACGCTTTGGAGATCCAAACATGTCCATCAAGAAGAACATACCCGCACGGCGTAAATCCTTCCGAGCGCGACATAAGTGCGATGAAAAGAAGTCTAAACTAACCGCTGGCTATTGGTCATGCAAGAAATGGTAATATGATCAAACGGAAAAAATACCACGAAGTAAATGCCGAAGAAGCAATTAACGCACTTACCTTCCTTAAGAACGAACCACACTTTAAAAAGTATATCGAGGTACGCGAAGCAATGCGGGAGGAAACCATCCGCGAGCTACAGAATCGCAAGAATATCGAGAACCAAAATTTACACTTTCACTTCACAGGAAAGCTCGAAGCAATCGATGAAGAGTTAGATAATTTCTATAGCTTGTAATTGTTCATACTATTAAAGCCCTCACGGTTATGGGTTAGCCGTGGGGGCTTTTTGTTGCCATTTGCTCTACAAGTAGCTACATTTTGCTACACTAGGCTACTAGCCTTGTTGACTTATGGAAACATTAACCAAAGAGGTTGTCTCGGAGTCCTCTGAAAATTCCGTGGAAAATACAAATGCAAGTGAGGGCAACCTTTCGATGGCAGAATTTGCAGATCAGTTACTGAAAGGCAAGCAACCACAGGAAGAATTACCCGAACTTACCGAAGAGACGGATGAACCCGCTGAAGAAACTGCGGAGCCTACAGATGTCTTAGAGGAAAATTCACAGTCTGTCGAAGAGGAGCAAGTGGAGGAAGAGGAATCTTCGCCGCCCGCAGAACCTTCGGATGTTCTTTCAAAGTTTAATATCGACCTGGATAACTTATCCGAGGATGAGTCACGAAATCTCGCAAAGGCGCTGAATGCATCTGCCGTCAAGCGATTTGGAAGACTTACCGCTCAGAAGAAAGCACTACTCGCAGAGAATGCGGAACTGCAAGCCAAGGCAGAAGAAGCCCAGCAAGCACCCGCAAGTGTCGAACTACCTGAGTTCCTCAAGGATAATGCCTTTCACAGCATCAATGACGCTCAGTCACTACAGAAAGAAGTCGAGCAACTTACCAATCTCTTAGAGTGGGTAGACGAGCATATCGACAACGAAGTAGAGTATGATGATAGCGGCAATGAGTTTGTGGTAAAGGATGGGGATAAAGCCTACACCAAGTCTGAGTTGCGCCGAATAAAATTAAACGCAAATAAGACTCTGCGTAAGGATGCACCCGCCCGCCATAAGTGGATACAAGAGCGTACACAGTCGGATCAACAAGCTATGCAGACCTTCGAGTTTCTTGGAGACGAGCATAGTGATGATTACAAGCTATTCATGCAAGTAAAGGAATCTCCGATGTATAAGCCCTTAGTTAAATATCTGCCTAATTCCAATTTTGCTTTGGGATTAATGGTGGAAGGATTAAATGCAGTAAAGACAAGGCAAGGTCAGAAGGCTAAACCAGCCGCAAAACCGAAAGCCCCAATGGCAAGTACGGAAGCTGGTACAGCTAGGCCCAAGACTCCCCAGGCGAATAAAACGAAAGCTCTGCAAGCGGCGAAGGCTAAATTCGACAAATCAGGCTCAATGACAGACTACCAAGTATATCTTAAACTTAAAAATAAAACTTAAATTCCAAGGAGGAAATAAATTATGGCATTAACAAAATCACACACTAGCGGAACTCCGCTCGGCTCAAACAGAGAAGACTTATCGGATGTTCTCACAATCCTGGAACCCGAAAGAACGCCTCTGCTTTCACTCGCGAAAAAGGGAAAAGCAAATGGTACATTCTTTGAGTGGCAAACAGATGAACTCAGTACGCCCGCGTTTGCGGGAGTCGTTGAAGGCGAAGATGTTACAACATTTACTGACCAAGTAGCCAACCGTGCTAAACTTGGAAACCATGTACAAGTATTTCGTCAGAACTACCAAGTCTCAAACATCCAGGAATTAGTCGATGTTGCCGGCGTGGATTCTGAGTTTGCAAATGCTGAAAGTAAGGCCGTTAGGCAAATGAAGCGCGATATTGAAGCCGCACTTTGTTCGTCACAAGAACGTCAGCAAGACGCTGGTGGGAGTACACCATATAAGACACGCGGTTTGTTCAAATGGTTAGGCGAAGGTGGACAACCAGGTGATGTTCCCCCAGCTTATCAATCAGTCGCAAGTGTATCCCTTGGTAGTAGTGCTTTTACTGAGGCTAACATGAATGGCTTACTTCAGAGCTTATACGAAGCTAACGGAATGCCCGGTGGACAGCTTACCTTAATTGCTGGTCCTACCTTGAAGCGCGATATCTCAAACTTCGCTCGTCAAGAAGGCGGAAGCACAGCGTTGAGTTTCCAGGTAACACAACCCGCTGAGTCCAAATCCATCTCCCTCGTAGTTAATCTATATGACGGAGATTTCGGAAGTGTGGCCGTAGTGCCTAGTCTTTTCCTAAACAGAACTAGTGGTTCGGACACCGTAGACACCAATGCTGGTTTGCTCGTAGACCCTGAGTACATCGCTGTAAATATGCTCAAAGCTGAGTCTTCTTCTGAGCTTGAGAATAAAGGCGGCGGACGCAGAGGTTTCTGTGAGACGATTGCTGGACTTGCGTGTCTTGCTCCTAAAGCACACGGAAAAATAAACTAATTGTTTGTTCATTATTTGGGGGAGGTCTGCGTAGCGGGCCTCTCCCTTATCTCTTTAAATATTAAGCATGGCAAATTTACTCATACCTAAGTGGAAAGAAGGGAACGGATCTCAGTTTATGAAGAACTTGGATCGTTACTTGCGTTACGAAGTTAACCTCGAAGAACACGAATCCGTCATGCGGGAAAAGATGGCTATGAGAGAAAACGAAGCAATGGGAGTCGCTAAGACCGATGGGCTTGGACAACTCAAGGCAAGTATCCCCGCTCGCGAATACTTCCGGTGGCATCAAAAAGAACGAGGATGCTGGGGAGATAAATCATTTATCAAAGGGTTCTTATCTAAAAACCCATCATTTAAATCAAAGACACTTACCACACCTAGTTTTAACTCTAAGAGTTTCGCATGAGGCAAGTACCCGTAAGCACGCTACTCACCAACCTCAAACACATGGTTGGAGTTGATAGTCTTCTTACACAAGAGGAAGGTGCGGCAGTACGGAGTTTCAATCGCTTTGGCAGACTAGCGTGGGAACGGGCAAGATGGCCCGACACTATACGTCTCGAACCAAAGTTACCCGACATCCAGGTACGATCAATCGATGTAACCAATGGAGGGAGTGGGTACACAAGCGCGCCAACCGTATCGGTTAGTGGAAGTGCCACAGCAACCGCCACCATCAATGCCGATGGACAGGTAAACGGAGTTGCGGTAACAAGCAACGGTACAGGATACCTGGAAGCACCAACCATTACCTTTAGTGGAGGTGGAGGTACAGGGGCAGAAGCAAAAGCCGTAGTCATGGGTGTACTTGAATACGGATCAAATATTGGAGAGATCCTCCGAGTCACAGAGAAAGACCCATACGCATCGGGTAGTCCGAGTGAGGTTCCTTATCGGATAGAGTATTCATCTGTAAGTTACGGAAATGTTGTATTCATAAATCGTGCAAGTACAGCACCCGTTTATATATTATATCGCGCCCCCTTCGTGGACTATGTGTCGAGCGATACGGATTTTCCGTACATATTTTCAGAATATGTCGTTGCGGGGGCCTATTCCGACTACCTCACCGCAGACGGACAATTGGATAAAGCAATGGCTATCCAACAACAAGCCGAAGGTATTTTACTNGCTGAACTCGATAAACTCGAACGCCAGCAAGGCCAACAACAACACATACAATTTACAACCTACGGATCAACGATCCAAACACATTACTAATTATGGCAAACGAATATAGAGGAGTAGGGCTAAACGGAGGAAAATTTATATCCGATACGGCATCCAACACAGGCAGATGGTTTAGTATCGTGGCTATGGAAGACACCACCATTACAAGCATCAGCGGAAATATCGAAGGTATATCTGATCTTACTGCGGGTGGATCATCCCCACTTACCCTAAGCACAAACACCGCACTTTATGGCGCGTTCGATGAAATCACTTTAGCGACCGGGAGCGTCATTGCATACAACCGATAGATGCTCACGCATGATCTAAATGTCACCGCCGGGCGGCCACACACACCAAGTGGTATCCCTGTGCCTGGTGGACCCGATGGCGTAATCCAATCCGAAGCGGAGGACTTTCTGCTCGTGGAAGCCGGGCAATTTTTAGCATTCGATGAATAGAGGACATAACTATGGCAAATAAGAAAATTTCACAATTAGACGCTTTAGGTACAGCACCAGCGGGGACAGATATTTTACCAATCACCGATGTCAGCGGTACACCGACTACGAAGAGCGTTACAGTCGCTAACCTCATGGCGGCGGCTCCCGTGCAGACGGCAGACATCAGTGGGTTAGCTACACAAGTTTCTTTAGGTAATCACGAAGCATTAACATCTAGCGTACACGGCATCTCAGCATTCGGTGCTACTCTGGTCGCTGATGCAGACGCATCCACCGCTCGTACTACTCTTGGTCTAGGCACAGCGGCGGCGAAGAATGTAGGAACAAGCAACGGCAATGTTGTTGAATTAGATGCTACAGGTTTACCCGAAGTTGATGGTTCTCAGTTATTAAACCTACCTAGTCCTGATGTAAACACCCCGCTCACCACCGCACTTCGAGGAACGGACAATCCGCACATCGGAGCGTATCCGAATCAGAGTTTCAAGGTTACGGACAATCCACAAAAATCCGTCATGGTCATCGCTGATGCGGATGGCAACTTGGAGTTTGTGACTAAGGATGGAGCAAATGTTTTTGTTAACACACCATCCTCTCGTCTCGCATTAGCAAAAGGATTTAGTATTCAAGCTGATGGTGCTGAACCCGACATAGAAGCAGTCGATACAGACGGCACTACTTACTCAGTCATTAGTGGAGACACAGACACTAAAGGAGCGAATGGTTTACCAACTCGCCAAGG
>JGI20160J14292_10002275_pt1 | contig 15545 bp, 15 predicted proteins | sample COG_10_FD_14292 | JGI IMG/M metagenome (IMG submission 14292) | reverse complement strand
AAAGACGTAGGCATACCAGAAGACGGCTATTTAGAGAAAAATATTTTAGACCTACTGTTGAAACAATAAAGTCACTCATAAAAAAATCTTACCTAATCTTTTCCAACAGCTTCAGCTATGGATTTAAAGCCATCTGCCTTTAATCTTAATAATAAATCGGTATTAATAGCATTCACTAAGCCAGGGCCCTCATAAACTAAGGCTGAATAAATCTGAACTGCACTTGCTCCAGCTCTTATTTTTTCATATGCTTGGAGACCATTGCTGACACCCCCAACACCAATAAGGTCAATTTTGCCTTTAGCAGCTGCATAAAATTGCCTTAGAATTTCAGTTGATAAATCAAAAAGAGGTTGACCGGATAGTCCACCTTTTTCTATTTTATATTTACTTTTTAACGATGAAGGCCTCGCTACAGTTGTATTCGAAACAATTATTGCATTTATTCCATAAGATCTTGATTGTTCAACAATACGTTCGATCTCACCTAAACCAAGGTCTGGAGCCACTTTAAGAAATATAGGATAGGAGGGCCTATCCCCGGCAAGTTGAGCACGCACTTCAGAAACACGGCCCAATAATTCTTCCATAGCATTTTCATTTTGAAGGTCTCGTAAACCTGGTGTGTTAGGTGAACTAATATTAATTGTAAAATAATCAGAAAGGCCCCACAGAGACTTTAAACCAATTGCATAATCTTCAACACGGTTTTTACTATTTTTATTTGCCCCTAAATTAGCTCCTACCAGACCATTTTTTAACTTCCGTTTTTCCAAGTTATTTTTAAATTTATTCAATCCAGCATTATTAAAACCCATTCTATTTATAACAGCTTTATCTTCAACTAGCCTAAAAAGTCTTGGCTTTGATTTCCATGTTGAGGCAAAGGAGTGACAGTACCGCATTCCACAAAACCAAATCCTGCAGCAAGCATTGGTGTTGAAACTTCACAATCTTTATCAAATCCAGCTGCTAAACCAACAGGGTTAGGAAGATTTAAACCTCCAACGTTAATGGCGAGATTTGACGAAATTGAAGCCCTAAATTTTGGCCCCAAACCTCCACCTAAGGCTTTTATAGTTAATTTATGAGCATTTTCAGCGGGAAGCTTTCGTAATAACACAGTCCCCAGTTCATGCATAAGTGACATATCTAATCCATTGTAATAATACTTAAGTCATAAACACCTTTGGCATTAGGTGACAAGGTCCAGTAATTAATAATGTAGCTAAATTTTAAATCTCCATAAAAATGTGGAAATTTAGCCCCCAGTTCATGCATAAGTGACATATCTAATCCATTGTAATAATACTTAAATCATAAACACCTTTGGCATTAGGTGACAAGGTCCAGTAATTAATAATGTAGCTAAATTTTAAATCTCCATAAAAATGTGGAAATTTAGCCCCACCTCGAGAAACTTCATATTTTAACAGTTCAGGGTTTTTTTCCGCATCAACCGCAGCTATCACTAAACTATCATTACCATTAAAATGTTTGGATAATGTCTCTTGCAACTGAGTTATTGTTGACATGTGAATAAAACCATCTCGTTTGTCGTCTACACTACCTGAGAAGAAACCATTTTCGAGTATCTCTTCCCATTCCGCCTTTAAGAATATTTTATAAATAATATTTTTTTGCATACTGGTTCCTATTTGTGACTTGCACAACAATATAGCAATTACAAAATTATCGCGCACAGAGAATATACTATCGTACGCAATAGGACACGACAGATTAATTCAAGCTATCAGACATTCATTGAGATTGGCAATAAGCACTACAGTTATAATTCATGAAGGGAAATTCTTATGCGCTCATACAAAAAAATTATTAGTGGGGTGGCTATTGCATTAAGCCTTCCCGCCCTAGCTTGGGGACAAGATGCTCCAACATTAGAAAGCCTAGCAGCAAATGATGCTTTTGTTTTTAATACATTACTTTTTTTACTAGGCGGGTTTCTAGTTATGTGGATGGCGGCAGGATTCGCAATGCTTGAGTCTGGTTTTGTTAGAACAAAAAATGTTTCTATGCAGTGCCTGAAAAATATCAGTCTATACTCAGTAGCAGGATTAATGTTTTGGGTATTAGGTTACCAATTAATGTACGGCGGAGGAGATTATTTTGGTAAATTTGCAATAATGAGCTTTGCCTCAGAAGATATTGCAACAGGTTATTCATCATATTCTGACTGGTTTTTCCAAATGGTGTTTTGTGCAACAACAGCATCAATAGTATCTGGAACCGTCGCAGAAAGAATTAAATTCTGGCCATTCATAATATTCACAATTTTCCTAACTGGGCTGATCTATCCAATAGTAGGTTCATGGGAATGGGGCGGAGGATTTCTTGATAGCAAATACAACTTCTCTGACTTTGCTGGGTCGACTCTTGTACACTCTACTGGCGGATGGGCTGCTTTGATGGGAGCAATCATTTTAGGCGCTCGTAAGGGTAAATATAGCGAAGACGGAAAAGTAAACCCTATACCAGGATCGAACATGCCATTAGCAACTCTAGGCGTTTTCATACTATGGCTAGGTTGGTTTGGATTTAATGGCGCCTCACAACTTGCCATGGGAACTATTACCGATGCAGATGCAATAGCCAAAATATTTGTAAATACAAATATGGCAGCTGTTGCTGGGGTTATTACTGCAGTTGTTTATACACAGTTACGCTATAGAAAAATTGATCTCACAATGGCATTAAATGGTGCTCTGGCAGGACTGGTAGCAATAACTGCTGAACCGCTAACGCCTTCTGTTCCAGCGGCACTACTAATCGGATCCATAGGTTCTTTACTAGCTTGTTTAGCTGTTCCCCTATTAGACAAATTTAAGATAGACGATGTTGTTGGAGCAATTCCAGTACATCTAGTAGCAGGAATATTCGGGACTATTATAGTGCCCCTTACAAACGATAGTGCTACTTACTTCGGCCAATTAGTTGGTATTGTATCAGTAGGTTTATTTGTCAGCCTTATATCAGCAATAATTTGGTATGCTTTAAAACTCACAATAGGAATACGAGTTTCAGAAGAAGATGAATATGTGGGCCTTGATCAATCAGAACTTGGAGTGCCGGCATATCCAGAATTTGTGAAAGGCTAAACTCAGACATACACTTTCCCCCTCGCTACTATTTAAGCAGCGAATACCTTCCCCGGCCTTGCACAAGTTGTGTGCAAAGTCGGGGTTTTTTTGTTTAAATAATATGCAATTCACAAGGTTGCACAATTTAGATTATTTAATCTTGTTACGACGAAACAACAATGCAGTAACCAAAAATAAAAAAAGATCGGGAAATCATGAAAAAATATTTATCTATTATCGTCGCACTACTGTGTGTCAGCCCTACTCAAGCACTTGCTTCTGAAAGCATAAATAGTGGAGATACCGCATGGGTTTTAACTGCAACTGCGTTAGTATTATTTATGTCCTTACCTGGACTAGCATTATTTTATGGTGGACTAGTAAGAGCGAAAAACTACCTTTCAGTTTTAATGAAAGTATTCACAATAGCTGCTTTAGCATCCATAGTATGGATAACAGCTGGATACTCAATAGCTTTCGGTGAAAGCAACGGCTGGTGGGGAGGTCTAGACAATCTTTTTCTTGGGAGTGTAAACAGTAGCTCGGTAGCCGATTCAATACCCGAAACAGTATTTTTATCTTTTCAAATGACCTTCGCTATCATCACTCCAGCACTGATTGTTGGGGCTTTTGTTGAAAGAGTTAAATTTCTACCGGTACTGATATTCACAGCGATTTGGTTGCTAACAGTATATTCTCCGATAACTAATTGGATTTGGGGCGGAGGTTGGCTTTCAAAAGCTGGACTAGTTGATTTTGCAGGTGGGCTTGTCGTACATGCAACAGCAGGTGTTTCAGCTTTAGTTTATGTACTTATGCTCGGTAAAAGAAAAGGATTTCCTAATGAATTGGCTGTTCCACATAGGCCCGCAATGGTCATGATTGGAGCATCAATGCTTTGGGTTGGCTGGTTTGGTTTCAATGGCGGCTCTCAACTTGCCGCTGATGGTGGAGCTGGGATGGCTATATTAGTGACACACATATCAGCTTCTGTTGCTACTCTAGTTTGGGTAGGAATTGAAGCTATCACCAATAAAAAACCAACGTTAGTTGGCGCTGCAACGGGCACTATTGCTGGACTTGCCACAGTGACCCCTGCTGCAGGAGTCCTTGGTCCAGGCGGGGCTGTAATATTGGGTTTATCCGGAGGATTAATTTGTTACTTTGCTGTCAACTTAATCAGGATAAAACTTAAAATAGATGATAGCTTAGACGTCTTTGCAGTACATGGAGTTGGAGGAATACTTGGAATCCTTTTATTACCTTTTCTCTCTGCGACAGCACTGGGAGGAACAGGGGAAGGCAATTTCTCTATTCAACTGATGGGAACTACAGCAGTCGTATTGTGGTCAGTTATTGCCAGTACTATTATTCTGTATGTGCTGAAAAAAACTTTAGGTTTAAGAGTTTCAGAAGAGCAAGAGTATGACGGACTTGATATAAGTTTACATGGAGAATCAGCTTACAATTAAAACTAACTATATTGCGAACACATTGTTAAGCTGCTTATAAAAAAAATTTAACAAACTTGCATATATTTATTCAACTGCTAGCGTCATTTAATAATTTAAACAATTATTAAATGACAATCAACAATAAGGAAATTATAGTGAAAAAATTACTAACAACTATTCTCACAGTAAGTTTAATGACACCTGCCTTGGCATTCGCTGACGGTCACCTTGACTCAGAAAAATCAGTTAAGGAAGCTATACAACAATATTGGGATGCAAGAAATGACCGCGATCACGAGACGGTTGCAGCTATGGAAAGTGACTCAGGTATGTATGGCACAAATTCTGATGGAAGTTTTCATAAGCCGGTAGCCAAGGCAACTGCAGACGACTGGAAACGAAACATGGTTGGCGACGCTTCAAACATGCGTATTGCTTACACTGAAGCAGCTGAAATTGCTGATGGAGTAGTNTATGCACGATACTATGCTGAAGGCGTAGTTGGAACAGCCGATAATCAAACACCATACCGTACANGAGTAACAAATGTATGGGTTAAAGAGGCTGATGGAAAATGGCGCGCAAAAGCAATGCATTTTTCACGCGCTAATTATGGCGGAACACACCAAACAGTTAGTTCTGACTTTGATGACTGATTTATTATAAATCTTATTATTACTATATAAACCCTGTTTATTGCAGGGTTTTTTTATAGGTTTATTAAAAAATAGATTTATGAACCACTTAAATACAACATAGATACGACAGGTTTCATTTAATTGGCTTGCCGTCGAGAAATTTTCGAGCATATATCTTTGATTTTTTATCATCAGCAATAACTTCTAGAACTTGTATAGACTTTAATTGCACCTGTTTACTTAAATAATCTTTTTCGTCTCGCTTGCTCACATTTAATAAAAGTTTTTCTGCAAACGACTTCCAACGATTGGAATCCACCGCTAAAAGGGACATAGCATAATTTACTTCAATTAATGTATTATCTGAAGAAAGTGCCATTGCCATATTGTAAAGATGAATACCTTCGCTAAGCGAAGCACCAAACCAATCTCTTGAATTTTTTTCACCTACTTTTCTAATAACGCCTAAATGCCAAGCACCCTCAAGTGCTAACCCTAAAGCATCTTCAGGATACATTTCTCTAAAATTTTTAATTTTAGTCAGAGTTTTTTTTGGTAATTTTTTTTGCCAGGCCTTTATGGCACTAGTCGTCCTAGTAACAAATCCATCACTAATCGCGTACTGTAACTGTGCATTATAAAGGTTAGAATCCAATGCAATAGCCTTTTCAGCTAAAGACCTTGCTGACTGCGAATGACTATTTAATTTTCCTACTTCTCCTAATAGAATTTGGGCCAATAAGCTTTCTGATGCAATTGCATAACCTTCTGCAGTATTCATTTTTACAGCCTCAGTTCGCGCTTCCTCGAAGCGCCCCATGGTAAATAATTTCTTGATTTCATCCAAAGAACCGCCATGTGCATTAGGTGGGATTAAAGCACTGAAAAAAATGAAAAGGACAATTTTTATTTTTAAATTTTTATACACTATTTGCTTTTATTTATTATACCTCGAAAGTGCTGATTTTATAAGATCGGATGTTTCATGAGTACCAAAAATTGAGACGAATGAACCAAATCTTGGCCCCTGGCTTTGACCAAGACACACTTCATAAATTGCCTTAAACCAATTTCTTAGATTCTCAAATTCATACTTTTTACCAATTGAAAAAATTAAGGTCTGTAAAGCTTCTGGGTCTTTGGCCTCGTAATCAGAAATTGAATCCAACTCTGAAGCTAAGTCTTTAAGGGCTTTAAACTCTTGGTCGGTAGGTTTACGATAGACTTTATTCGGTTTTACAAAATCCTCATAATACCTTACGGCAAATCCAGCGAGACAATCGAGTGTTGGATTATCATTTGGGTTAGCATCGGGTGCGTACCTTTTTATAAAACCCCACAAGATATTTTTATCAGAAGCATTAGCCGCACTGACTAAATTGAGAAGTAAACTAAATGAAACTGGAGGTACAAAATTTGGGGGGTTACCATTGTGAATATGCCAAACAGGATTTGACAAACGTGACTTAATATCTTGAGAACCCCATGCAGAGAGATGCTGAAAATATTCATCTACATTCCTTGGAATAACGTCAAAATATAATTTTTTGGCGGCTCGAGGTTTTTGGTAATTAAAAAGAGATAAGCTTTCTTGAGGAGCATAATTAAGCCAATCCTCTACCGATATGCCATTGCCCTTAGACTTTGAAATTTTTTCGCCTTTTTCATCTAAAAATAACTCATAAACAAATTGCACTGGTGGATTTCCACCTAGTATTTTGCAAATCTTAGAGTATATCGGAGCATTATCTTGATGATCCTTACCNAACATTTCAAAATCGACGCCAAGGGAAGCCCAGCGCATTCCAAAATCTGGTTTCCACTGTAATTTGACATTCCCGCCTGTTACTCGAGTGGTTATTTCACATCCATCTTCATCATCAAAAGTTATTGTTCCGTCAACTGAGTTTAAAGCCTTCATCGTTACATATAAAACTCGGCCAGTTTTTGGAGATATTGGAAGAAATGGTGAATAAGTAGCTCTTCTTTCCTCACCTAATGTCGGCAACATTACCGACATGATTTCATCATATTTTTCTAAGGTTAGAAGCAACCATTTGTCGTAATATCCTTCGCGGTATAAATCAGTCGCTGATTTAAACTCATACTCAAAACCAAAGCTATCCAAAAAAGCACGGAGCCGTGCGTTCATATTTGCTCCATAGCTTGATGCAGTACCAAAAGGGTCAGGAACATCTGTTAAAGGCTTCTGTAAGTATTCTTCGAGTATGGCAGGATTGGGTACGGTGGGAGGAACTTTTCGCATCCCATCCATATCATCAGAGATACATATTAGTTTAGCTGGGATTTTATTATCTGTTAAAGCCCGAAAAGCATTCATCACCATGGTAGTTCGCACAACTTCACCAAAAGTGCCTATATGTGGAAGACCTGACGGGCCATAACCAGTTTCAAAAATAACAGGCTTATCCCCACGTTCATAACCACGCCGTTTTTCAATATCTAATCTTCTTTGTATTTGCTTTGCTTGCTCAAATGGCCAGGCTTTTGAGCTACTTAATATTTCGTTAGACATTATTTTCCAGTCATAAGTTTTAAAATGCAATAAAGCATTTTATGAAGGAACGTCAATGAATACTAATTTGACTTATCAATTTAGTTATCCACATCAGGTCTTGGCTTTTTTTCGATTTAAGTTATGATATTTCTACGGATAGTATTCTGATTTCATCAGCTTTACTGACAAAAAAATTTATGTAGGCTAATTAGATGAAGATTTCTATAGAACGCGCCGCTCTTTTAAAAGCACTAGGCCACGTGCAGAATGTTGTAGAACGACGTAATACCATTCCAATTCTCTCAAATGTACTTATAGACGCAAATGAAAACAATATAACTTTAGTCGCCACAGATTTGGATATAGAAGTTTCAGAAGCTGCTAAAGCAGATGTGAGCGCACCTGGCCAAGTTACAGCACCTGCTAATACGCTCTATGATATAGCACGCAAATTACCCGATGGGTCCCAAGTAAATTTACAAATAAATTCTGACGGACGACTAGATGTTGATGCAGGAAGGTCACACTTCACCCTTCCACTTTTACCCTCTAGTGATTTTCCTAAAATGACTGCAGATGGATTTACTCACAATTTTGTTTTAAAGGCACCTGAGCTTATCAGACTAATTGATAAAACAAAGTTCGCAATATCTACAGAAGAAACGCGTTATTACCTCAATGGTATATACATACATGGACATAATGGAAAACTAAGAGCCGTAGCAACTGATGGTCACCGTTTAGCATTAGCGGAAATGAATTTACCTGAAGGAGCAGAAGGTTTGCCTGGGGTGATAATGCCTCGTAAGACTGTTGCTGAGATACGTCGTCTAATCGATGGAAGCGAAGAAGATATATCAATATCTATATCAGAAGCGAAAGTTAGATTTCACTTTAATTCGGCTATGATAACTTCAAAACTAATCGACGGTACATTTCCCGATTACGAAAGAGTTATACCTAAAGGAAATGATAAAGAGTTGACTATAGATAATAAAGTTTTTGCTAACGCCGTTGATCGTGTGGCTACAATATCAGCAGAAAAGTCTAGATCAATCAAAGTTGCATTAAGTCAAGATTCTTTATCGTTAACTGTAAACAATCCAGAGAGTGGTAATGCGCGCGAAGATATAGTTGTTGATTATAGTTCAGAACCTTTAGAAATTGGTTTTAACGCAAAGTACCTATTAGATGTCGCAGGGCAAATTGAAGGAAGGGATGCGGTATTTCTTTTAGATAACGCTGCAGCTCCGGCTTTGGTTAAAGATACTGAGGATGCAAATGCACTTTTCGTACTAATGCCATTACGCGTTTAATTACGACCATATCGTGAGCTATATAGACTACCTTCGTCTAACAGACTTCAGATCTTACGATTCTCTTGATATAAAATTTGATGGACGCCCTGTTGTTTTTTTTGGACCAAATGGAGCTGGAAAAACAAATCTTCTTGAAGCTATTTCATTTTTATCTCCTGGAAGAGGTTTAAGAAGAGCCAAAATAGAAGAATTATCTAGATTATCATCGGGAAAAAAATGTTTGGCGTGGGGTGTCAATGCCGACTTGAATGGAACTAGGGTATCAATTGGGCAAATACCAGAAAATCCTAAACGTAGGGCTACCAAAATTAATGGAAAAAATACTACAGGGACAGAACTTGCAAATTTAATTACTTTAATGTGGTTAACCCCAATGCAAGATAGACTGTTTACCGGACCCTCAGCAGATCGCAGAAAGTTTTTAGATAGATTTACTCTAGTACACAGCCCTTCTCATGGCTTAACAACATTAAGGTATGAGAAAATGCGGTCCGAAAGAAATCGCTTACTCTCAGAAGGTATTAGTGACAAAGGTTGGTTTGAAGTCATTGAAGATGATATGGCCCGCCAAGGCGCATCTATAGCGAAAGCTAGAACAGAAACAGTTATTCGGCTTAATGAAGAGATAGATAATCGCTCTAAATCAAATGATAATTTCCCAAAAGGAAAAGTAAGCCTTGAAGGATCTGCGGAAGAAAAATTNAAAAACGGCATGGCCATTCAGGATGTAGAAGATTATCTACGGGAAGAGCTTAAAACGAAACGGCCATTAGATATGAAGGCAGGAAGGACACTTAATGGTGTACACAAAACTGACCTAAGTGTTGTTAATGTAGAAAAAAATATGGTTGCATCTCAATGCTCCACGGGAGAACAGAAAGCCTTATTAATAGGCTTAACTCTAGCTCATGCACGCGCGCAGGCTGATAAATCTCCAATTTTATTACTTGATGAAGTTGCAGCTCATTTAGATATAGATAGACGGGCTGCGCTGATAGAGGAATTAGTAAGTTTAGGTACCCAGTTATTTATGACTGGTACAGATGCCTTACTTTTTGAAGCCTTCAAAGATAGAGCACAACAATTTGAAATTAAAAATAGTAAGTTAACTAAGTATCTATGAAAATTAATTTGATTTTTATTAGGTTAAAAGATATCTCCGAACTTAGGAGACAGTGATGAAACCAGAAATAACAGCAATATTAGTTATCTATTTGTTCTTTATATTCTTAGAGGTTTTTTTTACAAAGTTTTTTAAAAAAAATAATCAAAAATTTAGTGATGGAGTGGTTGAGGTCATTAGTACTGGAGGTCTCCTTCTTGTAACACAACCCTTAGTCTTAACATCAGCTTATCTACTAAGCCAACACTACCTCCCATCATTCGAAAACAATCTAAAAGGAATAAACCCTCTGATTGCTTTTTCACTTTTCTTGATTTTTGATGACCTCATACAATATTGGTGGCACCGAATTTCACACAGCGTAAAATGGCTTTATAAACTGCACAGACCCCATCATAATGCTGAATACATGAGCATACGCTTGGTTTATAGAAACAATGTATTTTACTATTTTCTAATGCCAAATTTATGGCTTTCAGGTCTGTTGATATACCTCGGTCTAGGGTGGGTTTATGCGATATATATAGTTATGAAGATGACTATAATATTTGGTGCACATTCAGATCTTCCATGGGATAAGCCCTTATATAAAGTTAAATGGCTCTCGAAGTTTATGTGGGTAATAGAAAGAACAATTAGCACACCATCTACTCATCATGCCCACCATGGAAAACATAAAGCAGACGGAATAACTCATTACAAAGGAAACTTTGGCAATATGTTGTTTATTTGGGATGTTATTTTTAGAACCGCAAAAATAGAACGCGGCTACCCCGCTAAGTTTGGCGTTGAGGATTTACCAAAAACATCTATTTTAGAACAACTCATTTGGCCAGTTATTTCAAAAGGGCCGCTGCCAAANTGAAAACTTAAATATTTTCACTAAGTAAAGTCGGTAAGTCTCCTGTAAGACCAGAAGCTTCCTCAATAAAAAATGTCTTTATTAATTCCGAATGATTCACACTATTCAGACCTAGGCGCCTTGCGAAGCGAAGAAGGCTATTTTTATTTGAAAACAAACGGTTCAATAAGTCTGTCGTAATGCACAATAAGTTATTATCAAAACTACGCCATTTTTCATATTTTTTAATTACCTCACCACCCAAATCAATACCTTCATGAATACTTCGTCCTACATTATCGGCTAGAGCTGCAGCGTCTCGAAAGCCCATATTAAGTCCTTGGCCGGCAATGGGATGAATTGAATGGGCCGCATCGCCTACAAGCACTAACCTATTAGCAGAATAGTTTTCCGCCATCTGTAAATTCAATGGAAAACTCTGTCTGGTACCAAGTAATTTTATCTCACCCAATAATCCCCTTATTCTATGAGATAGCTCATCAATGAAATCAGTATCATTAAGACTCATTGCAGCATTTGAAGCGGATAAAGTATCAGACCAAACAATCGAACTTCTATTTTTTGTTAAAGGCAATAAAGCAAGAGGACCTCCAGGGAAAAAAAATTGATACGCCGACCCATTATGTGGAAACTCATGATCTATGGTAGCAACAATCGCACTTTGCTTGTAGGATGTAAATTGAACACCAATATCTGCAGATTTTCTCAAACTAGATTTTTTTCCGTCAGCTGCGACTAATAATGAAGCTTCAATTATGTGGCTATTTTCTAAATTAATTTTAACTGCTCTACTACCTCTCAAGATCTCTAAAATCTTAACTGGAGCCTTTATAGATATGTTGGGGTTTTTATTAACCTTTTTTAATAGTGCATCTTTCAGAATGCTATTATCGATCATATAGCCCTTATAATTGATATTATTAGAATTTTGAAATTGTAAATTAAACTTATTTTTTCTTCCCACTCGGCTATCGGATATAAAAATATTATCTATCGCTTGTATATTACCTTCAAACAGTTCTGTAACATCTAAATTTTTAAGTAAAACAAAGCTACTGGCGGAAATAGCTGAAGCGCGCATATCTCGTTTTATACTAGGTGATTTTTTATCTAAAAGGCAAACTGATGCACCTTTTTTTGCACAAGCCAATGCAGTAGTAAGCCCAACTAACCCGGCGCCGACTACAACTATGTCAAATTTCTCTTGCATGATAAACCTTTAATACATTAATTCTAATTTAAATATGGTTTAAAAAAAATATAATTCTCTTAACGCGATGTTTACGACCAATGTTTAACAATAGAGGAATTATATTTACAATAAAGTTTCCAGGAGTGTTATAATGGGGATAAAACGTACCTCCAGTAACAATAAATCGCAATATGACCATAGAGATTTTGGGTATAACGAAGATGCTCCATCAGGAAAATTTAAGAGGATTCTGGGTTCTATTTTATTACTTTTAGGGGGAGGTATTGTTCTTTCTGCCTTAACTTCTTTTAGTGCTTTTGACCCATCTGGTGACACCGCTGGTATTGGCCCAATAAATAATTCAATGGGATTAATTGGAGCCTATGCCTCTAATATTTTGTTACAAATATTCGGTACCAGTATTATTTTAGCATCCGTGCTAGTGATATTTAGCGGTATGAAATCTTTTTATTACCTTACTTTTAAAAAAAATCTTTAGAGGTTAATCATAAATTTTTAATGTGGATAGGAATAATCATTTTCTCTGCTACAACCTTATCCGCGCTGCCAATCCCTCATGATTGGCCATTAGCAACTGGTTTAGGTGGGATTTTAGGAGATAAATTATATCTAAACTTCACAGCAGGCCTTAATAAGTTAAATGTTCCCTTACCTAGCCTTATGGTTACTTTAATAACATTTACAGTTACCTTGCTTTTATTGGTAAGGTTTTTAGAAATTGCAAAAAAAGATATGTTTGATATCTTGCATTCAGCATTCTTTGTCTGGTCTCATATAAGAAAGCTGACCTTACATTTATCATTGATTATAAAGAGAGCTTTGGGAAAACGTGATACATTAAGTGCTAAAAGTGAAAATATTGAAAAAACACCGTTAGTAAAAGAAATTGAAGAGAAAACACCAAAAATAACTAAATCAAAACCACCTTTAGTAAAACCAAAAACCAGAAAAAGAAAAGTTTCTCCAAATGAGTTTTATTTCCCAGAAGGATCAGAGTTTATATTGCCTGGATTAGACCTACTAAAAAACCCTCCCCCGAGATCAACAGTTCAAGATGAAGGTGCACTTAGCAGAGCTTCAGATAAACTTCATAAAGTTATGGCTGATTATGGAATAGAAGGGGATATGGGATCTGTCAGACCGGGACCAGTTGTAACACTATTCGAATTTGAGCCAGCTCCTGGTGTTAAATCACAAAGAGTTATTAACTTATCTGATGACATAGCCCGCAATATGTCCGCTCAATCAGCAAGAATTGCAGTTGTACCGGGAAGAAACGCAATGGGCGTTGAAATGCCAAATAGGAGAAGAGAGACTGTATGGCTTAGAGATATGTTGGACTCTGAATTATTTAAAAATACAACCATGGGTCTACCGCTAATTCTTGGTGAGGATATAGGTGGAGCACCTTTCATTACAGACCTCTCTAAAATGCCTCACCTTTTGATAGCAGGAACTACAGGTTCAGGTAAATCAGTTGGCGTTAATGCAATGATTCTCTCTTTAATGTACAAACTAACGCCTGAACAATGTAAATTTATAATGATCGATCCTAAAATGCTCGAATTATCAGTTTATGACGGTGCACCTCACCTTCTAGCTCCAGTTGTTACAGAGCCTAAAAAAGCTGTTGTAGCACTAAAATGGACAGTTAGAGAAATGGAAGACCGTTATCGAAAAATGTCCAAAATGGGTGTCAGAAATATGGCTGGCTATAATGAAAAAATTGCAGAAGCTGTATCCAAAGGTAAGTCTATGACTCGTAAAGTAATGACAGGATATAACAAAGAAACAGGCGAGCCGGAATTTGAAACAGAAGAATTAAATTTTGAAGCTATGCCATTCATTGTCGTAATTATTGATGAAATGGCAGACCTTATGATGGTAGCTAAAAAAGATATAGAAGGTAGTGTACAACGTTTGGCGCAAATGGCTCGAGCCGCTGGAATCCATATGATAATGGCCACTCAAAGGCCATCCGTCGATGTTATTACTGGAACAATTAAAGCAAACTTTCCTACACGTATTTCTTTTAGGGTTGGATCAAAAATAGACAGCCGGACTATTTTAGGTGAACAAGGAGCTGAACAGTTATTAGGAAATGGGGATATGTTATTTATGGGAACCGGTAGGCCAAGGCGCTTCCATGGACCTTTCGTCTCCGATAGTGAAGTGGAAAAAATAGCTAATTTTGTTAAAGCACAAGGATCCCCCAGCTATACAGAGGATATCACCACTGAGCGTGAAGATATGATTTCAGATTCTATAACGAATGATAATGAAAATAATAGAAACTCACTTTTTGATCAAGCCGTTGCAATTGTTTCGAGGGATAGAAAGGCCTCAACAAGTTATATACAACGTAAACTTAGTATAGGCTATAATCGTGCGGCTGACTTAATAGAAAGAATGGAGTCTGATGGTATGATAGGTCCGAGTGGCGCGGGGGGCAAAAGAGAGATATTTTTGCCTGAACCTAATGACTCTTTTTAAAACTTAACTAATTAACGTTTCCAGGTAAAAGAGATAGCTGCAGCATCTTCCTTAAAATTAAAGTCATCCGCTGAACCTTCCCTGTGAGAAACAGATAAAGACACATCAGCATCCCCCATTCTATAGCCCAAACCTGCCTGAGCATCACCAACTATAATTTGGTCTTGCATGTGATACTGACCAGCCGTCAATCTTCCTAAACTATTAGGTGAATAACTCACAGCTTCAGCATCCGCTCCGGCGAAGAAATACCAAGTATTTTTATCAAATTTTGATCCTTTTCCTAAGTCTTCACCTATTTCAACTACCGCCCCAAGTACTGCGGATGAGCTATTATTATCAAATCTTAGAGCAGCCCTAGGGGTTAAAGTAAGATTCAGTCCTTTTTGATTTCTACTTTTAAACGCCCGCGCATATCCAATATCTAATCTGTCATTACCGGAAACACAATTTGTATCACCCGATAAACATGAATTATCATAAAGGTCAAAATTAAATAATTTTACTCCCTTATTATCTAAAGGAAAGTCGATTGAGTTCGATGCAAAGTTTTGATTATCCGATGCAACATTTAATAATAAACCATTGGACGGGTTACTAGGTTTTGCTGCAGAAATGACCCCTTTGCTCTCTTGCGCAAGAGCAGAATTAGTTATCATTAGAACTGAAGCCATACCTATTAACAATCCCGTTAATAACTTTTTTGTTCTTCCTGAGCCTCGGATATGTCTAATTACTAAAGACATTTAAAATACGTTTATCCCATAATTTTTAATTTAAATTTCTTATTTCATTTAACATCTAACACAGTTCTTAATAGATAGTCC
>JGI20160J14292_10002265_pt1 | contig 15582 bp, 13 predicted proteins | sample COG_10_FD_14292 | JGI IMG/M metagenome (IMG submission 14292) | reverse complement strand
CTATGGATAACAATCCGTCTCCTGGCAATAAGAAAGGTGGCCTTACCACTATCTTAGAAAAATCATTGGGAGCTGTCGCTAAAGGTGGAACAACACCGCTTATGGACGTATTTAAGTATGCCGAGGAGATAAAAACCAAGGGGTTTGTTTTTATGGATAGTCCTGGCTATGATCCAGCGTCTGTGACGGGACAGATTGCGAGTGGTTGCAATTTAGTTGCTTTTACGACTGGCCGGGGGTCGGCTTTTGGCTCTAAGCCTTCGCCATGTATTAAAATAGCCACAAACTCTACCATGTACAAGAGAATGGAAGAGGATATGGATATAAACGCGGGTGAAATGCTTACTGGAGGTATGACAACTGAGGAATTAGGCTATCAAATTTTCGACACGTTTTTGCGAGTTGCCTCAGGAGAAAAAACTAAATCAGAAGCTCAAGGTTTAGGAGATTATGAGTTTGTACCTTGGCAAATTGGTGCAGTCATGTAAACTTGTGCTAAGCAATTTAAGTGTAAGAATTAAATTTTTTATTACTGCTATAATATCTTTGAAAGTAGGAGGCATATATGAGACTTAAGGGAAAAAAGGCATTTGTTACTGCAGCTGCCCAAGGTATTGGACGAGCAATTTCTGAAACTTTTATTGTTGAGGGTGCTGAGGTAGTTGCCGTTGATTTAAACTCAGACCTACTTTCAAGTTTGGCTGGCGCTAAGGTTATGAAAGTAGATGTGACTGACAAAAAGGAGCTAAGTGAAGCCGTCCAAAGCGAGGCTTTTGATGTGCTTGTCAATTGCGCCGGTGTCGTACATGCGGGCACCATTTTGGAGGCGTCAGAGGAAGAATTGGATTTTGCTTATAATTTAAATGTTAAATCTATGTTCTATGGTATACAAGCAGCTTTACCTGCGATGATGAGGAGTGGGCAGGGCTCTATAATAAATATTGCATCCGTATGTTCTTCAATACTAGCAGCGCCAAATAGATTTGTTTATGGCACCACTAAGGCGGCAATTATAGGCTTAACAAAGTCTGTGGCTATCGAATATATTACCAATGGAATAAGATGTAATTGTATTTGTCCAGGGACGGTCGATAGTCCATCTTTACATCAACGACTAAGGAATACTGGAGACTATGAAAAAGCTATGAAAGAGTTTGTCGCTCGGCAAAGGATGGGTCGCATCGGCACTCCTGACGAAATTGCGGCTATGGCGTTATACTTAGCTTCTGACGATAGTAAATTTACAACTGGCCAATCTCAAATCGTAGATGGTGGTTGGTCTCTCGGTTAGAGAGTTGTCTGGCGTCTTCTTAATTTAGGTAGAAATTATAAGGCAATTATAATTTCTACCTTTCAAGGTATTAACTATGAGCCATGTCTTTCCACGTAACAAAATGAATACTGTTCCTTTAGCAGTAAGTACTGAAGGTTGCTTTATTGTAGATTCAGATGGACGACGTTATTTTGATGGATCTGGCGGAGCAGCAATATCTTCCCTAGGTCATAGTAATGCAAGGGTTGTTACCGCAGTCCAGGATCAAGTGACAAAATTAGCTTTTGCTCATACCAGCTTTTTCACTTCAGAGCCTGCCGAGGAATTAGCAAATTTATTAATTAAAAACGCTCCTGGGACTTTAGATAAAGTGTACTTTGTCTCGGGTGGCTCTGAGGCTATTGAAGCGGCTCTAAAGCTTGCACGACAATATCATATTGAAAATGGTCAACCTGAACGCAGGCATTTTATTTCTCGCCGTCAGAGCTATCATGGTAATACACTCGGTGCATTGGCTGTGGGGGGAAATGAATGGCGCCGCCAACAGTTTTCACCGCTCTTGTTTAATGTGTCGCACATTGCTCCGTGCTATGAGTATGTAAATAGAGATAAGAATGAAAGCTCTTTTGATTATGGCCAGAGGGTTGCTCAGGAGTTGGAAGATGAAATCTTGCAGCTCGGCCCAGAGACGGTAATAGCGTTTATCGCAGAACCTGTAGTTGGTGCGACTTTGGGTGCTGTGCCCGCTGTTGAAGGTTACTTTGGTAGAGTTAGAGAGATCTGTGACAAATACGGGGTTTTGTTAATACTAGATGAAGTCATGTGTGGAATGGGCAGGACAGGTCATTTATTTGCGTGTGAAGCGGATAATGTCATACCTGATATACTATGCATCGCCAAGGGGCTTGGAGCTGGATATCAGCCTATTGGCGCTATGCTATGCTCAGCGTCAATTTATCACGCTATTGAAAACGGAACTGGGTTTTTTCAACATGGTCATAGTTACCTTGGTCACCCAGTTGCAGTAGCGGCTGCTTTGGCGGTAGTGAAGGAGTTACTTGATAAAAGCCTTATTGATAGGTCAAAAGTAATGGGAGATAAGTTGGAAAATGCTTTATTTTCAAAACTCGGACAGAATCCCCATGTGGGAGATATTAGAGGGCGAGGGCTTTTCAGAGGAGTTGAGCTAGTCTGTGAACGGGAGACAAAAACACCTTTTGATCCAGATCGTAGCATTGCTGCAAAAGTAAAAGCTAATGCTTTTGACCTTGGTCTGTTGTGTTACCCTATGGCAGGGACTCGTGATGGAAGACACGGTGATCATGTGTTGCTAGCTCCTCCTTTTATTTTGGAGGATACCCACATTGACTTAATTGTGGATACCTTATCAAAGGCAATAGATGCCGCTATTCTAGAGCCCTAGTAGTGATAAGAATTTTTATCTGCCTTATGCCATTAAGGGTTATGAATTGCCGTCACAGTTTTCATTGAATCACGCTCTTTGATCAATCGATTATGCTCCATGATCCTTGGTAGTTTTGAGGTGTCAACATTGTCATCCCCAAACCATCGTGTTATGACTGCTAAATATGGATCGCAAATACTATACTCTTCACCAAGTACCCAGGGTCCTTTAAGTAATTGCTCTTCAATAAAAAGACCACAGTCTGTCATATTTTCTTGAACCTTGTTGGTCATATTCGTTAATGCATGATCGTCTGTAGCCCACCTTTGCCCTCTATGTTTATGTGAATGCGCTACATGCACTGTAGATGCTAAGTAAGCGTTAAAGCTTTGTGCTATTGCAAAACTAAAATTATCCTTAGGAATAAGATTCATTTCAGGGTGCTCCTGTGCGATATAAAGCATAATCGCAGTTGTTTCAGTCAAGATGCCATGCGGAGTGACTAAAGCTGGAACCCGTTGCTTGGGGTTTACCTTTTTATATGCTTCTGAATTTTGCTCTCCTTCTTGAAAATCAATCTTTACAGTATCATAAGTTGCTTTCGCATCCTCAAGGACGACATGAGCCGCAAAAGCACAAGTGTTTCTAGCATAGTATAAAGTAAGCATATTCGCAGCCTCGCAAGTAAAATTATCATTGTAATCAGGTAACAAGGTTTTTAAGGTAATTCAACATCTATAGGGTGTATTAGAAATTATCACTTAATAAAATGGATTGTTAATGCCACACGTAATAATAGCAGGGTCGATTCACGAAAGTGGTATTCATGTAATCGATAAGCGTCGAGATTTTACATATACTTATTTGTCAAAAAATGATGACTTTAGCTATAAAGAACTGATAAAAGATGCTGATGCGCTCGTAATACGAACGCAACCGCTGGTTAAAACAGATATCTTGGGTGCGGTTAATTTAAAAATAGTATCTCGCCACGGAGTTGGATACGATGCCGTCGATGTAGATGCTCTGTCGCAGAGAGATATTCCGTTAACTATCGTAGGGGATGTAAATTCACAATCTGTTGCGGAACATTCGATGGCATTGCTTTTGGCCGCTTATAAGCGACTTATTAAAAATGATGAGGCAGTTCGAATTGGCCCATGGATCTACAGAAACCAATTAGAGCCGGAGGAGCTCAGTGGTAAAGCTTTGTTGATCTTGGGTTACGGTCGAATTGGTAGGCGGTTGGCAAAAATGGCGAGTGCTTTTGAAATGAATGTATCAGTTTACGATCCTTTTATCCAAGAAGCCGATTGGCCGGAAGGTTCTGCAGTTAAAGTAAAGGATTTTAATTTAGCAATAAGTCAAGCTGATTGCATTTCGATTAACATGCCTCGAGCGGATAAACCCCTAATAGGAAAAGATGAATTTGAAAAAATGAAGGCTGGAGTTGTTATTATTAATACAGCTCGTGGGGGTATAATTCAAGAAAATGACCTTATTAAAGCCCTAAAACATGGAAAAGTTGGTGCTGCTGGATTGGATGTATTTGATGATGAACCACCTTTGTCCTCAAATCCTTTTGTATCTTTTAAACAGGTAGTGCTCACACCTCATATTGCAGGTTTATCAAAAGAATCGGCAGAAGCGATGGCTGTATCATCCGTTCAAAATGTTATTGATTTCTTTGATGGTAAACTTGATCCTTCGTTAATAGTAAATAAGAAGATCTAAGCTATGGATAAGAAAAAATTAAACTTTGGTGTCATCGGATCTGGCTTTATGGGTAAAACTCATGTGTTTGGAGTTTCCTCGGCCAATAGGGTTTTTGATCTTCCTTATAACTTACAATTAGCAAAAATAGCGGATGTTTCTGAGTCCTCAGCTGGTCAAGCGGCTTCTGAACTCGGGATTGATCAGTACACGGGTGATTGGAGGGATTTAATTACCGATGAAAACATTCATGTGATTAATATAACGTCGCCAAATTCTCTACATAAAGAGATGGCATTGGCTGCCATTGAGGCTGGAAAACATGTTTACTGTGAGAAGCCTTTATCCGTTTCGGCCAGTGATGCAGAAGAAATGAGTAATGCAGCGAGAGCTTCTGAAGTAAAGACGCAAGTCGGGTTTAATTACCTCTGCAATCCGATGCTAAGGAAAGCGAGACAAATGATAATCGCGGGTGAGTTAGGTGAGATTCGAGGCTTTAGAGGTATTCACGCAGAGGATTACATGGCTGATAGCAAGGCTCCTTATACTTGGCGGCATGAGCCGTTAGGCGGTGGCGCTTTGGCGGATCTTGGTAGTCATATTATTGCTACTGCAGAATTTTTAGTTGGACCAATAACTGAGGTGTTAGGCAACTCCACTACGATAATAAAAAGTCGAAACGATAACCATGGAAAAATAAAAAATGTTGAGGTCGATGATATTACTCGAGTATTTCTAAAATTTGCAAACGGAGTATCAGGAAGTATTGAGGCAAATTGGGTTGCGACTGGTCGGAAGATGCAACATGATTTCGAGGTGTTTGGAAGTAAGGGATCATTGTTTTTCTCTCAAGAAAAGCTTAATGAGTTGCTCTACTTCAATAATGATGATCCTCGTGGTGAACAGGGTTTCAAGACAATTTGTGCAAGTCCAGATCATGAACCTTATGATCGCTTTTGTGTCGCTCCAGGCCACCAACTAGGGTTTGGAGACCTTAAAGCTATTGAAGTTAAGGGCTTTGTAGACTCCATAGCAGGTTTGGGTCCTGAGCCTTTTAATTTTGAGGCTGGATTACGAGTACAATCTCTGGTGGAATCGATACAAAAGTCCTCGAAAGAACTAGCCTGGTTAAAGGTGAATTAGTTTTTTTATCTCTGAGTGCGTACAGTTCATATTATTAGTTTAATATTAAACTAAAATTTAAACAGTGAGCTCAGAGGGCACTTCAAGGTTATATTTTCGACAAAATGCTGTAACTGTATTTGCTAAAAGACAAGCGATTGTCATTGGCCCCACACCACCAGGAACGGGAGTAATAGCACCAGCGACTTTTTCACAGCTTTCAAAGTGGACGTCCCCAACAATTCTTGTTTTTCCTTCACCTTTTGCAGGAGCAGAAATACGGTTGATTCCAACGTCAATAACGGTAGCTCCAGACTTGATCCAATCACCTTTAATCATTTCTGGTCGTCCCACAGCGGCAATTATTATATCGGCTTGAGAGCAGATTTCTTCAATATTTTTTGTCCTCGAGTGAGCAATCGTTACTGTGCAGCTGTCTTTGAGCAACAAGCTGGCCATTGGCTTACCAACAATATTTGATCGACCAACAACCACAGCTGTTTTCCCACTTAGGTCACCTAGATGATTGCGGAGGAGTAAAAGGCAACCCAAGGGAGTACATGGAACCATTGAACTTTGGCCTGTATTCAAGCGACCAACATTTGAAATGTGAAAACCATCCACGTCTTTTTCTGGATTAATTGAATTTATTACAAGATCTTCATTGATATGATTAGGCAGAGGAAGTTGGCATAATATCCCATGAACCTTGGGATCTGAGTTTAGCTCTTGAATGAGTGATAGCAGCACTTCTTCTGAAGTATCTCGATCCAGTTTGTGTTCGAATGAATTCATTCCAACTTCTAAAGTTTGCTTTCCTTTATTCCTTACATAAACTTGGCTAGCCGGATCTTCCCCGACAAGAATAACTGCTAAGCCAGGGGTCATGCCGTGATCTACTTTAATTTTTGCAATGTGTTGTTTTACCTTTTCTCTAACTTCTGCTGCAAACGCCTTACCATCAATTATATGGGCCATCTTTTGATTACCAATCTCAATTAAATTAAAATAAACCTTCAATATCTCCATGTTCGTTCAGATGTATTGCTTCGGCACTCGGGACCCTCGGAAGTCCAGGCATTGTCATTATTTGACCGCAAATGACGACAATAAAACCAGCCCCAGCTGATAATCTAACTTCTCTGACCGGTAAGGAGTGCCCGGTTGGCGCCCCTCGCTGATTTGGATCTGTTGTAAAGCTATACTGAGTCTTCGCCATACATACCGGGAGGTGGCCGTACCCTGCGTCTTCCCAAACCTTCAGTTGATCTTTTATTGCCTTATCCGCTATAACTTCATTCGCACGATATATATTTTTTGCAACTGCTTCAATTTTTTCAAATAGAGGAAGATCATCGCCATAAAGAGGTGAAAAATTTGAAATCCCACTATCTGCAATTTCAGATACTCGTTTAGCTAATTCCAAAGTACCTTGCGAGCCTTCTGCCCAGTGTTTGCACAAGACAGCTTCCGAGCCTTCTTTTTCAACATAGTGTTTAATTGCTTTTACCTCATCATCCGTATCTGTAACGAAGTGGTTTATTGCAACAATCACTGGAACACCAAATGATTTCATATTTTCTATATGCCTTCCTAAATTAGAACAGCCAGCTGAAACTGCTCCAACGTTCTCTTTTCCCAAGTCATCTTTACTAACCCCGCCATTCATCTTCATTGCCCGAACTGTCGCCACAATGACTGTAACTGATGGTGACAACCCAGCTTTTCGGCATTTAATATTCATAAATTTTTCAGCCCCCAAGTCTGCTCCAAATCCAGCTTCGGTAACGACATAATCAGCCAATTTAAGGGCTGTTTGCGTCGCGACAACTGAATTACAACCATGGGCTATATTTGCAAATGGTCCACCGTGTACAAATGCTGGATTATTTTCGAGCGTTTGAACTAAATTTGGCTGCATGGCTTGTTGGAGTAGTACTGTCATTGCGCCATCAGCTTTTATATCACGACAATAAACAGGCGTTTTATCATTTCTGTAAGCTACAATAATTTCACCTAACCTTTTTTTAAGGTCATCAAGATCTTTGGCTAAGCAAAGTACGGCCATTACCTCTGAAGCAACGGTTATATCAAATCCAGCCTGTCTAGGATATCCGTTTGAGACACCACCAAGGCTTGTCACAATATCGCGTAAGGCTCGGTCATTCATATCAAGAACTCTACGCCAAACTACTCGTCGTAGATCTATATTTTCTTTGTTTCCCCAATATATATGATTATCAATCATCGCTGAAAGCAAATTATGGGCGCTTGTGATGGCATGAAAGTCACCAGTGAAATGTAAATTCATTTCTTCCATTGGGACCACTTGAGCATAACCACCACCCGCTGCACCGCCCTTCATCCCAAAGCATGGACCAAGTGAGGCTTCTCTAATGCATATTGCCGCTTTTTTACCAATTGCGTTTAAACCATCTCCTAATCCAACCGTGGTAGTAGTTTTTCCCTCTCCGGCTGGTGTTGGATTAATTGCGGTTACCAAAATTAACTTACCATTGGATTTTGTTTCTTGCTGCTTAATAAATTCAGCAGATATTTTTGCTTTGTCGTGCCCAAATGGTAAAAGGTGATCCGATGGAATGCTTAGCTTCTGTCCAATTTCTTGTATAGGCAGTTTTTTTGCTTCTCGTGCTATTTTAATGTCTGTTTTAAATTCCATTATTTTGCTCCCATTTAAATGTTTTTAGCAGATGTTTCTATTGCGTGTAAGAATGAATTTTCGGAAGAGCTATTGGTAAATAGCTCGAATTCATTTCTCTTATTTCGTATTATAATTGTATTGAGATGCTCCATAATTGTTCGTGCAAAAGAGTGAACTTTGAAAGTTTCAATTGATAAATTAATCGGGCATATTCTCTCCAGGCATTCAATTACGCGCTTCCCTGACACTTTTACCCCAGACCAGGCATCAGTTTGTTCTGTAATATAAAACGCCTCTGCCAGCTTACGGAAATTACTTTCTATTTCATGCAAGTGTTGTGAATCAAAAACTATGAATAGTTGATCTGTTGATAGTCTTAGAACTTTAAGACTATGTTTATATGCAACCTCAGATTTTCCAGGTTTTGGTATTGGACAATTATAAATATTCTCTATTAGGTTGGAAGCCTTCTTATCCTTACCTAATTTTATTGCCAAAGAATAGATTTCTTTCTTTGGCAGCGCAGATATTCTTATGGAATTTATTTCTACCTTATAGTTGTTAAGTGTTAGGCTACTTTTAAGTTTGTATTTAACCACGGAGACGTTCTCCCTCTGGATCAAAAAAGTGAGGAGACACTATTTCAACTTCAAATATTTGCTTGTTAAGCAAGTCAACAGACATCACTTTTTCTCCTATTCGGGCCGTCCCTCTCGTCAAATAGCCCAAACCGATGTAGTGTTCTAACATTGGAGAAAAGGCTACGGATGTCATCCAGCCTTCATCATTTTCCATATTGTAATTTTTACCTGCACTAAAAAAATGTGCACCTGCTTTTAATTGTTGGGATCTATTCGTTGGTTTAAATCCTACAAGGCGCAAGCCATCCTCACTGTTGAAATCCTCTCGTTCGGACATGATATTACCAACGCAGTCATTTTTTTTGGAGATCATTCGACCCATACCTAAATTCTGAGCTGATGTCTGACCATTTAGTTCGTTACCAGCTGCGTGGCCTTTTTCAATACGCATAACGCCGAGTGCTTCAGTTCCATAAGGTGTGACATTATATTCTTTACCAGCGTTCATAAGTACACGAATTAAACTATCACCATAGCGTTTTGGAACTGCTAACTCAAATGCAAGCTCACCTGAGAACGATATTCGAAATAATCTTGCCTTTGTACCGCCACAGATTGTAATTTCTTTGCATCCCATGAAAGGGAACTTTTCATTTGAAATATTAAATTTAGTATCAACGATCTTTTGTAAAAGGTTTCTGGAGTTTGGCCCCGCTATAGCAAATTGAGCCCATGCATCAGTTGTTGAGATTAGGTGAACATCTAAATTTGGCCAGATGCACTGTCTATAAAACTCTAAGTTTCTAAAGACTAGAACTGCATTAGCAGTAGTGGTTGTCATTATGAAATGATTTTCTTCCAGCCGGGCGGTTGTTCCATCATCGTATGCTATCCCATCCTCTCGTAGCATGAGACCGTAACGAGTTTTCCCAACTTCTAATTTCCCAAAATTATTTGCGTAAATCCGGTTTAAGAATTCTCCAGAATCTTTACCCTTGATATCAATTTTACCAAGTGTGGTGACGTCACAGATCCCAACAGAAGCTCTTGTATCCTTCACCTCCCGGTCGACACTCTCTCTCCAACTTGTCTCTCCATCTTTTGAAAACCACTGAGCTCTTAACCAGTTTCCTGTTTCAACAAAAGTTGCATTAGCCTCCTTCGCCCACTTGTGCGATGGTGTTAGACGGTAAGGCCGAAAGTCTTTTCCTCTGGCTCGGCCAGCAAGAGCGCCAATTGGCACAGGTGTAAATGGTGGTCTAAAAATTGTGGTTCCAATTTCTTCTATGGGCTTGTTTTGGATACCTGCCATTATCGCCAAACCAAGAACGTTAGAATTTTTGCCCTGATCAGTTGCCATTCCTAATGTTGTATATCTTTTTAGATGCTCGACTGATTTAAATCCTTCCATATGACTTTGGTGAATGTCTTTTGTTGTCACGTCATTTTGCATATCGATCCAGGCTCGTCCAATACTGTTGTCTACATGCCAAAGTGGTTCAATATCGAGGTGTTCGCTACTTGCTTTAATTGGAGGCTGTTTCTTCACACGGAAGCCAAGGTCGATGCAGATCGCTTGTGTCTTAGTAATACTTTCTTTTATGATTTCTGAGAGAGAAAACGTTCCATTTGCTGCACCTGCGACCTCCATACCAACGGGAAGAGAGCCAGGAACAAAGCAGTGACTTTTTGGATCCCACTTTGGCCTACCTCTTTGATGGCAGGTTAAGTGGACATTTGGATTCCAGCCACCTGAGATACCAAGACAATCAATCTTTATTTTAGTTCCATCATTAAGTTTTAAAGCTTTAATTTTGTTAAAACCTACTGTGGTCACTATTGTCTTTCCTTTAAAAGATGGAACTCCGTAAAGTTGCTCTGAGGTTTCTTCACGAGGGTCTATTACGGCAACAACATTGCACCCTTTTTCCTTTAAGATTCTAGCAGTTTTCCATCCATCATTATTATTTGTAAAAATAGCAATATTTTTGCCTGGTCGTATTGCCCATCTGGTGGCATACGATCTCAGAGCACTTGATAGCATTATTCCAGGCCGGTCATTGTTTCCAAAGCTTATTCCACGCTCGGAGGCGCCAGCACATAGCAGAGAGCGTTTTGAGTAAATTTTCCATAATATTTGACGTGGCTTGCCATGACTTTCGCTTAAATGATCTGTCTTTCGTTCCAATGCACCAAAAACCCCATGATCAAATGCACCATAGACAGTTGTTCTACTCATTATGCGAACGTTTTGTTTTTTTTCTAATTCCTTTGATTTTTTCTTTGCCCAAATTATAGAGCTTTCTCCTTCAATTTTTTCTTCGTCAGAATTTAACCGTCCCCCGATCAAAAAGTCTTCATCGCAAATTATAACTTTTAAACCATTTGCTGAAGCTTCATATGCTGAAATTAGTCCAGCTGCTCCAGCTCCTATTATCAGAAGATCACAATGCAGAAACCCTTTATCATAAAAACTAGGATCAGTCTTAGATTCAAGTTGGCCCAGTCCCGCCGCCGCACGAATTATGGGTTCATAAAGCTTTTCCCAGAACTTTTTTGGCCACATGAAAGTTTTGTAGTAAAACCCTGCGGATAAAAATGGGGACAAAAAATCGTTCAGCCTCATTAAATCAAAGTTTAGGGGCCCTTTGTGATTTTGACTTTTGGCTTCAAGACCATCGAAGAGCTCTATTACTGTGGCTCGCGTATTCGGTTCTGAAGTGCCCTCTATAATAAGAGTTACAAGTGCGTTGGGTTCCTCTGATCCGGCACTAAAAATTCCCCGAGGTCTATGGTACTTAAAAGACCGAGCGACAAGCTTTTTATCGTTAGCTAGTAAAGCTGACCCAAGTGTATCTCCTATAAAGCCTTTCATCAGTTCGCCATTAAAAGTAAACTTAATTGGAGTGTCTTTCTTAATCAATCCGCCTGACAAGCGTTTCAGGCCACTCATTTTCTTTTCCTTTTTAAGAAATCTTTGACTAGTTCTACTTCTGAAATCTCATGAGTTATAGTGTTTCGGGTTACCACAAGCCACGATCTATCTCCTTGTTCATGATACCATAGTTCTCTGTGCTTTCCTGCAGGGTTCTCTCGTAAGTATAGATAGTCATGAAAATCTTCTGGTGATGAAGTTGGCGTCCAATCTGGCCGGTTTAATAGACCTGCATCTCCTTTGTAAACAAATTCGTTTGCGTCTCTTGGACCTAAGTAAGGATGATTTATGACCATGTGGTTTTCTTATCCATTCTTCAATGCAGGTTTGGTTGCGCACCTTGACCTTTTTCATCGATCAATGCGCCCCTTCGGAACCTATCTAGCTTAAATTCTATGGCCGTTTTATGTGGCTCCCCTTTTGAAAGCAGATGTGCATAACAAAAACCGCTTGCCGGCGTTGCTTTAAAGCCGCCGTAGCACCAGCCTCCATTAAAATAAAGCCCTTCGATTTTTGTTTTATCAATAAAAGGCGAGCCATCCATAGACATATCCATTATTCCACCCCACATCCTTAACAACCGCGATCGACCTATCATTGGCATAATTGCCATTCCGCCCTCACAAACGTCTTCAACAGTTGGAAGGTTTCCCCGCTGAGCATATGAATTATAGCCATCAATATCACCACCAAATACTAGTCCTCCTTTGTCTGACTGACTGACGTAAAAATGGCCTGCTCCAAAAGTTATCACTCCTGGAAGTATTGGTTTTAGCCCTTCTGTAACAAAAGCTTGAAGAACGTGACTTTCTATTGGAAGTTTAAGCCCTGCCATACCCATAACCTCGCTTGATGAGCCTGCGACGCACACTGCAACTTTCTTAGCCTTGATTATTCCTTTCGTACTCTCTACGCCGATACATTTGTCATTTTCCACAATAATATTCGAAACCTCACAATTTTGAATAATATCCACTCCTAATCTGTCCGCGCCGCGCGCAAAGCCCCATGCTACGGCATCGTGTCTGACAGTTCCTCCTCGCGGTTGACAGAGTGCACCTTTAATTGGAAATCGTGCATTATCAAAATCAAGATATGGTGCGGTTGCACGAAGCTCCGCCTCGTCTAACATCACGGCTCCAGCCCCAGAAACCATCATCGCATTTCCGCGCCTAACGTATGCATCTCTTTGTGGATCATTATGAAACAAGTTCATAATTCCTCGCTGTGATACCATAGCATTATAATTGAGTTCTTCTTCGAGATTCTCCCAAAGCTTCATAGATAATTCATAAAATGGCTGATTACCTTTTAACAAGTAATTTGATCGAATAATTGTTGTGTTTCTACCAATATTNCCAGAGCCGATCCAGCCTTTTTCCAGAACAGCAACTTTTTTTACTCCAAATTCTTTTGCTAAATAGTAAGCTGTGGCCAGGCCATGACCACCTCCACCAATGATTATAATATCATATTCGTCTTGAGGTTCAGGCTCTCTCCACATAGGCTTCCAACCTTTGTTGCCTGACAGGCCTTGAAAAAAAACTTTTAGCGCTGAATAGTTCATAAATTCTCCATGAAATTAGCCTACTAGAGTTTTTTTATATTACTTCTATAATAAAGACACTAATTGTTATAAATAAGACATTATAAAATAAATAACATCAATATTGGTACAAAAAAAATGTATAAGGTTGGCGTTTTAACACTCGATGGATTTGCGTTGATGTCCTATGCCTCATTAATTGAGCCTCTGAGGGCAGCTAATTTGTTAAGTGAAAAGCCACTTTATGAGGTTTTAAACGTTACGACTCATGTCAGTGGTGCTGTGAGTTCGTCTGGAATGCGTGTGGGTGCTGATAGGACTATCGCGGAAAATGTGAAATTAGATTTTCTATTTGTCATTGCCGGAGGAGATCCATTTCTGATAAATGATAAAAAGCTGTTTACCTGGCTGCGTCGACTTGCAAAGTTTGGAACAACTATTGGCGGTATCTCCGGAGGGCCGGTAATACTTATAAAAGCTGGGATAATGGCTGGTCGCAGAATGACAGTTCATTGGGAGCATGCAGAAGGTCTGTCCGAATTTGGACATAACATCATTCTTGAACGCAGTTTATATGTTTTTGATAGAGATCGTATGACTTGCGCAGGTGGAACTGCTCCAATGGATATGATGCTTGCTTTAATTTCCATTCATCAGGGTGCAGTGTTTGCCCAATTTGTAAGTGATTGGTTTCTTCACACTGAAATTAGGCCATCTGAAGGTTCTCAAAGAGGAGGGTTGGCTGCTAGGATAGGATCTAATAATTCGTTAGTTCTTTCTGCAGTTGAGTTGATGGAAAATCATCTAGCAGATCCATTAAGCTTGTCCCAACTGGCTAGTTTGGTTGGTATATGTGAGCGTCAGATTAATAGAGTGTTCAGACATAATTTAGGAAAGCCTACCATGTCGTATTATAGAGGCCTAAGAGTGAACAAAGCAAAGAATCTATTGAAGAACTCTAGGCTAAAAATTTCTGAAATAGCAGAAGCAACAGGTTTTTCTAATCCTTCTCACCTTTCTGGAGTATTTTCTGATATTTATGGGTTTCCACCCTCCAAATATAGGGTTGCGAGCCATTGAGTTTTTCTAATCACTTTCTTTCTTAACTAAATACAAATGAATAGGACAAATAAAAATGAATATACTAGGTCTGCAGCATGTAAATGTTGAACATCCTGGATACTTTTTAAAGCTACTCAGAGAGGATGGTCACTCTTATCATGGGGTTGAACTTGATGCCGGTGAAACAATACCGCCATTAGACAACTATGATGGATTATGGGTTATGGGGGGGGCTATGGATGTTTGGGAAGAAGAAAAGTTCCCATGGTTAGTAAGAGAAAAGCAATTTATAAAAGAGGCTGTTATTGATTTTGGGATACCCTATTTGGGGGTCTGTTTGGGTCATCAGCTACTTGCTGAAGCATTAGGAGGTAGTGTTGGCCCTGCTGAAACACCTGAGATTGGAGTTCTAGAAGTACAATTAACGGAGGCTGGAGCTCAAGGAGTTTTTTTTGACGGACTGCCTGAACAATTTAAGTGCTTGCAGTGGCATAGTTCTGAGGTAATTGGGTTACCGTCCGATGCGGAAGTTTTGGCGTCATCGGCTGATTGCACTGTTCAGGCCCTAAAGTGGGGTACTCGAGCATATTCAGTACAGTTTCACCTCGAAGTTGAGCAAGATACAGTTGAAAATTGGGCCAAAATCTCAGCTTATTCTGATGTCTTAGAGTCTGTCATGGGCAAGGGGGGAGTGGAGGCCCTTTCATCAAATTGTAAAAAACAAATATCTGACTTTAATAATAACGCGGAAAGAGTTTATTTAAATTGGATGCAAACTTCTGCCCACACTTAGGTTCCAGCAGCTCGAGTAAGTGATAGTCTGGCTGTTTCCAAGTGCTCTTTCATCGCTGATGCGGCTAGTTCGGGTTCTCTTGCACAAATGGAGTTTAATATATTTCTGTGCTGTGCATTATACCTAGTTACAATCTCTTTATTGAGTGTCATGTTTCTCGCTTTTTTCCATTCTGGAAGCCCTCTGGCTGCGGTAATTTGACTAATTATCCAAATTAAAAGATTATTTCCTGTACTTTCAGCAAGGGTCTTATGAAAGTTTGTGTCGGCGACGGCAAATTCTTTTACATGGTCTGTGTTATTTTCCATCATAGTCATCAGTGTGTCTAATTTATCAAAATGCTCTCTTTTTCCATGCAGTATTGCCAGTCGACAAATGTGCGGTTCTATCGCAAATCTGGCATCAATTAACTCTAAAGGGTTCGCATTTTCCACCTGAGACATTATTACCTTTGTTTTTTCAAACGAAATAAACGCTCCACTTCCAGGTT
>JGI20160J14292_10002247_pt1 | contig 15632 bp, 13 predicted proteins | sample COG_10_FD_14292 | JGI IMG/M metagenome (IMG submission 14292) | reverse complement strand
CCACCATTTTTGTGGCCTTTGAGGCCAGATAAGCCAAAACCTTCAGCTATTATGCCTTGGCCTGCAAATGCCGCATCGCCATGTAACAGGATTGGCAGAACGGTTGTCCGCTCTGAATCATTATTTTGATCCTGTTTTGCGCGCGCTTTTCCCAAAACTACAGGATTTACTGCCTCCAAATGACTTGGGTTTGCAGTCAGTGAAAGATGCACGTTATTACCGTCAAACTCCCTATCTGAAGATGCTCCAAGGTGATATTTTACATCACCTGATCCATCGACGTCCTCAGGCTTGGAGGATCCACCCTGAAATTCATTAAAAATAGCGCGGTAAGGTTTTGCCATTACATTGGCAAGTACAGATAAGCGGCCACGATGTGGCATTCCAATAATTATGTCTTTAACACCCAGTGCGCCGCCACGTTTTATTATCTGCTCCATTGCTGGGATAAGGCTCTCTCCTCCATCAAGACCAAACCTCTTGGTACCCATGTATTTTACGTGGAGAAATTTCTCAAAGCCCTCGGCTTCTACAAGCTTTTTTAAAATAGCTTTTCGTCCCTCACGCGTGAAACTAATTTCTTTACCAAAGCCCTCTATTCGTTCCTTTAGCCAGGAGGATTGTTCAGGGTCCAAAATATGCATATATTGTAGGGCGAACGTGCCACTATACGTTCGTCTAACAATTTCAAGAATTTCGCGCATCGATGCAAATTTTAAACCCAAGACATTGTCTAAAAAGATTGGCCTATCAAGGTCAGCTTGATTAAAACCATAAGTATTGGGATCTAATTCGGGTCGTTCGGTTTCCATGCGCATATTTAAGGGATCAAGATCTGCGCTTAAGTGACCACGAATTCGGTAGGCGCGGATCAGCATTAACGCACGCACACTGTCAAGTACGGCTCTCTTTATCTGGTCGTCATCAAGATTTGCATCACTTTGCTCGGCCATAGTAGGCATATTTTTGTTAGGGTTAGCAGTTTTTGTGGTGTTGGGATATTCTCCAGTCAGAGCAGATGTAAGATCGTCCATCGGGAGTGGTGGCCAATCGTTTCGACCCCAAGATGGCCCCGATGCCTCAGCTAAGGCTTCGACATTAGCATCGCCAAGCTCTTTAAAAAATTTAGACCATTGCTCATCTACAGATTCTGGGTTTGTGGCGTAGCGGGCATGCATTTGTTCCAAGTACTCTGCATTGTGGCTTTGCATGAAAGAGGAAGCATGAAATTGAGTGTTGTCTGGATGATTAGTCATTGAAGATTACCTCAAAGTGGGCTGGAAGTATAGAATTTAANGCTTTTTTTAACTTCTGGAAGCATTGGGATTAAAATCATTCTACATAATAAGNGNAACATGCTATNGGTAACCCAATATTGAGTTTCTAATTGAAAAAGGCGAAGCAAGTTGCAAAATTTGTTAATGTCTGCCGTATATCNGTTTATTATTTTATACTGGCTTAAAATCATCTCCATAAGGTTACCCTATCGCCTCTAATACAGCTTCTCCTAGGCCAGCTGGACTTTCCGCAACAATAATTCCGGCTGACCGCATTGCTTCTATTTTATCGTCTGCCCCACCTTTCCCACCGGCCACTATGGCGCCAGCATGGCCCATACGGCGGCCAGGGGGCGCGGTGCGTCCTGCAATAAATCCAGCAGTGGGTTTCCATCTACCTTTTTTCTTTTCGTCAGCTAAAAATTGCGCAGCCTCTTCTTCCGCAGATCCGCCAATCTCTCCAATCATGATTATGCTCTCAGTTTCATCATCCGCTAGGAACCATTCCAGCACATCCAAGTGCTCAGTTCCCTTTATTGGATCACCGCCTATGCCGACGCAGGTTGATTGGCCTAATCCTACGTCTGTGGTCTGTTTAACTGCCTCATACGTCAAAGTTCCAGACCGAGACACCACGCCAACTGATCCGCGGTGGTGGATGTGTCCTGGCATAATTCCAATCTTGCAAGCACCGGGAGTTATAACGCCGGGGCAATTGGGCCCCACTAATCGGCTGGATGACCCCTCCAGTGCCCTTTTAACTCTTATCATATCTAAAACTGGAATGCCTTCGGTGATACATACTATTACTTCCATTTGGGCATCAATCGCCTCTAATATTGAATCGGCGGCAAATGGTGGTGGAACATAAATTACCGTTGCATTGGCGTTTGTAACAGACTTTGCTTCATGTACAGAATTGAATACTGGCAGGTTTAGATGAGATTGACCGCCCTTTCCAGGCGTCACACCGCCCACCATGTTGGTGCCATATTCAATTGCTTGTTCGGAATGGAATGTGCCCTGACTGCCCGTAAAACCCTGACATATAACTTTGGTGTTTTGATCAATTAGCACGGCCATTAGACGCTCCTTTTAATAAAATCTTGATTTGTCTTAATCATCTCGCGTCAAATTTCTTTAACTGCCGCAACAATCTTTTGGGCACCATCTTTTAGGTCATTGGCCGCAATTACATTCAGATCACTTTCATTTATGATCTTTTTGCCTTTTTCCACATTAGTACCCTCAAGCCTTACAACCAAAGGAACCTTTAGACCGACTTCCTTAACTGCCGCAACAACGCCTTCAGCAATTACGTCACAACGCATAATGCCACCAAAGATATTGACTAGTATGCCTTTCACCTGTGGGTCAGATGTAATTATTTTAAAGGCTTCTGTTACCTTTTCTTTGGTTGCACCTCCCCCAACGTCCAGAAAGTTTGCGGGTTCTGCGCCGTAGAGCTTAATTATATCCATGGTGGCCATAGCTAAGCCTGCGCCATTGACCATACAGCCAATTTCACCGTCTAGGGCTATATAATTCAGATCGTGTTTGCTGGCCTCAAGTTCTTTTGGATCTTCTTCTGTTGTATCACGCAATTCCGATATATCAGCATGTCGGTAGACGGCATTACCATCAAATCCCATCTTGGCATCTAAGCATTTTAGATCTCCACTGCCGGACACAATAAGTGGATTTATTTCTAACATTTCCATATCTTTTTCTACAAACATCTGAAAAAGGTTGCCCATCAAGGTAACGCATTGCTTAACCTGTTTTCCACTTAGTCCAAGATTAAATGCAATCCGCCGTCCATGAAATCCCTGATATCCTGTTGCTGGATCAACTGAAAAGGATACTATTTTTTCCGGGGTGGATGCGGCAACCTCTTCAATGTCCATGCCGCCCTCGGTTGAGGCAACAAAAGATATCCGACTAGTTTGCCTGTCCACCAAGATTGCGAGATAAAACTCGTTTTTTATTTCTGAACCGTCTTCAATATAAACGCGATTAACTTGCTTTCCGGCTGGTCCAGTTTGCTTAGTGACTAATGTACGGCCCAGCATAGCCTTTGCTTCTTTTTCGGCTTCCTCAACACTTTTAGCCATACGAACTCCACCGGATACACCGGCGTCCGCCTCTTTGAAATGCCCTTTTCCTCGACCCCCTGCATGGATCTGAGCTTTTACAACCCAAAGTGGACCATCCATTTCGCTTGCAGCTATTTTCGCTTCGTCAGCTTTTAGTACGACCCTACCATCCGATACCGGTGCGCCGTAACTCCGCAGCAAGGCTTTCGCCTGATATTCGTGAATGTTCATTTGGTCTTCCTATCAAGTATTATGATTCCAAATGTACAGGGAATTTCGCAAGGTATTACAGGTCTTTATTTGAAATTCTGAATATTTCGTACATTTGTGATCACGGTAAAAAATCCGTGATCACAAATTATTAATTTTAAAGGTTTGAATGAAGATTTTGCTAGGTTTGGTAATTTTTAAAACATTATTTTAGAAAAATGCCTGTAGCCCAGTTTGTGCACGTCCTAATATTAAAGCATGGACATCATGCGTTCCTTCATAGGTATTTACTGTCTCTAAGTTCGCTGCATGACGCATAATTTGAAAATCTTCTGATATACCATTTCCACCATGCATATCTCGGCTGATACGGGCAATATCCAATGCCTTTCCACAGTTATTACGTTTCATTAGACTAATTAGCTCTGGGCTGGCTGTGCCATCATCCATCATTTGGCCAAGACGAAAAACAGATTGAAGGCCAAGTGCAATTTCAGTCTGCATGTCTGCTAACTTTTTTTGGAATAATTGTGTCTGAGCGAGTGGCTTGCCAAATTGTTTTCGATCAAGACCATACTGTAGGGCAGCATTCCAACAGAATTCAGCGGCCCCCAACACGCCCCATGCTATTCCATATCTAGCTCGATTAAGACAACCAAAGGGGCCTTTCAGGCCTTCAACATTTGGTAGCAGCGCATTTTCACCAACTTCAACACCATCCATCACTATTTCACCAGTAACGGAAGCTCGGAGTGATAATTTTCCTCCAATTTTAGGGGCACTTAGTCCGCGCATGCCTTTTTCCAAAATGAAACCACGAATTTTATCACCATGAGCCTCTGACTTTGCCCAGACTATAAATACATCTGCGATTGGTGAGTTCGATATCCACATCTTAGATCCTGTAATACGATACCCAGTGGATGTTTTCTCTGCACGGGTTTTCATGCCTGCTGGATCAGAACCTGCGTCAGGCTCTGTCAGTCCAAAGCAGCCAATTAAATCACCTGCACATAATTCAGGTAGATATTTTTGACGCTGTTGCTCATTGCCGTATGCATGAATTGGATAAATAACCAATGAAGACTGCACCGACATCATAGAGCGGTACCCACTATCAACGCGTTCAATTTCGCGGGCAATCAATCCATAAGCTGAGTAGCTGGCTCCTATGCCGCCATATTCCTCTGGAATGGTAGAACCAAGTAGCCCAGCCTGTCCCATTTTTTTGAACAGATCTGGTTGGACATGAGCCTCTCGATACACTTCTACGATTGACGGCTGAAGCTCTTTTTTAGCAAACTGTGCCGCTGCATCACGCAACATGCGGTCATCTTCAGTTAATTGACTTTCTAATAAGAAGGGGTCTTGCCAATAGAAATCTCCAAGTTGTGGTTTGAGTTCTGACATTATTGATCACCCTTTAATTTTAATTGAATGTTAATGAGGCAAACTATTTTTAAAAAAATACCCTGAAAATTTAATTAAACACTACAAATGACAATTTGAAGAAATAAAATTCTAAATTTTTAATTAGAATTCGTCTAATTGTATTTTAACTTATGACTTGGGTAGAGGCCCGATGAGCATAATCATTTGCCGCCCCTCCATCTTGGGCATATTTTCCACTTTACCCATCTCTTTGGTATCATCTGCAACGCGAAGTAAAAGCTCACGGCCAAGCTCTTGGTGGGCCATCTCTCTGCCCCTGAAGCGCATTGTGATTTTAACTTTATCACCATTTTCTATGAATTTATAAACATTACGCATTTTTACTTCGTAGTCATGCGTATCAGTATTTGGGCGGAATTTAACTTCCTTGATCTCTATAATTTTTTGTTTTTTTCGTGCCTCGGCTTCTTTTTTCTGGGTTTCATACTTGAATTTCCCAAAGTCCATGATTTTGCAAACTGGTGGGTTTGCATTTGGCGAAATTTCGACCAAATCCAATCCTGCCTCTTCGGCCATAACCATTGCACGTTGTGGTGTTACTAACCCAACATTTTCGCCTTCAGCATCAATTAAGCGAAGTTCAGGATTATTAATGCGTTCATTTACGCGGGGTCCAGTTTCGCGCTGCGGAGGCGCGTTGTGAGGTCTTCGAGCTATAACAGTAGTCCTTTTTTAAATAAATGTATGTGGAGTACCTAGCGTCCCACTGCTCTAGTTTCAAGGTTAATGTTAGGCGCTTAGACCATTCTCATTTTTTAAACCCGCTTGCACATAAAATAGTTTCAGTAACAGGCAGTTATTGAGCCATTAATGCAGAAACCTATTGATTATTGTTGAAAAATAAATTGTTTGTACTTTCTGTCTGGAGCTAACCCACAAAAGCTTTTTCGACGACGTAATCACCGGGGTCCGAGTTAGCACCCTCTTTTAAACCATATTTTTCCAAAATTCTTTTTATATCGGTGTTAAGTCCCATAGAACCACAAACCATTGCGCGGTCATTAATTGAGTTAAAATTAGTAACGCCGAGTTCTTTAAACAGTGTTCCATCCTCTAACAAAGTTGTGACTCTGCCCATCTTATTAGATTTTTCACGGGTTGTAGTGGGATAATAATGTAACTTTTCCTGCGCTTGTTCGCCACCAAAATATCATTTTTAGTTGCATGGATCAATTCTTCACCAAATTTCAAGTCTGCCAAATCTCTGCAGGTGTGGGTGAGCACAACCTTTTCAAATCGCTCGTATGTTTCGGGTTCACGAAGCAGTGACGCAAATGGTGCAATACCTGTTCCCGTGGAAAAAAACCAAATTCGTTTTGCAGTTGTCAGGGCGTCATGTACTAAAGTTCCGACAGGCTTTGGACGTAAAATTACCTGATCATTAGGCTTGATATGTTGTAGTTTACTTGTAAGTGGTCCATTTTCAACTTTGATAGAGTAAAACTGTAGGGTTTCGTCCCAAGATGGGGACGCGATCGAATATGCTCGCAGAAGTGGCTTTATTTTGCCAGTCTCTGGATTTGGGTCACCCATCAAGCCGATCATTACAAATTCACCAGATCTGAAGCGCAACGACGCCGGTCGCGTGACACGAAACCGAAACAAACTGTCACTGTAATGTTGGACTTCTGTCACGGTCTGTGCGTCGGGCAATAGCTGCGATTGGGATGTGTCTTGGGGCACGGTGCTGAGCTCGGTCTTATTGGTTTCTAGGGGCGTTTACGCTTTGAATACTAAAAGTTCAATTGCCAGAAAATAATGGTGATTATTCTGCAATCGAAAATAAATTACTTATTATAAAATTTTTTAACAGAGGCCTAACTCTATAATATTAATATTTCAGCATTAGAGCCTTTAGGCCATGGAAATGATACGTGTCTCCGTATTCTGCGGGTGAATTTATTTGTAGATTAGGTAGGCGTTCAAAAAGGGTCGCTAGGCCCAAATTGATTTCCAATCGAGCCAATGGCGCGCCGACACAAAAGTGAATGCCAGCTCCAAATGACTGATGTTGACCAGCTTTACGAAAAGGATCAAATTTATTAGGATTTTCCAAAAAAGCTGGATCCCGGTTCGCTGATGCCAATACACAAGCTACCTCTTGGCCTTTCTCTATCCTATAACCAAAGCAGTCGATATCTTCATATGCAAAACGAGTGAAGACATGAAGCGGTGGATCATAGCGTAAAACCTCTTCAATCAATTCGGATGTTACTGATCTAAAATTTGTTGGTAACAGCGTATTTAATGCGTTGCCAAGTGTATGGACGGTAGCTTCATGCCCCGCATTTAATAGTAAAATGCATGTTGAAATCAGCTCAGCTCCAGTCAGCTTTTCTCCTAATTCTTCAGCGGCGATTAAATCTGACAATAGGTCAGGGCGAGGGTTTTTACGCCGATGCGTTATGTAGCTTTCTAGAAATTCGGTAAACTCAATAGTGGCTAGATTGGCTGCTAACTCAATTTCATGACTGCGCTTTGATTGATACATAGCGACCATTGCGTTTGACCAACGTAAGAGGTCATCACATTTTTCAGTGGGTACGCCTAATAGACTAGCTATTACGCGCACTGGTAGAGGGCGTGCGAAATAATTAAGAAAATCAAACGGCTTATCTGGAAATCCGTCTATCAATCGGTGGCAAGTGGCTCTGATCTCGTCTGAAGTAGAGGCAACAGTCTTGGCTGTAAATGCCCGCAGCACTAATCCCCGCAGACGTTTGTGTCTGGGTGGCTCGAGTGCAAGCATTGAGTGAGATTCATTAGCCTGCCATTCTGTTAAATGTATTGGGCACTGTGCTGGACTGGGTGCTCAGTTCCTAAATTGCGGTTGCTTAAAATCATTCGCACTGCGCGGTGACTTACCGCTGCCGGCATTTCATAGTCTTCCCACCAAACTACGTCACCTAATTTACGAGCGATTTCGTAGGCTGGGTAAGGGTTTTGAACAAACGTTTGGTCAAAGGGCGATTGGTTAAAACTTTCCATGAGACCATATCGCCTGAACTGTTTTGCGAAGCAAGTTGGAAGTGAAAACATTATATTAGTAATGAACCGGCACTGTATCTTTATGCCTTAACGTGGCACTATTTTAATGTTTTGTTTGCAGCGCCCATGCACCATTGCTTGCCATAACATATATTGCCTATATTTTTATTGTAACCTAAAGCTCAATCATATTGACCGATTGGGAAGCTAAATAACGCCCTTGAGCTGAAAGTGACGTGGAACTCTCGTCGTACTTTTTAGTCGTAGAATTATAAGGATGACTACTATGGATCCAATATTGCTCACTACAGAAATGGTAGTTGTTTTGGCAGTCCTTGGGGTCACAGTTTTTCTTTTTGTTACTGAAGCTTTTCGCATAGATCTTACCGCCATCCTTGCAATGGTCACTTTGGGTCTTTTGAGCCAATTGCCGGGTTTGCATAATCTAGCAGATCCTTCAACATTGTTTGATGGTTTTGCATCCAACGCAGTGATTTCGATTATAGCGGTAATGATCATAGGTGCCGGCCTTGATAAAACTGGATTGATGTCAAAAGTGGCAGGATACATTTTAAAAATTGGGGGTAGTACAGAGCGTCGAATTATCCCCATTATGTCAGGTTCGGTTGGCGTGATTTCGTCCTTTATGCAAAATGTTGGAGCCGCGGCACTTTTTTTACCAGTTGCTAGTCGAATATCAGTAAGAACAGAAATATCGCTGTCGCGCTTGTTAATGCCAATGGGTTTTTGTGCTATCTTGGGGGGTACCATTACGATGGTGGGCTCGTCCCCGCTGATTTTGTTGAATGACCTTATGGGGGTCGCCAACGCAGGATTACCTCCCAACCAACAGATGCAGCCGTTTGGTTTATTTGATGTTACTCCCATTGGTATTTGTCTTGTTATTACTGGGATACTTTACTTTATCATTCTTGGAAGGTGGGTCTTACCTTCTGGAAAAAGTAATGACGAGGGTGCTTCTGGGCAATCAATGCGTGAATACGTAAAAAATACCTATGGGCTACAGGTGGATATTTTTGAAGTCAAAGTTCCTGAAGGAAATATCTTGATTGGCCATTCTCTTGCTGATTTAATGGATGCGCATCACATTTACATCATTGGTACGGACTATCGTGGAAAGCGCGTGGTCGCGCCTCTGGCGACAACTCAAATTGAAGCTCCATGTAGGTTGGCAATTTTGGGATTGCGCAGGGTGGTCGAAGAGTTTGCCGTAGACTTCGGACTTGAACTACTGCCAAAACTTCAAAACTTTTCAGATGAGTTTGCCGCAACACATGCTGGCGTTGCTGAACTTGTGATACCTCCCGGATCACCAGTAATTGGCAAAACACCAGGAGAAATAAGATACCGGGCAACACATGGTCTTTCACTTTTAGGAATTCACCGTAGTACAGAAACTTTGAGCCATGTCGAAACTCCAGAACATTCGGCCACTCGTTTAACTGATATACCCTTATTTGCTGGTGATACGTTGATTGTTCACACAACATGGGAATCTTTAACGCGTCTTAGTAACAACCGTGATTATGTAATTGTTACTTCTGAGTATCCAAGGGAAGAGGTTCGACCTCAAAAAGTTGGTTGGGCTTTAGCATTCTTTTCAATAGCTATAGTGATGATCCTCACGACTGATATTCGCTTATCTCTTTGTTTGTTGACTGGCGCTGTCGGTATGATTGTAACCCGTGTTCTGTCAGTGGATGAAGCCTACGGGTCGGTCGGCTGGAATACTGTATTTCTTTTGGCTAGCTTGATCCCACTTGGGATTGCTGTGCAGGCTACTGGGACTGCCGGTTGGATTGCCCAGCAGATTCTTAGTTTGTTGGATGGCTGGCCTGTTTGGGGACTACAAATAGGGGTAGCCATCATGGCTACTATTTTTACGCTAATTATGTCAAATGTAGGCGCCACAGTTTTGCTGGTTCCACTTGCGGTTTCAATCGCTGTAGCTGCTGGTGCTAATCCTGCAGTATTTGCCCTCACTGTAGCGATCTCTACGTCGAACTCCTTCTTGATTCCGACCCACCAAGTAAATGCACTAATAATGGGTCCGGGTGGTTATCGAGTAACAGATTTTGTCCGATGTGGTTCTATTATGACAGTTTTGTTTTTAATTGTTTCAATGTTTGTTATGAACTTAATATTCTAACTTTTAGCTAATGCTCGCATGATTGGAATAAAGTCAGCTGATTTTAAACTTGCGCCTCCGACAAGTGCCCCGTTGACATTTGTCGCGCTGAAAATTTCTGCAGCATTGCTGGGTTTTACCGAACCGCCATATAATATTGAAATTTTTTGTCCAATGGATCCATAGTTTTTAGTTAGTAATACTCTAATTGCATCGTGCATTTGGCAAATTTCTTTGAATGATGGAATGACGCCAGTTCCAATCGCCCAGATTGGCTCATACGCTAGTATGATTTCAGAATTTGTTGGTATGGAGCCTTTGATCTGTAAACTCACTGCCTCAATTGCGTCCCCGCTCTCGCGCTGTTGCAGTTTTTCCCCTACGCATATAATCGGTTTTAAATCTGCGGCAATTGCGGCCTCAGCTTTTGCCTTTACTATCGTTGAATTTTCGCCATGATAGGTGCGTCTCTCAGAATGGCCAACAATTACATAACTTGCTCCCATATCTGCTAACATATTTGCTGATATATCGCCTGTATAAGCACCGCTTGGCTTAGGGTGACAATCCTGACCCCCAATAAAAATTTCATTACAGAACTTAGTGGCATTTCCTAGAAGTGTTGTTGGAGGACAAATGATCGTTCTACAATCCAGCTGGTCTGCAGCTTTTGATATCAATTGTAGTTCTGAAATGTCAGTTTGCTGACCATTCATTTTCCAATTTCCTGCAGCTATTTTTGTAGGCATTAAAACCCCTCTGGTTGTATGTTTTTAATAACCCGAAAACTTGGCACTCTTTTCTACGGTTGAATAAATCCAACATTGCGTCAACTTTTTTTGTTCGAAATGTTGTAAGTTAAGCTTAGATTTTAATAATATGCTCTAATAATGGCTACTCAACGCTATGTTTTAATTAGAAGGTAACGTAATTTAAAAGCTATATCTCAGCTGAAAAGGATTCATCAAATTTAATACTTTCCCCACATCCACAGGCGTCAACAACATTTGGGTTTTTGAATTTAAAGCCTGCCTCTAATACGCTTGTTTCATAATCAATTTCTGTCCCAAACAAAAACATTTGTGCCATCGGAGCGATTAATATAACTGCCCCCTCACTTTCAACTACTTCATCGTGTGATGTTGTAACGTCTACAAATTCCATTGTATATTCCATACCCGCACAGCCACCTTTTTTTACGCCAATTCTTAAGCCTTCATGACCATTTTTTTTCATTAGCTTTTTTATTTGATTTGCTGCAGCTTCTGTCAGTGTGACGGCCGGTTTTCCAGGAATGCCAAACATTTAAGATCCTATTAAATATGCGAGAAATTTAATTTCATAAGTAGTTTAGTAGAAGTATTCTGAATTTCAATTAATTACATGAAACCTAATTCCAGCCGCGCTTCATCCGACATCATATCCATGCCCCATGGTGGTTCCCAAATAAGTTCAACGTCTACGTGTTTTACTCCTGGCAGGGGCTCTATTGCTTCTGCCACCCAACCAGGCATTTCACCTGCGACAGGACAGCCTGGTGCCGTTAGGGTCATTATTATTTGTACTTCAGACTCGTTATTAATATTTACTGTATATATTAAGCCTAAATCAAAAATATTGACTGGTATTTCTGGATCGTAAACCGAACGGATACTTTCTACGATAGATTCATAGAGCGGGTGTTCTGTACTTGAGGGCGCTATCAAAGGGGTACCTTCGAGTTGAGCGTCTTCAGACATAGCTTGTTCCTTAATTGTTTGACTGAGATATATGCCGCCGAGCCCCCGGGGTAAAGGGCGACCTCAATTTATATCTTTTTTGGCATTATTCGGTTCCTCCCGTTACATTTTACTTCTGATGATTATTTTTTAATTTCAGAATATTGTTTTGAAGGCTTGATCCCAATCTTGTGTTGAAGCATTTGGTAGTTATGGCAGAAAAATTTTCTTTTACACTTAACTCCACTTCGGGCAAAGCGAGGCTTGGAACTATAACAACTGCGCGAGGCGAAATTAGGACGCCAGCATTTATGCCAGTGGGTACGGCGGCGACTGTGAAAGCAATGCTACCCGGGTCCGTGAGGGAGACTGGCGCTGACATACTTCTATGCAATACCTACCACCTGATGCTGCGGCCAACAGCCGAAAGAATAGACCGCCTTGGGGGTCTACATAAATTTATGAATTGGGAGCGCCCAATATTAACTGACAGTGGTGGTTTCCAAGTGATGAGTTTGGCTGACTTACGCAACATGAGTGAGGAGGGGGTGACTTTTAAGTCTCATATTGATGGATCCAAGCATAACCTAACCCCAGAACGCTCGATAGAAATTCAAAAGCTTTTGGACAGTGACATTTTAATGTGTTTTGACGAATGCCCGGCACTTCCAGCAACTCGAGATGATATCGCTCGCAGCATGCTTTTGTCTATGCGTTGGGCTGAACGATCGAAGCGGGCCTTTGGTGTTAACCCCGGCAAAGCTCTATTTGGCATTCAACAGGGCGGTTTGGAGTTGGACCTGCGTAAAGAAAGTGCGGAGAAACTCGGTGGCATAGGTTTTGATGGCTACGCTATCGGTGGTTTGGCGGTTGGGGAAGGTCAAAGTGCAATGTTTAAAGTTTTAGATTTTGCTCCAGATCAACTGCCGGTCGATAAGCCACGCTATTTGATGGGGGTTGGCAAGCCTGATGATATTGTTGGCGCAGTGTTGCGCGGTGTCGACATGATGGATTGTGTTCTTCCAAGTAGATCGGGCCGCACTGGTCAAGTATTTACTCGAAATGGGGTCGTTAATATTAAAAATGCCCGCCATCAAAATGATCCACGTCCATTGGATAATTATTGTAATTGTCCAGCATGTAGTAATTATTCCCGTGCCTATTTACACCATGTATTTCGGAGCCAAGAAATTATAAGTTCGATGCTACTAACCTGGCATAACTTACACTATTTTCAGGAACTTATGGAGAATATACGTCACGCTATTGCCGTGGATAAGTTTTCAGAATTTGTTTCAGAGTTTTTCGCTCAAAGGGTAAATGGAGATATTGATCCATTATAGCTCAATGCTATTATTTTTAGAATATAATTTGAAACCTTTGGTGAAAATAAAATTGAATCTGTTTTTGACCTTGAAAGAGCTTCGTTTACGCACCAAATAAACAATCAAGACAAAATGTTTAACTCCCGAACCTTACGTTTGCTTGGAATAATTCACTAAAAGGATCGATTATGACTTTAGAATTAGCTGACAGTTACCCAGTGTTGCCATTGCGGGATATTGTAGTCTTCCCCCACATGATTGTTCCACTATTCGTTGGTCGGGATAAGTCTGTGCGCGCGCTAGAGCAAGTCATGGATCAAGATAAACATATTCTATTGTCATCGCAGTGTGATCCAACTGAAGATGATCCCAGTGCTGATGGTATTTTCAGGGTGGGTGTTTTGGCGAACGTACTGCAGTTGCTAAAACTCCCTGATGGGACTGTGAAGGTGCTTGTGGAAGGTCGTGCACGGGTAAAAATAAACGAATTTCTGACAAATGAGTCCTTCTTCGAGGCAAAAGCAGTTTTGATGGAGGAAGTGGATGGCGATCAGCCCACCACGGAGGCTTTGGTGCGGTCCGTTTCGTCGGAGTTTGAGCAATATTCAAAAATAAAAAAGAATGTGCCTGAAGAAGCTCTCACAGCCATTAACGAAACGCGCAACCCGTCGAAGTTAGCTGATCTGGCTTCAGGCCATCTGGGCGTAGAGGTCGAACAAAAACAAGAACTCTTAGAAACTCTTAATGTGGCAGAACGACTTGAAAAAGTTTATGGCCTAATGCAAGGTGAGATGTCCGTATTAAAAGTTGAGAAAAAAATTAAAGTTCGGGTGAAAACCCAAATGGAAAAAACCCAAAGAGAATATTATTTAAATGAGCAGATGAAGGCCATACAAAAAGAACTTGGAGATGGCGATGAGGGCGAGGGTGAATTAGCTGAACTTGAGACTAAAATTGAGGCAACAAAATTTAGTAAAGAGGCCAAAGAAAAAGCAGAGGCTGAATTTAAGAAGTTAAAAAACATGTCTCCAATGTCGGCAGAAGCTACAGTCGTCCGTAACTATTTAGACTGGTTGTTGTCTGTCCCATGGGGTATTAAAAGCAGAGTAAAAAAGGACCTTAACAAAGCGAAAAAGACTTTAGATGATGACCATTATGGATTGGATAAAGTTAAAGAGCGGATCGTGGAGTATCTTGCGGTCCAGCAACGTTCGAGGAAGCTGAAAGGGCCAATAATGTGTTTGGTTGGCCCCCCTGGTGTTGGAAAAACATCTCTCGGTAAATCCGTTGCACGGGCTACCGGCCGGGAATTTATAAGGATTTCGCTTGGCGGGGTACGTGATGAGAGCGAAATAAGAGGACATCGCCGAACCTATATTGGTTCTATGCCGGGTAAAATCATTCAAGCTTTAAAAAAAGCAAAGACAAGCAACCCTCTGATACTGTTAGATGAAATAGATAAAATGGGACAGGATTTTAGGGGTGATCCAGCTTCTGCGATGCTCGAGGTTTTGGATCCTGAACAAAATTCCACGTTTACTGATCACTACCTTGAGGTGGAATATGATCTGTCTGATGTAATGTTTATAACAACTTCCAACAGTTATAATATGCCGGCGCCGTTACTTGACAGAATGGAGATCATACCTTTGGCTGGTTATACCGAGGAAGAAAAAGCTGAGATAGCTAATCGTCATTTACTTCCAAAGCAGATCAAAAATCATGGTCTGAAGGCCAAAGAGTTCTCACTAGGTTTTGAAGCGCTAAAAGAGATTATACGGACTTATACGCGGGAAGCTGGAGTTCGAAGTTTAGAAAGGGAAATAGGTAAGCTAGCTAGAAAGTGCGTGACTGCGATTGTTAAAAAAGAAAAAACATCAGTGGCGGTTACACTTGATAACTTGGAGGACTTTCTTGGTGTTAAAAAATACCGCTATGGCTTAGCGGAAGATGACCACCAAGTGGGTGTAGTTACTGGATTAGCATACACTAGCGCAGGTGGAGATTTACTACATATAGAGGCATTGAGGTTACCGGGTAAGGGTAGAATGAAGACTACTGGGACTTTAGGTGATGTGATGAAGGAAAGTATAGACGCAGCCAGTTCATATGTGAAATCCATTTCCCCAGAAATAGGAGTTAAACCGCCGCGATTTGATAAAATAGATATTCACGTTCACGTTCCAGAAGGTGCCACACCGAAGGATGGTCCATCTGCTGGGTTAGCAATGGTAACCTCAATTGTGTCGGTCCTTACAGGCATTCCGGTTTACAAAGATCTGGCGATGACTGGAGAGGTTACACTTAGAGGTAATGCATTACCTATTGGTGGATTAAAAGAAAAATTATTAGCGGCTTTAAGGGGTGGGATTAAAAAAGTTTTAATTCCAAAAGAAAATGAAAAAGACTTAATAGAT
>JGI20160J14292_10002246_pt1 | contig 15633 bp, 12 predicted proteins | sample COG_10_FD_14292 | JGI IMG/M metagenome (IMG submission 14292) | reverse complement strand
CCTGTTCGTTTTGCTGTATCTACAATATCAGATGCAGACTGATCAATTACTCGGTAATCGAAACCTTTTAATTTAATGCGTATTTTGTGTCCGTTCATAATTTAGCTTCTTGCTGGTTCGCGAGAAGAGGTTTCAACGATATTCTGAATTAGGCTTTGTGGTACCTGATCAAAGTGAGAAGGAGTCATAGAATAATCCGCCCTTCCGGAGGATAGTGATCGCATGTCTGTTGAATACCCAAACATGTTTTCGAGAGGTACAAAGGCATCAATGATACAAACAGTGCCACGAGATTCCATGCCTTGGATCTGTCCGCGACGACGATTCAAGTCTCCAATTAATTCACCCTGATATTCATCAGGTGTGGAAACTTCAACTTTCATGATAGGTTCTAAAAGAATTGGTGTAGCTTTCTTCATGGCATCCTTGAATGCAAAAATGCCTGCCATCTTGAAAGCCATTTCAGATGAATCGACATCATGAAAGGACCCATCAACAAGTGATACCTTAAAATCGATAACAGGATACCCAGCAATTACACCACCTTGAGCAGCTTCTTTTATACCATCCAAAGTAGGCTTGATAAACTCTTTAGGTATAGATCCACCAACGATCTTGTTTTCCAATTCAATACCTTTACCCTTTTCCAAACTCTCGATTTGAATTACTGCATGGCCATACTGTCCACGACCACCTGATTGACGAACAAACTTACCAACACCCTCGGAAGAGGAAGTAATTGTTTCACGATATGCGATTTGGGGTTTGCCGGCAGTAGCTTCAACCTTAAATTCACGAAACAGGCGGTCTCTGATAATATCAAGATGCAGTTCACCCATACCTGCAATAATCGTTTGACCAGTTTCCTCATTACTTGAAAGACCAAATGTAGGATCTTCTTCGGAAAGCCTCTGCAAACCAATTGACATCTTTTCCTGATCTGCCTTGGTTGCAGGCTCAATAGACATGGAGATCACTGGCTCAGGAAATGTTGGTGGTTCGAGGCGGAGGTCTAAAGATTTGTCGCAAAGTGTATCACCTGTAACAACATCTTTGACTCCGATTAAAGCACAAATATCACCTGAATAAGCGACATCAATGTCTTCACGGGCATCAGCTTTCATAATCATCAGCCTCGACACACGTTCTGACTTACGAGTACGGGGATTATAAAGTGTAGAACCCTTCTTTAATGAACCTTGATAAACACGATAAAAAACTAACTTACCAACGAATGGATCTGTCATAAGCTTGAAGGCAAGCCCAGCAACTTGCTTAGAATCATCAGGTGCTACTTCGACAGGGTTTTCGTCAGAATCCTCNCCTTTCATCGGTGGTAGATCTAAAGGGCAGGGNAGNTAATCNACCACTGCATCCATCAACATTTGAACACCTTTATTCTTAAATGCACTACCAGGAATTACCCCAACAAACTTNATTGAAACAGTAGCTTTACGAATTGCTAGGCGCAGTTCATCTTCAGAAATATCCTCACCCTCAAGGTATTTGTTGGCAATATCGTCATCAAAGTCAGATACCGCTCCAATTAAAGATTCACGATACTCATTAGCCTGATCAATTTGATCAGAGGGAATTTCAACGGTATCAAACTTAACACCACTTTCATCGCTTTCGTCGTAAATGTAGGCAACCATTTTAACGAGATCAATCAAACCCTTAAAGTTCTCCTCNGCACCTATTGACAGAAAGAGCGGATGTGCATTTGCTCCAAGTTTATCTCGCATGGTCTGGAGGGCAGACAAAAAGTCCGACCCCATACGGTCCATCTTATTGATAAAGGCAAGACGAGGGACATGGTATTTATCCATTTGCCGCCAAACCGTCTCAGATTGAGGCTGAACGCCCTCAACTGATGTAAATACTGCCACAGCTCCGTCTAAAACTCTTAGGGATCTCTCAACTTCAGCAGTAAAATCTACGTGACCCGGAGTATCTATTATATTGATACGGTGATCGATTCCTGCGAATGGTCCCTCCGACGTAGTCCAACCACAAGAAATAGCAGCAGATGTAATCGTAATTCCACGTTCTCTTTCTTGCTCCATCCAGTCTGTGGTAGCGTTGCCTTCATGGACTTCACCGATTTTGTGCACAACACCTGAATAAAACAAAACTCTTTCAGTACATGTGGTTTTCCCAGCATCAATGTGTGCTGCAATACCAATGTTACGAGTGTGCTCTAAGATTGTATTACGAATCGAAGAATTAGCTGGAGAGGGTTCTAGTACTGCGGTCATGACAAAAAATTACCAGCGCAAATGAGCAAAAGCACGATTAGCCTGAGCCATTTTATGAGTTTCCTCACGTTTTTTTACAACAGACCCAGTGTTGTTGTAAGCATCGATAAGTTCGTTTGCTAAAGCTTCTGCCATTGGGGTGCCCTTGCGACCTGAAGCAGCATTTACAACCCAACGAAAAGCAAGGCTTTGTTGGCGTTCAAATGCTACCTCAATTGGAACTTGATAAGTAGCACCACCGACTCGTCGACTCTTTACCTCAATTTTTGGACGAATGTTTTCAAGTGCACCCAAGACAAGATCGACAGGGTTNCCTTTTTCTAATTTCTCAGCCATCTTTTCGATAGCGGTGTATACGACACGTTGAGCAACAGATTTTTTCCCGCTAAACATAACCATATTTATCAAGGAACTGATTAAAGTACTTCCGTGGCGGGGATCAGGGAGCACAGGGCGCTTGTTAGCTTGACGACGACGAGACATAATAAATCAACTTTTAGGTTTTTTAACTCCGTACTTAGAACGGCTACGGCGTCTTTTCTCAACACCTTGACAGTCTAAGGTGCCACGAACAATGTGGTAGCGAACACCATTTAAGTCCTTCACTCTTCCTCCTCGCAACAGAACTATACTGTGCTCCTGCAAGTTGTGACCTTCGTCTGGAATGTAAGCAATAACTTCATAACCAGTAGTCAAGCGGACTTTAGCCACTTTTCGTACAGCCGAATTTGGTTTCTTTGGAGTACGTGTAGTTACTTGAACACAAACACCCCTACGAAAAGGACAGGCCTTTAAAGCAGGAGACTTCGTCTTAGATTTTTGCAAACGACGATTTTTTCGTACCAATTGATTGATCGTGGGCATAGTGAATATTTGAGGGTAAAGGATCTAAAGTAAATTTTATTTCATAAGATCAAGCTATAAATGAACAGTGTGTGAAATTAGGCAGTCATCGATTCGGTGGCAGCAGCACCAAGTGTGTCTACTTTCATGCGTCTCCATTTCGGCAAGCCTGTACCGGCAGGAATCAAATGCCCCATTATCACATTCTCTTTGAACCCGTTCAAATCATCAACTTTTCCAAGAGTTGCTGCATTGGTTAACACCTTAGTCGTTTCTTGAAACGATGCGGCAGAAATAAAACTGTCTGTTTCTAGTGATGCTTTGGTAATTCCAAGTAATATTGGTTCGGCTTCAGCAGGCTTACCTCCTTTTTGAGCAATAGATTCATTTGTATCCAAGAAAGCGAATCTATCCACTTGATCGCCCCAGAACAATTCTGCATCACCCGGATCAGTGATACGAATTTTAAAGAGCATGCGTGAAATGATAACTTCCAAATGTTTATCATTAATTGTAACACCTTGCAAACGATAGACCTTTTGAATCTCTTCTATCAAGTACTCCTGAACCGCAGAAGGTCCTAATATCTCAAGTATCTCGTGTGGATCCTTTGCCCCCTCGGTAATTAATTGACCCTTATGAACCATGTCACCGTGTTGAACCAGAACATGCTTACCATGCGGGATGAGATGTTCTTCAACTTGACCGGTATCCTCATTGGTAACTAATAGACGCTTTTTAGAGCGCAAAGTTCCTGCTTCAGTAATAATACCATCAATCTTCGCCATTTGACCAACATTGGCTTCTTTGGGTCTGCGGGCTTCAAATAGTTCAGCCACACGCGGTAAACCACCTGTGATATCTTGAGTTTTGGAAGCTTGACGAGGAGTTTTAGCGATAATAGACCCCGCATCAATACGCGTACCCTCATCAACGGCAACTTGAGCTCCGGTTGGTACCGAATAAGTAGCGATTGCCTTGCCTGAAGAATCTTTGACTATGATCTGGGGGTTCAAATCTTCCTTGTGTTCAATCACAACCATTGATTTACCCCCCGAAGCATCCTTTTCAACTTTGGTGGTTACGCCAGGTAGCATATCTTCAAAACCAATCATTCCTTTCTTCTCAGAAAGAATAGGGATATTGTATGGATCCCATTGAGCAAGTAGTGTGGATTCTGCTACATCTTCATTATCCTTAAAATGAAGAAGAGCTCCGGCAGGAACAGGATAGTCATCTACAATCCGTCCGTCAGGGTCTAAAATTTGAATAGATCCAGTTTTGTTGAGGGTTACTTGCTGGCCATTGGCCAAAGTTACTAATCGTAAACCGACAAACTTAAGTTTTCCGGCTTTTCTGATGTGGATAACAGGCTCTTCTCTGCCCGCACTTGCAATTCCCCCAATATGGAAGGTACGCATTGTTAACTGAGTACCAGGTTCTCCAATAGATTGTGCAGCAATAATTCCTACAGCCGAACCTTCTTTAACCAATGCATTAGTGGAGGGATCAATCCCGTATTCCAGAGAAGTCATCCCGTTTTTAATACGAGTTGATAGAGGTGACATAACTCGTACCCGAGTAATTCCCGAAGCGTCCAAATTATCTGCTATATCTTCTGTTATAAGAGATCCGGAAGAAACTAAAGTTTCACTAGGATTAGAAGGATTGGCAATATCTTCCGAAGAGTAACGTCCAATGACTCGATCTCGTAATGGTACAATTTCATTGTCACCTTCCATAATCGCTTTTTTGACGACTCCATCTCTCCGACCATCGTCCTTCATGGCAATAACACAATCCATTGCCACATCACAGAGTTTCCTAGTTAAATATCCAGCGTCAGCTGTCTTAAGGGCAGTATCTGCTAGACCCTTTCGGGCTCCGTGAGTGGACATGAAATATTCCAAAACAGTAAGTCCTTCACGGAATGATGACAGAATTGGTTGTTCAATAATCTCACCTGAAGGTTTAGCCATTAATCCGCGCATTCCACAAAGCTGACGAACCTGCTGCCTATTTCCCCGAGCCCCCGAATCCATCATTAGGTATACAGGGTTAATGGTATCTTTGCCCAAGTTGTCTTCAAGGGAAGTAAAAACATTCTTTGCAATGTCATCCGTCGCAGTTGTCCAAACATCAATAATCTTATTATGCCTTTCACCACGAGTAATAATGCCTTTCCTGAATTGATCTTCAATTTTATCAATTTCTTTTCGTGCTACAACAATACGGTCTTTTTTCTCATCTGGTATTATCATATCAAAAATACCGATGGAAATACCCGCTTTGGTAGCCATCTCAAAACCCATTTCTTTGAGTTTATCCAGGGCATTTATGGTACTTGCCTTTCCGGTTAAACGATAGGTTTCCAAGATTAAATCCCCTAAATCACCTTTGAGTGCAGGCTTATTAAAAAATCCAAGTTCTTCAGGCCAAATGGTGTTAAAAAGTACTCGACCAACAGTTGACCTAACAACGCTCCTCCCAGGAATACCGAAATGAGTGGTCTTTCCCTTGTCGGGATTTTGCAGATCAATCCAATCGTGAAGGTTTAGAGCTCCGTCCTGCAACGCACTCAGCGCTTCTTCAAGAGATCCGATTATAGGAACTCTTACATTTTCCGCAGGCATCTCATTCTTGGGGTTCATAGTAAGAAAGTATGATCCAAGTACAATATCCTGAGAAGGAGTAAGAATCGGTTTCCCGCTGGATGGAGAAAAGATATTGTGGGATGCCATCATTAACAATTTAGCCTCCATGATTGCTTCAACTGAAAGCGGCACATGCACGGCCATCTGATCTCCATCAAAGTCGGCATTATATGCTGTACAAACCAACGGGTGAACACGGATGGCATTACCCTCGATTAAAACTGGCTCGAAAGCTTGAATCGAAAGCCGGTGGAGGGTAGGAGCACGATTAAGTAAAACGGGGTGGCCCTTGGTTACCTCCTCCAATATGTCCCACACTTCTGGTGAGCGTGTTTCGATCATTTTACGAGCACCACGCACCGTATGAACAAAACCTAGTTCTTTGAGGCGACGAATAATAAAGGGCTCGAATAAAATAAGGGCCATTTTCTTGGGTAATCCGCATTGATGCAATTTAAGCTCGGGCCCAATTACAATCACGGATCTTCCAGAGTAATCTACACGTTTTCCAAGGAGATTTTGGCGGAAACGTCCCTGTTTTCCTTTGAGCATATCACTCAATGATTTTAATGGACGATTACCAGATCCAGTTATAGCCCGACCATGCCTTCCATTGTCAAATAATGCATCAACAGCTTCTTGAAGCATTCTTTTTTCGTTATGGATAATAACATCAGGAGTCTTTAACTGAAGAAGGTTCTTTAAGCGATTATTACGGTTAATAACTCTGCGATAGAGATCATTCAAATCACTTGTTGCAAATCTCCCACCTTCAAGTGGTACGAGCGGACGAAGGTCTGGTGGAATGACTGGAATAGATTCAAGAACCATCCATTCAGGAGAAGCTTCAGATTGGAGAAAGCCTTTGATCACTCGCAGACGACTGGCGAGCTTTTTCTTCATTTGCTTGGACTTGGTATCGTGTATTTGGTCATACAACTCATCCAATTCATCTTGCAGGTCAAGGCGACTTAGAACATCACGGACTGCTTCTGCTCCCATTTTAGCCTCGAATTCGTCACCGTACTCATCAACAGCCTCACGATATTCTTTGTCTGATAACAGTTGCCTGTCTTCCAGTGGAGTGTTGCCCGGGTCAGTTACGAGATATTGCTCATAATAAAGAACACGCTCTAAACTTTTAGCGGTCATATTCATGAGAAGCCCCAAGCGACTGGGCATACTCTTTAAGAACCATATGTGTGAAACTGGTACAGCAAGTTCTATGTGACCCATTCTGTCTCGACGCACCCTTGATACAGTAACCTCAACACCACAACGATCGCATACGACTCCTTTGTACTTTATCCTTTTGTATTTGCCGCAGGCACATTCGTAATCTCGGACAGGTCCGAAAATCTTTTGACAAAATAATCCACCTGGTTCCGGCTTAAATGTACGATAATTTATGGTTTCAGGGTTCTTAACTTCACCCTTAGACCAAGAACGAATAATGTCAGGATCAGCAACAGTTATGGATACTCGATCCATTGGTCCGACGTCTACTCCAAGTGCTTCGTTTAATGCTTCTACGCTCATAATATATACTGCTTAAAATTTAAATTTCGGATATTCTTTTGCTTAATAAAATTACAAACCATCTTCCCCGCGTACGCGAATGTCTAAGCAAAGACTTTGCATTTCCTTCATAAGAACATTGAAAGACTGTGGCGTACCAGCTTGTAAAGAATTATCCCCTTTAACTAGGGATTCATAGATTTTGGTTCTGCCAAGAACATCATCGGATTTGACCGTTAGGATTTCCTGCAATGTGTAAGCTGCTCCATAAGCCTCTAATGCCCAAACCTCCATTTCACCAAACCTCTGTCCACCGTATTGTGCTTTTCCTCCAAGAGGTTGTTGCGTGATAAGACTGTAAGGACCGACTGCACGAGCATGTATCTTACTTGTTACAAGGTGGTTAAGCTTTAGCATGTACATATAACCGACCACGATCTTTTGGTAAAAAGCTTCACCTGTACAACCGTCATAGAGAGTAGATTTACCATTTTCTGGAAGTTCTGCCTCTTTGAGGTATTCTTGAATCTTAGTTTCAGGCATACCATCAAAGATTGGAGTCGCAACTTTCAGTCCAAGTTTTTTACAAGCCCAACCGAGGTGAGTTTCTAAAACCTGTCCAACATTCATCCGACTTGGTACACCTAACGGATTAAGACAAATTTCTATCGGCGTTCCGTCCGGAAGAAATGGCATATCCTCCTCGGGGACAATTTTTGCAACAACGCCCTTATTTCCATGACGACCAGCCATTTTATCTCCAACTCGCATTTTTTGCTTCTTGGCGACAAACACACGAACATTTTTAATTGCACCTTGATCAATCGAATCGCCTTGCTCAATAGCCTCTACTTTGCGCTCCCTGTCATCTTCTAGATCTTGGAACTTGGATTCGTAACTTTCAATGATTTCGAAAACCTTAATCCTAACTGGCGAAGGGGGAATATCGATAAAGCGATGTACGGAAGACAGCCTACGCAAAAGAGTTTTTGTAATCTTGCGATTTGCTGGGATAATTATGTCTCCAGTTTCTGAGTTTGTTACATTTAAGGGTATTTTTTCTCCCAATAAAATGTTAGACAACGATTCAGTCAATTGAGCCCGCAAGTCTTCTGTTTGATTTCTAAAGTCTTCCTTAATTTGCTTTAATTGACGACGGAAATCGGATGGAGATAATTTCTCCTGTTCGGCATCCGTACGGCTGGATATTTTAATATCCATAACAATTCCTTGAGTTCCAGAGGGAACCCTAAGTGAACTATCCTTAACATCCGCAGCTTTTTCACCAAAAATAGCACGGAGTAGTTTTTCCTCTGGTGCCAAATCCGTTTCGCTTTTAGGAGTGATTTTGCCAACCAGAATATCACTTGGTTTTACTTCAGCACCAATTCGGACTATACCCAAGTGATCAAGATTGCGTAATGCTTCTTCTCCAGCGTTAGGGATATCACGTGTAATTTCTTCCGGACCTAATTTAGTATCTCTGGCGGTGACTTCAAATTCTTCAATATGTATTGAAGTGTAGATGTCGTCTTTAACGATTTTTTCTGAAATTAGGATAGCATCTTCGAAATTATAGCCCTTCCATGGCATAAATGCTACAAGGATATTACGTCCTATTGCTAATTCTCCATTATCCGTACTTGCTCCATCTGCTAAAGCTTGTCCAAGGATTACCTTGTCTCCCTTTCGAACAATCGGCTTTTGATTAAAGCAGGTCCCAGAGTTTGAACGAAGATATTTCCGAAGGTCATAACAATAAATTCCTCTCTTATGATCGCTTCTTGGTTCTTTGAGAAATCGTGGTGGCAAAGTTCCATCATCAGACACAACAATGCGATTCCCGTCAGCCATCGCAACAACTCCTTCAGATTCTGATACGGTAACCGTTTTCGAGTCTTCAGCGACTTTACTTTCGATACCAGTGCCAACAAAAGGGGCCTCAGTTTTTAATAAGGGAACCGCCTGGCGTTGCATATTTGCTCCCATCAAGGCACGGTTCGCATCATCGTGCTCAATAAAAGGAATGAGCCCAGCAGCTACAGAAACAACCTGCTTTGGGGATACATCCATGAAATTTATATCCTCTCGATCATATTCCTGAACTTGATCGCGGTAGCGACATGTCGGTCTACCCTGTAATTTTAGTGTTTTAGCATCTATTTCACTATTAGCCTGGGCAATTATATACTTTTCTTCCTCAAAAGCATTTAAATAAACTACATTTTTGGGGTTTTTGTCTACAACACCTTTGCTGACTCGATGATAAGGAGATTGAAGAAACCCAAATTGATCTATTTTTGCATATGTAGAAAGGGTGTTAATCAATCCGATATTGGGTCCTTCAGGGGTCTCGATTGGACAAATTCGTCCATAATGAGTAGGATGAACATCACGGACTTCAAATCCAGCTCTTTCCCGATTAAGTCCGCCTGGCCCCAACGCTGAGAGCCTTCTTTTATGGGTCATCTCAGCTAACGGATTAATTTGGTCCATAAACTGACTAAGCTGACTGCGTGCAAAAAAGTCTCTAATTACAGTGGTCAAAGCTTTTGGATTTATAAGCTTGCCTGGTGATAAACTTTCGACTCCTTGGTCATAAAGAGTCATCCGTTCTCTAACGACTCTCTCGGTACGAGCTAGTCCGCTACGGCAAACATTAGCAAGTAATTCACCTACAGTACGAACGCGACGATTTCCCAAGTGGTCAATGTCATCTATCCCCATATCGAAAATAGAACCAGCATCTTCACGTGCCATTTGCTCATCCGTCTTACCCCGCTTTAGATCGGTAAGTTTTCGGGTTGCTGCTACTAAATCTTCTACAGTTGTAACTCTTACTTCCAGTGGCGAATCAAGGCCTAAGCTTCAGGTTAAGCATATGCCGACCCACTTTTGCCAGATCATACCTTTTTGTATCAAGAAAGAGTCTGTTAATCAGAGCCTCGGCATTAGCTTTGTGCGGTGGCTCACCTGGGCGAAGTTTTTTATAAATTTCTTTGAGCGCCTCTTCTTTATTTTTGGAAGTATCTTTCTTTAAACAACGAATAATAGCACCGTCATCAACACTGGTATCAATAGCTTGGAGAGATTTCTCTCCAGCCTTCATGAAAGCACGAAGATAGGTCTTAGTTAAAGGCTCGAAAGCTTTGGCTAAAACAACACCTTTAGCGCGATCAAACATAGGTTCAATAAGAACATAATTGGAAACATTTTCTTTCTTAACAAGGTCTTCGATAGATAAAGTTTCTATNTTATAAAAGAGGTCTATAATTTTATGATCCGAATCNTTGTCTTTTTCTGGATCCCAATCCATCAGTGCCCGAAGGAAAGTTGTAATTAAAAACTTTCTACGCCTTCTTCTGCGGTCAAGGTAAACATAAAGTAATTCGTGCTGATCAAATTGTGCCTCTATCCAAGTGCCTCTATCCGGTATTATGCGGAATCCATGCAAAGTTTTTCCACTAGTATGAACAGATTCTTCAAAGCTAACACCCGGTGAACGGTGAAGCTGGCTTACAACAACCCGTTCAGCACCGTTAATAATAAAAGAACCACGTTCTGTAATGATGGGCAATTCGCCCATAAAGATTTCTTCTTCGCTGTAGAAAGGTTTATTTTGACCCTCTACTTCTAATCTAAGCCTGAGTTTTACTTGTAGAGGTGCTGAGTATGTACTTTTTTGATCGATACACTCAACCTCCGTCAGTTTTGACTCTCCAATCGTGTAACTAACATATTCAAGCCTTGATTTTTCATCGTAGCTTAAAATAGGAAAAATTTCCCGAAACACTGCCTCAAGACCATCATGCTGACGGTGGGTAGCAGGTACTTGCCGTTGCAAAAAGTTATGAAATGAATCTACTTGATTTTGGATGAGATTAGGCGGGTCAATGACTTCCTGTAATTTTCCGAAGTTTTGTCTTTTCGATGATTCCATAACGNGGGGAGGGGCAGAAGGGATTAAGAGANAAATATAAAAGGAAAAGCCGCCGGTACAATTACCGGACGGCTAAACCAAATTAAATTAAAGCAAGAGAAAACATTACTTGATTTCTGCTTTTGCTCCAGCAGTTTCAAGTTTCTTGGATACTTCTTCAGCTTCGTCTTTAGATACACCTTCCTTGACTGGTTTTGGTGCACCTTCAACCAATTCTTTGGCTTCTTTTAAGCCAAGTCCGGTGATTGCTCGGACTTCTTTGATGACTGCAATTTTATTACCTCCCATTTCGGTAAGGATAACATCGAATTCAGTCTTTTCTTCAGCAGCAGCATCGCCTCCATCGCCCCCGGCAGGAGCAGCAACGGCTATAGCTGCAGGAGCAGCAGCACTAACTCCCCACTTTTCTTCGAGCTCTTTAACGAGATCGGCAATTTCAATTACTGACTGGCCACTAAGCCAATCGATTACTTGTTCTTTGGATATATCTGACATAATTAGTTACCTCCTTGCCTGAATAGCATTAGTACCATTTCGGCGTTTAAGAGCTGTGCTCCTAATATCTTCTAGGTTGGTGGTTAACGGTTGGTGGTGAAAATGGGTCGAATAGAAGAGACCCAAAATTAAGAATCTTTGCTTTTTGCTTGCAGCACATTAAGTAGACCGCGAGCTGGTTGATTTAAAATAGAAACAACTTGAGTAGCTGGAGTGTTTACAAGAGAAAGAAGTTGAGCTCGTATTATTTCTAAACTGGGCAGTTGAGCTAATTTCTTTACCTCTTGAGCGTTTAGAGCACGGTCGCCAAGTACTCCTGCCTTAACGGAAACTTTGTCTTTAGATTTAAAATACTTACCAAGATCTTTAGCAACACCAGATGCATCATCACCACCAACAACGATGGCTGTATGACCAGATAAAAACTCACCCAAATCTGGAAGATTCTTTTCTTTAGCAGCAAGCCTTAAAGATGTGTTTTTTACCACATGAAATTCAGCACCACGTTCTGCCAGTTTTGCTCTTAGCTCAGAAGTTTCTTCTGAGTTAATACCTTTATAATCGGTAAGGAAGAAAAAGGTAGATTTTTCTAAGTGATCGCTAGCTTCTTTGATAAGATATTCTTTTTCGGGTCTCATTTATGTATTTCCTTAAATTAGTTGAGATCAATGGCTAAACTCGGACTCATCGTGCTACTTATGTGAACATTCTTAATAAATTTGCCTTTAAAGCCTTCTGGCCTTGATGAACTAACTGCATCAATAGCGGCTTGTGCATTTTCAAGCAATTTTGGGTGATCAAAAGAACGCTTCCCAACAAGTACGGCGAGGGCTCCTGTTTTATCCATCTTAAACTCAACACGGCCAGATTTTACATCTTTCACAGCTGTTGCAAGGTCATCGGTTACGGTTCCTGCTTTAGGTGTGGGCATCAACCCACGTGGACCTAGTACTCTAGCTACTGAACGAACTTCTTTCATCGCACTTGTTGTAGATAAAGCAACGTCAAAACCTACCCAACCTTCCTTCACTTTCTTAATCATATCATCAAGTCCAGCAAAATCAGCGCCTGCGGCTAAAGCTTCATCTGCATTGTCAGTGAAGACCAAAACCTTTATGTCTTTACCACTACCATGAGGTAAGTTTACCGTTCCACGAACAGCTTGGGAGCTTTGCTTGGGGTCAACTCCTAAGGAAACTGAGACTTCAATTGATTCATCAAACTTCACAGGATCAAACTTTTGTAAAGCAATAAGGGCATCGCTCAAATTGTTGGTATCGGAAGTGATGCTACTAGCTGAACTCTTATATCTTTTACTTCGGGATTTCATATGGTGTTCCGTGAGGACTAAATTATTTCTATACCCATACTGCGGGCAGTTCCTTCAATGATTCGACACGCAGCATCATCACTGTTGGCATTAAGATCTTCTTTTTTGGTATTAACAATTTCGAGGACTTGATCACGAGTGACCTTTCCAACCTTGTCACGATTGGGAATAGATGACCCTTTTGCTAAACCTGCAGCCTTTTTAAGAAGGACAGATGCCGGAGGAGATTTTAAAATAAAACTAAATGAGCGATCTGCGTATACAGTTATGACCACTGGCAGAATTAACCCTGCTTTATCTTTAGTTTTGGCGTTAAATTCTTTGCAAAAACCCATGATGTTTACACCTTGGGCACCTAGAGCAGGTCCAACGGGTGGTGCCGGGTTTGCGGCACCAGCAGGTAATTGCAATTTGATTAGTCCGACAGCTTTCTTTGACATATTAAATTATTCCTCTTCAGCTTTTTCTACTTGCCAAAATTCGAGTTCTACAGGTGTGAATCTTCCAAAAATGGAAACAGAAACCTTCAAAGTTCCTTTGGTAGGATCAATTTCATCAATATCACCTGTTAAATTAAGGAAAGGTCCATCTAATATTTTGACAACCTCTCCAATAGTAAATTGTACTTTGGGAACTTCTTTACCAGCGGCATCTTGGACTTGGCGTAAAATCCTTCCAATTTCATCTTTAGAAAGGGCAGTGGGGTTATCCTTGCCGATAAAATTAATTACNCCATCAGTTCCCTTAATTTTGTACCAGGGATCCTTAAGAAGCATACCATGACGATCAAACAGCTTCATTTCCACAAAAACATAACCGGGATAAAATTTCCTGTCCCGTTGCATTTTTTTGCCATTTTTTACTTCAGAAACAGTTTCAATAGGAACTAAAACTTCTTTAAGGCATTGTGCAAAATCTTCACTTTCCTCCTTATATTTAGCAAGGTATCTCCTTACTTTGTCTTCATGGTTAGACAAACATTGTAGAGCATACCATTGGTATTCGGATATTGTAATTTCGCTCATGAGTATAACTACNAGACTAGTTGGATCTTAAAAGAAGGGTCGCGTACTCTATCCAATTAGAAAGAGAGAAGTCTGCAACAGAGATGAATAGCCCAAGTATAAAAACCCCCGCAACGACAACAGCGGTTGATCCTCGCAATTCAGCGAAATCAGGCCAAGTAGCTTTTTTAAGCTCAGCTATGGTCTCCTTGTAAAAGGTTCTGAATTTGGAAAAAGGGTTCAAAATTAAATATTGGTATGAATGATTTGGTGGCGGGAGAAGAGGGACTCGAACCCACAGCCTACGGTTTTGGAGACCGGTGCTCTACCAGTTGAGCTATTCTCCCAACGCAACCAAAATAGGAATAATTTAGGCTATCTCAGAGATGTTACCTGCACCGATCGTTTTTCCACCCTCACGAATGGCAAAACGCTGACCTGGTTCCATTGCGATCGCCTTTTGCAACTCAATGTTAACCGCCAAGTTATCTCCTGGCATAACCATCTCAACACCTTCGGGTAATTCAACTATTCCTGTTACGTCGGCAGTTCCAAAGAAAAACTGAGGGCGATAACCCTTAAAGAATGGAGTATGTCTTCCACCTTCTTCTTTGTTAAGGACATAAATTTGTGCTTTCGCCTTTGTGTGAGGCTTAATACTTCCTGGCTTTGCAAGAACATGACCGCGTTGGATTTCATCCTTTTCAATTCCACGAACAAGAATTCCGACATTATCCCCTGCTTGGCCTTGACCCAATTCTTTGCGGAACATTTCAACTCCAGTGCAAATAGTTTTTTTGGATTCGCCCAAACCGACAATTTCAATTTCTTCCCCAACCTTAACAACGCCTCTCTCAATACGGCCAGTAGCAACTGTTCCACGACCAGTAATTGAAAAGACATCTTCAACTGACATCAAGAAGGGCTTTTCGGTATCACGAACTGGTTCTTCGATCTCGGAGTCAATAGCCTCCATCAATTTTTGGATAGATCCTAAACCTAAGTCACTCTCCTCATTATCAAGAGCTTTTGTGGCCGAACCACGTATAATTTGTGCGTTGTCACCATCAAATTCATACTTACTGAGCAAATCACGAATTTCCATGTCTACCAACTCGAGTAACTCTTCATCATCGCCGGTCATCAAGTCGCATTTGTTCAGGAAGACAACCAGATTTGGAACATCAACCTGTCGGGCGAGCAAGATGTGCTCACGAGTTTGAGGCATTGGACCCGTGGTAGCGTCTACAACAAGAATCGCTCCGTCCATTTGGGCTGCACCTGTAATCATGTTTTTAACGAAGTCCGCGTGACCAGGACAATCGACATGAGCGTAATGGCGAGCATCTGACTCGTATTCCACGTGAGAAACGGCGATTGTCACTATCTTAGAGGCATCGCGTACTGTTCCACCTTTAGCAATATCTGCATAGGTTTTAACCTCCGCTAACCCTTTTCTTGCCTGAGCATGAAGAATAGCTGTGGTTAAAGTGGTTTTACCATGGTCGACGTGACCTATGGTACCGACATTGACGTGAGGTTTATTGCGTTCGAACTGTTCTTTGGCCATTGGTTTGACTAGTTATGAATG
>JGI20160J14292_10002239_pt1 | contig 15659 bp, 15 predicted proteins | sample COG_10_FD_14292 | JGI IMG/M metagenome (IMG submission 14292) | reverse complement strand
GCTTCGTATGACAGTTTTGTGGTAGGTTCAAGTGCAGTTCTTCGATTAAACTTTTGTGCTAAAAATCCGCCACTACGCCAAGCCGCAAACCGTTAGCAGCAAGCGTAAAAAGACCGTGCAACCCTGACAGTAACGGACAGACAAATAAGAGAAGCGTAAACCATTTTGACAGATAAACAAAGACATACAGACCATATTACAAACGGACAAGAACTAAGCCGACACACCTTGCCGACCCTTCTGTATTTTTTCTTTTCCCCACCGCACATTTTTTTATTCAATTTTTTGCCACCGCACAATGGCACATTGGCTTTTGCCCCGACACACAAAAGCCCACGCTTCGGCAAAATCCAAAGAGCCATTTTTCCCAACGCTTTTTTAACTTTGCATTTATAAACATCTATATAGAGAACACTATGCTATCAACAGAGAAAACATTATCAGAAGTAATAGAAATACTAAGACAACGTGGTTATACAGAAGACTTTAACTTGTTGGAAGAAAACATATCTTACAAAAAAGGAGGCGAAAAAGTTGATTTGAACGACATCGTTATTGACAAAATATATCGTTTTACAGGACAAAACGACTTGGAAGACGAAGCTATTTTATACGCAATGACAAATCAGAAAGACGGAGCTAAAGGCGTATTTGTCAATGGGTATGGAACTTACACAGACTCAGGAGCAAACGCTGTTATCAGTAAGATAACTGTTAATGAAAATGAAAATGATAATGACGATTGGACAATCAAATAATGAATTATACTAACTTTGCAGCGTGAAATATTTCTCCTTCATATTAGCCCTTTATGTTTTGTTGCTGACAGCAGTACCAAATTTGGTGGAGGACAAATGTTTTCAGGAGCAAACAACCGAACAATCACAAGACAATCAAAATGACAAAGATTGCAGCGATTGTTGTTCACCATTTATGAGTTGCAATACCTGTTTTGGTTTCACTTTTCCAATAACAAATTTTTCAATACACTCTATCCTCACTTATTCAGACAAAAAAGTTTCTATTTACAAGGAAAATACAACGTCTGACTTTTTCTCTTCCATTTGGCAACCGCCCAAAATTAGTTAATGTTTCCGTGCCTTCGGCACAATAACAAATTGCGGTGCTACGCACCGCCAATTCTTATTTTTCAAACATTAATAATCATTTAGGCAATGAAGTTTAAAATCATTTTGCTACTAATGGTAGCATTCAACATAAATACCGTATTCGGACAGAATACATTTAAAGCGGTCATAAAAGACAGCGAAACAAAAGAACCGTTAATCGGTGCGACAGCTATTTTATCAGGAACGGCAACAGGAGCAACCGCAGACATTAACGGAATGATAACCTTAACCAATATCCCAAACGGAAAGCAGATAATTGAATTTCGTTACATCGGTTATGAAACAAGAAAAGACACGTTTGATTTTCCGTTGACAACATCAAACCTGATAGAGATTTTTCTCAAATCAAATGCAGACGAATTGGACGAAATTGTGATTTCATCTACCCGAAGTTCCAGAACCATAAAGGACATTCCGACAAGAATTGAATTTATTGCAGGGGAAGAATTAGAAGAAAAAGGAAATATGAAAGCAGGCGATATTCGTATGCTTTTAAGTGAAAGCACAGGCATACAAACGCAGCAAACTTCCGCAACGTCTGCCAATGCTTCTATTCGTATTCAGGGACTTGACGGACGATATACACAAATTCTTAAAGACGGATTTCCGCTATATGCAGGAGCAGCAAGCGGTTTAGGACTTTTGCAAACGCCACCGCTTGACTTAAAGCAAGTAGAAATTATTAAAGGTTCTTCATCTACACTTTACGGAGGCGGAGCAATAGCAGGATTGGTAAACCTTATTTCCAAAACACCGACAGATGAAAAAGAATTACGTTTTCATTTAAACGGAAGTTCGGGCAGAGGTTTTGACATTAACGGTTTTTACGGACAGCGATTTAACAAAATCGGGACAACTATTTTTGCCGCACATAACCGCAATTGGGCTTATACCCCATCGGGTGATTTTTCAGCTATTCCAAAATTTGACAGGTATGTTTTCAATCCTAAGTTATTTGTTTATTTCAGCGACAAAACAAAACTGAATGTTGGAATAAACACAGCTATTGAAAACCGTATCGGTGGCGACATACATTTTATACAAGGAAAAGGCGACACTATCCACAGTTATTTTGAAGAAAACAAAACACAACGCTATTCCACGCAATTGTCTTTTGACCATAAATTTAATGACAAAAGTTTCTTCAATTTCAAGAACAGTGTGAGTTATTTTAACAGGATAATCAATATTCCAAATTACAGTTTTGACGGCACACAAACAGCCACATTCAGCGAAGCAAGCTATACCAATATTCGGGAAAAAACAGAATGGGTTGCAGGTGTAAATCTTTGGTCGGATAACTTTCAGGAAAAGCAGACAGACACTTTTCCATTGAGAAATTATAACCAAATTACTTTTGGTTCATTTGCTCAAAATTCGTGGAAAGCAACCAAGTGGTTCAATCTTGAAACAGGTTTCAGAGCCGACTATGTTATTGATTATGGTATTGCTTTGCTGCCAAGAGTTTCAGCATTATTCAAAATAACCGACAAATTTTCTTCACGGCTTGGTGGTGGTTTTGGCTATAAAACACCAACCATATTTACAGAGGAAAGCGAACGCATACAATACCAAAATGTAATGCCCATTGATAAAAACATCAACAAATTGGAACGCAGTTACGGAGGAAATGTTGATTTTAATTATCGCACCTTATTTGGCGAAAAAGTAACGTTCAGTATCAACCAACTTTTCTTTTACACCTATTTGAATAACCCTTTGTTGCTTGAGTATCAAACAGGCGGATTATACCAATTTATCAATTCGGCAGGACACATTGATACAAGAGGAACGGAAACCAATATCAAAATCGGCTATGAAGATTTTAAATTGTTTTTGGGTTATACATTCACCGATACCCGCTTGCATCAAAACGGAATTTTGACAAATACACCGCTTACGCCAAAGCACAGGATAAATTCAGTTTTAATGTATGAAGTAGAGGACAAATGGAAAGTAGGTTTGGAAGCGTATTATTTCAGTCCTCAAAAATTGAGTGACGGTGCAACAGGAAAACAATATGTGCTTTGTGGTTTTATGGTTGAAAAGCTATGGGAGAAATTTTCGGTTTACATCAACTTTGAAAATTTCCTTGACGCAAGGCAAACCCGATTTGACACTATTTATACAGGCACACTAACTAATCCTGTTTTCAGGGACATTTACGCACCGCTTGACGGATTTTTAATTAATGGTGGTATCAAACTAAAATTGTAGCAATTATGCAAAAGACAATATTTAACATTACAAAAATGGATTGCCCAAGCGAGGAGCAATTAATACGGATGAAACTGCAAAAGTTTGATGAAATAAAATCATTGGAGTTTGACATTCCAAACCGAAAATTAGCAGTTCATCATAACGGAAAACCAGAGCCGATAAACTTAGCATTAAATACGCTGAACCTTAATACTTCTTTGGTTTCAACCGAAGAAAGCAAGGTGGAAATTGAAACCGACACAAGCAATAAACAACGGAAATTGTTGTGGACGGTTCTTATTATCAATTTTCTGTTTTTCGGATTGGAAATGCTGTTTGGAATTTTTTCCAACTCAATGGGATTAGTGGCAGACAGTTTGGATATGCTCGCAGACAGTATTGTTTACGGATTGGCATTATTTGCGGTAGGTGGAACAATAACGAGAAAAAATAACATCGCAAAATTTGCAGGATATTTTCAAATACTTCTTGCTGTAATTGGTTTTGTAGAAGTAGTCAGACGATTTGTAGGAATTGAGAAAATGCCTGATTTTCAAACAATGATTATCGTTTCTGTTTTGGCTCTTATCGCTAATGTGATTTGTCTTTACTTATTACAAAAAGGTAAGAGCAAAGAGGCTCATATGCAAGCAAGTATGATTTTCACTTCCAATGACGTAATTATTAATTCGGGAGTAATCACAGCCGGACTTTTGGTTAATTGGCTTAATTCAGGTTATCCCGACTTGATTATTGGAGCAATCGTTTTTATAATTGTTGCAAGAGGAGCATACAGAATATTACAATTAGCGAAGTAAAAAGCCAACGCACACAAGCACACACATTTTGCAGCCGCTACAAGCCGACACGCAAACCAAAGCTGCAAAAAGAGTGTGCTTGCTTCCCTAAAAAAAAATTGAATAAAAAAATTTTCCTGCCCTTCTGAAAAAGAAAAAATACCCGGAGTGTTTACCCCGAGGACTAAATCAAATTATATTATATGTCGACTTTAAACTACATTAAACGTGAGAAAATTATAAGTAAAAAGAATTCCAATTACGAAGGTAGTAGCCTTCTAACTATTTCAGGTCGAAATGAACATCCATTCCTTGTTTTATATCCATTAAGATTTAGTTCCTTCGATATCTCTGTCAAAGAGGTATAACCGTTTTTCATTTGAAAATGTTCGATAAATGTCTTTGCTCTTTTCCAATTCTCATTCTCTATTCGATTCCGAATAATTGATTCAACACCTTTCTTTTTAGCTTCATTAGTCAAATTGGATGGAGTTCCAAGGGTACGAGTCTTTGAGAGTTCCTTGAGTCCCCTTTTTGTTCTGCTAGAAATGAGCTCCCGCTCCCATTGTGCTACACTACCAAAAATGCCTAAGGTTAATGTGTTTAGTTCTGGTAAGTCGATACACTTAAGTTTAATACCCTTATTACGCAAAGTGAAAAGAAACTCGACTTCGCGGCTAAGTCTGTCAAGTTTAGTAAACAATAATGTGTACCCATTTTTATCGCATAAATTTAAGGCCATATTTAATTTCTCACGATTATTATTCTTTCCAGTTTCTTGTTCCGAAATAATCTCAACAAGTTCTCCATCTGTTGTTTCGATAAATTGATTAATCCTTGATTTTTGTTCTTCAAGTCCAAGTACTTGTCGTCCTGTGGAAGTACGAATATACCCTATGTATTTTTCCATAAAATGTTGTTTTTGCTAATGTACAGCGCATATTCACAAATGCCTAACGTTCGTTTAAGATTTGTGAAATTTGATTTTAAATAGCAAAACAACCTAATCATTCACTTTTTGAAACCCTTCAGGAAATTATCCCAACTCATCGTTATATACTTCTGAATCCTCATCAGGGTCGAATTCGGAGGTGTCACCTATTTCGTATTTAATATTTACGTTATATAACAGCTGGTATTCAATTAGACCTGCTATAAAGCAGCACACATCTTCCTTAGTTCCTCCCAATCCTACCTTTGGTGTATCAACACCATTTCTAGTCATCATTGAATTGATGATTCTTGACACAAAGCGATAACTGTCCGTCTCTATGATATTTGAGTGAAGTTGTGAACCACGAGCAAAAGTAAAAACTGCTATATCCTTATTTGTATTGTTTTCCATTGGGTTTCTTGTTGATTAGGTATGTCTTCGTTATTTGTTCTTGCTCCAATAATGAAACAACGCTACTAGCAAGTGCTTGGAATTGTTGTTCACTAATAATAATCTTTAATGGTCGTCTTGATTTTTCTTGAATTAGGTCTTTGAATTTCATTTTATATTTCTTTTAATATAAATATCCAATATGTAGGACAAAGTCTTCCAGATTGTCTGCAATTGCAAAATAGAAGGGTTATTTCACGAAAGGGTCAGTATTTATCACCTTAAAACATTGAACACCTCAATGGGTTGGTTTCCCGTTTTCAATATCACTATCAATATGTGTGAGATACATTGAAAATATTATGTAGTATTCTTGTTGCCAGCGTCAATCTTCAAATTTCTACGGCAAAAAGTATCCATAAACACTACCGGGAATATTCCTTTTTATTGAATATTGGGAAGGGGGACGAGCGGAATGAGGGGGTTGGGTTTGAAGTCGGGAGACTTCGTCAACGTTCGTTCCACTCACTTCCCGGTTGAGATTATTTATTTAATAGCTTTTTAAGATAAAAAATCCGGTGCTTTCTGATTTCAAGTATTGAATACTCATCAAGGCTAGATTTATGTATTTTCATTAGCTCTGGCAATTCTCTAATACTAGATTTCAATACTAATTGAAAGAAGCCAAACCAACCAGCATCTTGCGCTAGTATTCTGCAATTATTTACATATTGAAAATCCTCATTATCTTCCAGTTGACTACTATCAATTTCTACTAATTCTTTAAAACTATCTAATATAATATAATCTTTATCAATTGTGCTAGCTTCAATTTGAACTGCATCTTCAACTATAGCTTCAGATTTACCTTCTAGTTTAATTACATCTTTACTTTTAATTATATCTTTTTCTTTAGTTATAGATTTATCTTTAGGTAGTTCTGGGTTAGTAGTTTTACCCAATGGGTTATTTTGGGTTGTATCGGTTTCATCTTTCAATTTTTTGGCTGCTTTTGCTTCAACACCTTTTTTTGAAATTCTTGCATTATGTGCACACTTTTCTTGATAGACTTTATTATTATGCACCAACACCGGTTTAATTGCATATTCGAATATCGTTGATTCGAATTGATTCATACCCAACAATTCATTCCCAAGCAAGTAGTTATAACTGTTCAGTATTACATTCTGAAATTGCTTTGGTTTCATTGTAGCAAATAATTCATACCATTCTAGTTTCATAAAAAATCCCTTGGGACTAAATACATTTTCTTCATTTTTGTTTTCCATTGTGTTCCATTTTATTATAAATACTTCGAGAACTATCAAAATCCAAAGTGGCTACAAAAAATATGGCAAGTGGAACAATTTTCCTTTATTAGTAGATATTTATATATAAAGAACAGATATGAGAACGAAGAAAGAAAACAACAAGACTGAATTTGTAAGGTTAAGGATTGATAGCGTAGAAAAAAATAGACTCGAAAAATTATGTGATATGACAAGACGTCAAAAGTCAGATATTGTCCGAGAATCTCTATTTGAGTTATATAAACTGAAGTACCCCGAATGTTTGGCTATCTAATGCTCCGCAAGGAACAAACTAGCAATAATATAATTTCATTAGCACCAACATTTTTCAAATCCTGGACAAATTCTGCCCAGGATTTTTTTTAAGGTATTGACCCTGATGTCCCCCTTCAATATATATGTATATATAAGGGAGGATTCGGCGGACTCTCCTGCAGCTCTACCTGCGGGCAGGGGATGTTTATTTAAACACTAAAACTTGAACCAAACCTATCAATTGCTACGTCACTATATCTACTTGGAAACTGTTTTATATACGATTGGGTTATTTGAATAGTTGCGTGACCTAAAGCAAAACTAATCTCCTCAACGGTGGCGCCAGTACTTAACATATAATATGCAAAACTATGTCGACTTACGTGCGACGTAATTTTTTCAACACCAATACGATTAGCAATCCTTTGAAGGCGGCCATTATACTTCGTTCTAGCTCTGTGTAATTTATACAACTGCTCCTTCGTTAGTTCTTTCTTATCCATAACCCTCAAATCCTTAAAGTCATCTGAATTCAAATAATCAAAAACTAGTCCTTTAGGTTTTGTGCCTATGATGTCACACATCGAATTTGCTACCTGCTTTTCCACGCGATTTATTACATCATTTATAACTTTTAACCTTCTGGTATTATCATCACTACGGTCTTCCAACAAGTACTTCTTAAATAGCACCAAATCATCAATGGTTAATTCTTCTAATGGTTTTTGATGTGATTCAACGCAAATCAACTCCTCAACCTCATAACTTTTCAAATCAACATCCCCCAGTGTATTTGCATTCTTAGCTGCTTCGAACTCTTCAGAATAAAAATGCCCCAACATCTTAGCAGCTTTATAACTAAATGGGATACTTATTTTCTTACCATTCTTTTTAACTATAAATTCAATCCTACCCTTTACAAAATGCTTGAAATTCAATAGTAAAATATCACTTACCCTCAACCCGCTTAAAAAGAACTGAAACAGAAATTGATGCTTAGCATCGATTGTCATATCCGTTTTTCTAATTGTCTTATAGGAATAGTTTATCAGTCTTTCAATTTCATCAGGGTACAGCATTCTTGGTTCTACTACGTCGAAGTCTTCCACGCCATCAGAGTAATGAATGGTTTTGATTTCTTCTTTCTCCGGATTCAACTGGTTATATTTTTTTACGAACGTTTTAATCACAATCACATAATTGAATACCGTTTTAGTTTTTTTTATAACTGCACTATCCCTGTTGTGATATTGCCTTTTAAAAACCCATTTTTTATACCCTCCAATAAAATCTATCTTCCTTAAATCTTCAAAGGTTAACACATCCTTGCCCAAGACATCTTTGGTGTATTTCTGCAAGGAATTGATTACAGTATTGTATTTAATTTTAGTCCCTTCGTTACTATAATTTTTGTCAAGATAATCCTTAGCAAATTCGATGAAACATTCTCTATTGGTTTTCTTTGCTTTCTTATTTGCCGCTAAAAAATCAGCCTTATGTTGATTTAGCAAATAGTTAATCTTTTCGTATTCGATTTCTTGGTTAACTTTAACTACCTGATTTTTCCTGTCCCAATATTTTAACGGTATAGATAACTTAAGTGAATCCCTACTAATAGCTATTCGGCTGTCATAAACAGCCTTATATATCGTACCTAGCTTTGAATTACTTTTTGATTTACGTAAATAAAAAAATTGATGCATTTGGTTTATTTTCTAATTGAGAACAAATTGTTTTTAGTTGGAAATTCATTACAGGATATACACACTTTAACTTTCTTTATACCCAAATATTTTAAGGCATAGTACCTTTTCAAGCCTTTAATTATCATAAATTCCTCATTTACTAGTAGCGGCTCATTTAGTTCTCCCTGTTTTATTCTTACTGCGATATTGATAATATCCCTCAACTTAAATTCTGGCAATGTTTTAGGTAGCTTCAATTTATCAAACGGCACATCCCTCAGATTGTCATCAAACAACTGATTTAACACAAGTGTCGTTTGACGTGTGTCACTGGTTATGATATGTTTGCTGTAGTTGTCCATTGCCAATAGAACTTTGCAGCACACTTAGCTAATTTAACAGCAAAATGTACTAACAAGCGCTAGAAATGTAAAAATGCGGTTAACCACCACCGCAAGGTTTGGATGATTAAAATTGACTTACCAACTGTCTTTTAGTTGAATTCACCTTGGCAACTTTAGTTGTTGTATTACCGAATAATCTACTGGTCATTTCAGAGTTGTATTTACTGATGACTGTAGCTAAATTTTTACTGGCCTTAACCACCCACTTACTTTTTTCTGCATTCCCTACAAATTTTCGGTTCATAATTGCTGCAGCAGCGGCAACATTACCTTTCATAGATATATCAACTACCAAATCATTTTCCTTTGTTGTAAGAAAAATTGGAATTACAGAAGCTGCATCAGCAACTGTACCTTTGTCCTTGTAGTTGATAATTAAATCTTGTAGACTTTGATTATTGATGTAGTTTGAGCACTGAAGGTAAATATCAGAACTTACCCCATTGCTATCCACATTTTGGATTGGAAATACATTGGGGTTGACTCTACCCTTTCCCCATTTAACAAACCACAAAATTTGTGTGATGCTGTCAGGTAAATTATTGCCAGCCTTACTTTCGGTTAATGAATTACAATTGGGTGTAAATAAGGTTTGCTTATAAACTAAACCAGTCTCATTTTGAACCGCAGCAATTACTTTACTGGGTAACTGTTGAGCAATGCCATTTACGTATACCTCCTGGACACTAATGAAGTAATTTGTAAAGTCATTAGCACGTTTTTGGGTATAGGGTTTAATTTTTACTGCAGTTTTTAATGCATAAACCTCAAGAGACTTGTCATTTGACAATTTATCACCATCTTCTTCCTTGTGCGTGAAGGTGCATTTATCGGGTTGAAAAAAATAGACCTTCGCCTTTTCTCGTTCAAGATGAATTAACATTTCCTCCTCAGCATCATCGTAGACTATGATACTATCACTTGTTGCTTCAGGTAATTTGAACGCCATCGTTTTAACCTTGCCACGGTTTTCTTCATCTTTAATTTTTCTCAAGGCTTCTTTAGGTGAGATTTCCATCTCCAATACCTGTTTGGTAATTGAAGGAAACTCCCCCTTTTCAATTCTTTGAAGAATAGCTTTTACAGATGCCACGTCTGAATTGCGTTCAAGCATCCACTTTGATAATGGAAATTCTCCGCTATCTTTTGATAAGATTTCTTCAACCAATCGTAGTGTTTTGGCATCCTTGTATCTAAAGTGTACACGCTTTGCAATAGCTGCATATCTGTCATATCCTAAAGCTTCCTTGGTACCTTGTTTTTTCCCGAACGTTTGAAATGAAATAACTAACTCATTTCTTCTGTCATTCCAGGTCTTATCTCGCTTCAGATTTAAGAGAACTCTATTTGCAGTAGTTGCAACCAAATCTGTCATTCGAATAGGTACTTCATTAATACCTAATTCAATCGCTGCAAAAAGGCAACGATAACCATCTAATGGTATTCCCTCTTTTGAAAGTGAAATAGGTGTCAATAACCCATTTTCCTTAATATCATCTAAAATTGATGATGTTTCAATTTCGTAAACTGATAGCAATTCGCTCGGAATCAATTCTTTTAATTCCAATGCATTTCTTGTAATTTTGAACATAAAATTGTCTTTTGAAAGTTTGATAATTTTTACTGGGTGTTTGTTGTTACAGCAACGACACCCATTTTTGTTTCGCAGCACCTTGTGCCAAACAATATTTTTACTGGACTTCTGATTTTTGCGCTCATAACACTAAATGTTATGCGGCATTTCTTGTTGTTCTACCATAATCCCAACTGTCATAATCAAGAGTACCTACCATAGCAGCTTCAAAGTCATTATGCTTAGGTTCAATCATAAAACCATAATCCTTGAACTGACCTGAATTGAGAGCAATTTTTACTGAACCAAATGCAACCAAATAGTGCATTGCAATAGTGAAAAAGTGTTCATCAATAGGTTTGGCAGAAACGTACAATTCCATCAATTGCTTATGACAATGATACATTGTCGAATAAGTGTATTCGGGACTCTGATTAACGTGATTATAGGTATTAGTAAATCTTTCCAAGTCAGTTGCAAAATCAATTACTTGATGCCCTGCAGTTGGATGATTCATAAAAAAGGAGATGCCTACTCGGATGTCCTTTGCTTCGATTTTTGCGTTTCCGCATTTTGTTTGTCCCATTTCTTTTGTTTTAGGGTTTGAAAAATTGTTTAATGTTGCTTTGGCCTTAGCCTGTTTAACCTTAGCAGCTCTTTTCAGGTTCTTCACCTGCCTTTTTTGAGCAGTTGCTGCTCTTGACGTTTTTGTTGCCATATTTGTTTTGGTTATTGGTGGTATTATTATTTGTACCACCTTGATTTAGGACAAAAAAAAAGCGCTAGCCTTTTCCCTTCTAAATCGGTTAAAAAAAATTATAATTGATACTCTTTTTTATACTCTTTCCATAATTCCAATGAAATAAAGGTTTTGATAAATGAATCTCTATCATCAGCTTTAATTTCAACAACCCAAGATTTATTATTCTTTGAAATTAACATATCTGCTCTGGTGCCGTTGTTGATATTTCTTGCTTCTAAATGAGATTCAAAACCAACAGTAGAAAACATTTTTGATGCTAGTTCTGCTAACTTCCAATCCTCAACGCCAACATTCCTATTCACACTTCTCTTCAAATTACCATCACCATCAATCCAATATGCTTTAACGACAGCGTACTTGATTTTAGTTCTTGGATGAACTGAGGTACTAATTGTAACTTGCGGATTAAGTATCAGACATAACTTTCTCAAAGGTAATAAAGAGGCTTCGAATTGATTTATTAAATCGCACAACGACAAGCCCCGTACCTTTTCATCGAACTTATTAGTGTACAAACCAATTGCTAACTCATAGCGGTTCTTGATTTCAGCCTCTATTAAATCAAATTCATCTTTAAAACCGTCAAAAGGTTCTGGTTTATTTCTAGTCCACATACCAAACTCTTCACGAGTCATTTTATCGAACACTGACTTATCAAGTATTCTTAGACCTGAAAATTTCATCTTGGAATTTTTCATTGACTCTAGAAAAGACGAATAGTCACCATTTTTTGTGGTGAATTTGTTTAATTTTGAATCCCTGGTTTTTGGTGTTGTCATCTAGTTGTCCGTTAACAAGCGCAAATGTAGGGACAAATAATTGTACCACCAAATATTTCTTTAAATTATTTTAAGCCGCCTTCAGGAATATTCCTTTTAATTAGAATAAACTGTGCTGCAAACTGTGCTGCAAAACAATGAATTACTACACATCTACTACACACCAAACGAGTTTTTTAGGTCAAGAAGACACAAAAAGTCCTAGGTAAAGGAGTAGGTGTTTCCTAAACTCTAGATGCAAGTTCGATTCTTGCCGGGATCACTTTTTATATTATCAAAGAAGACAAGACATGCCTTCAACCAGCCAAAATCAATCTTCATGAAAAGAATTGGTTTCACCGAAGTCGTGTCTCTCACGCAATAGTTATCCCTTTTAATGCCCTTATCATCCGGTAACATTCAATGGACAAGTAGAAATAATGTGGTACCCTGATTTGACACTACTCTTGAGGATTCATGTATTCAAAATTTATAGCTAAATTAGATAAATGAACCCCGCAGTCAATGGATTACTTTTTTGGGTTTTTGATTTAGAAATAGAAATCTAATATTAAAGTCCCGGTTGCCCATGCAACTTTGCTTAAAATTCGAAATCTCTTACATTAGTGATCTATTAGAATCCCGCTGAAATGAAACTTTCAAAAAATAATTATGTAAAAGCTAGAGATTTCATATTGACGAATGCCAGAATGATAGAAAGGCGTTTATTTGAATTCTATTTTGAAAATGGAAATAAAGAAGGTGTTTTTCATGCCGTTTATGCCTATCGAAATTGTGATGGTGGCTTTGGGCATGGCATGGAACCTGATACGGCATCCCCTGAAAGTCAACCCCTGTTTAGTGTAATGGCCCTAGAAACTTTAGATGAAGTGGGTTTTCTAAGTGCAGAATTGATATGCAAAGACTTTATGCCCTATTTTGAAAGTATCACCACCGAAAAAGGAGGAATACCCTGGATGTTAAAGCCTAAAACAGAATATCCATGCGGCAACCATTTTAATACAGTTAAAGAATGGGCTGCTTTGAGCACTACTGCCCCGCTGCTGGGGATTTTAGAAAAATATAAAATCGATACCCCTTGGATGAAGAAAGCAGAACAATTTGTTTGGGATGAGATCCACCGGATAAAGGAAAAACATATTTTCTGCTATTTGTGTGTACCGAGAAGACTAAGCTTTTTACAACATACTAAAAATAGAAACAAAGCAACACGCGCTATCAAGGATTTAAAAAATTGGATCTTGACTGATGGAGTGATTTGTAAAGATACATCTGATGATGGTTGGGGACTTTATGGAAAACCTCATAGTTTAAATTATGCCCCCTCTTCAAAGAGTATGCTTTATTCTTTGTTTACCAAAGAGACCATTGAATCTGATATAAAAGAGCTCATTAATAGGCAAAAAAATGATGGGAGATGGGATACTTGGTATGGAATAAGTGAAGGAACAAAATTAGAGTGGGCAGGAATACAAACATTATGGACGTTAAAGATTTTGAAGAATTATGATCGTATTGAAAGCTAAATAAATGCAATGGAAGCAGCGTTTAAAAGCAAAGCTTACAATTATATATTCAGGTATTACAGGATGCCATCTTGAATTAAATGAGGGAGAAGATACTAATCAAACTGTATTTCATGACTCTGTGTCTTCGATAACAATAAGAAAAGTAACCTATTCTCAATGGGTGGATAAATTAAATTCCGAATAAGAGTGATTCAAAATGTAAACTTTATTCACCATTACTTCATGAAAGCTGAGATTTTACCCTATCCCAAAGGGACTGAACAACACCCAAAGGCACAGCACAGCCATAATTAATACAATAGATAACCCTACATCAGACGTCCATTTAAAAGAAAAATTTGAACTACGCTTTTGAAACGTCACCAAAATAAGATCAGCAGCAGATTGAGGCTTGGTGGCCTTACTTACAGCCATCAGTACCCCCGAACAAAAAAGAAATAAAAACAAAGCGAAGTGTAAGAAATTGATTTCTAAAAAATAGGCAGCCCAGCTTCCGGGTAGGGTTACTAAACTACCGTTACCTGACATAAATTCCATTATTAACCGAGTCACTCCAATGCCAAAACCTACCCACAAAGTCACAATGGCACCACGCGCATTGATCCAAGGATAGATAAGCCCTAACAAGAATACCGCCGCTATGGGCGGGGAAATGTACGCTTGAATACTTTGTAAATAATGGAAAATCCCACCCCCCATCAATGCTTTCATAAAAGGAATCCAACCTAAACTTAGAATCACCAAAATGATCGTGGAGCTACGCCCAAAACGAACCAACTGTTTCTCTGTGGCTGTCGGCTTGAATTTTTGATAAAAATCAATAGTCAATAGCGTCGAACTCGAATTAAATGCCGAAGACAATGAACTCATCAATGCGGCCAATAATCCCGCAATTGCCAACCCTTTCAATCCCTGGGGTAATAATTGGGTAATCATTGCAGGTAGTGCTTGATCCGCATTACCCATTGAAAAAACAATGATCCCTTTTTGCAATAAGGCGTAAGCCACCACACCTGGTAAAAAGAATATGAAAACAGGTAATAACTTTAAATATCCTGCAAATAAAGCCCCTTTACGTGCATTACTGATGTCTTTCGCTGATAAGGCTCGTTGGACTATGTACTGATCCGTACACCAATACCAAATCCCCAAAATCGGTGCTCCAAATAGCATGCCTGTCCAAGGATATTGGGTATCACTCATCGGTCGCCAAAGATTAAAAAACCTATCGACCGGAGGATTTGTTCCTGATTGAGAGGCTATAGAAAGGGTATTGATGAGCTCATCCCATCCTCCGATCTGATGCAATCCAAAAATAGTCACTACTGCGGTGCCCACCAACAATACAAATGCTTGAACCATGTCGGTATAGATGACCGCCTTCAAACCACCCAGGACCGTATAAAGCCCCGTGGCCACTACGGTAATGATGGCCCCCGTCCAAAATGGAATATTCAGCACCTCAAAAACCAGTGCCCCTGCAAAAATAATGAGCGAAATTTTAGTAATGATATACGCCAATATAGAAACTATTGATAAGTAATTTCTACACGCTTGAGAATATCGCTTCTCCAAAAACTCAGGCATGGTATAAACTCCGGTGCGCATGTAAAAAGGCACAAAAACCCATCCAAAAAGTATCAAAACCAACGCTGCTAATATTTCAAAATTGGCCATGGGCATGTTGGCACGTGCGCCTGCTCCACTGACACCTAAAATAATCTCTGACCCTATGTTTGATGCAAATAAAGAAGCCCCTATAACTACCCAAGACTGATCTTTGCCAGCCAAAAAATAATCGACAGAAGAAAATTCTTTATCCTCCTTCCCTTTTGATGCCCATCGAGCGATCCAAAGAATAATGGCGAAATAACATGCGATAATTGAATAATCTAAGACCTCCATTTTTTT